>Ga0181573_10000778_pt1 | contig 32896 bp, 22 predicted proteins | sample 101ome_25_FD_148643 | JGI IMG/M metagenome (GOLD analysis project Ga0181573, IMG submission 148643) | Coastal salt marsh microbial communities from the Groves Creek Marsh, Skidaway Island, Georgia - 101409BT metaG (spades assembly) | ecosystem: Environmental > Aquatic > Marine > Intertidal zone...
TCTGGGGGCGCTTCTCCGCGGGGGCGACCCCAGGGTCCGCGCTCTTGCTCGCGCCGCAACCCATCGCCCACGCCTCTCGCGGGTACCGAGGGTCCGAGAGATCCCGAGACGACCCTCTCGAAGCCGCGAAGGCCGTGAACCCTCCCCCCGGCAGAGGGTTCGGGTCGCGCGGCGGATAATGTGATCAGGTCACGAACTGACGAACTCTGGACTCCGACAGCACAGCTGCAGCTAATTTCTCCCACTCGTCGTGGACACCTCCTTCACCTTCTCCCCAGCCTTCTCCACTTCCAGACGCCCTTCCCAGTACTCGCAGTTCTCCCGCACAGCCTCCAGCTGGCACCTCGCCGCGGGCAGCACCTCCGCCAGAGCCTGGAACAGCGGCAGGCCCACCGCGTTGAAGAACCAGACCTGGCTCTCGGCGACCCGACCGGGCGACCAGCCCGCGCGGTCGTGCAGGGGTTTCACGTCCAGCCCCGCCTCGCGCTCCCTATCCCCGAGGCGCCAGAACTCCTCGAAGAGAACCTCCACCCACTCCTTGTGAACCGCGAGGGGACGCGCCAGGTGGCCGAGGTCGGCGGCTTTCAGCACGAGCGTCTCCAGCGACCTGACCCGCTCCAGGAGGTCGGCGGCGACTCCGTCTTCGTCGCCGTCGACACCGTCAGATGGGCCAACCACGAACGGGCCGGTGTCCTCCTCCGTCCTCCGGTTCCTGTCCTCCACCCTGCGCTCCTCGCAGTACGCGCTCCACTTCTTCGCCTCCCGCACGAGGTCCTTCCACCGCGCGTCGCTGCTCGGGGGCGACCACCCGCCACCCGCCCCCGAAGCTCCCGCCGGCTCCCGCACCCGCCGCAAGACGTCGCCGTGCCTGGACATGTCCGTGTCCATCACCATCGCGGGCACGAACTCGTCCCAGCGAACGTACCGGCCGGTGCCCGGCTCGCGCCCGTCCACGACCGTCGCGTAATCGAACGCGTCGAACTCGCACTTGACCACCTTGCCGAAGCGGGAGTGGTAGTGCTCCAGAGGCGACTCCTCGCAAGCCTCCGCGGCGGCGGATTTAGTCTTGACCAAAAAATCGTTGTCGACGCCGGGGTGCCCAAAGTCGTGAACCATCGCCGCCCAGAGCATCTCGTACCGGAACCTGGGACACGGCTGGTCCGCGATCAAACCGCCCAGGTGGATGTACGCGTACGTGGACTGCAGGACGTCGCAGGCGTGGATGACGTTGTGATATCCCACCCGCAACCCGTCGCCTCCTTCCTCGCCCTGCGTCGACTTGACGTCGACACGATCTTCGGCGGGGTTGCGTATCGGTCTGTGATAGTGCATGTCCACGGCCACCAGGAAGCGATCGAGCCGCCTCTCCGCGTGCACCGAACGCAGATTGAACTCGTCGATCAGGCCGGAGTGCGTCAGCATGTGCTTCATCAGCGTCGCCAGCGGATACGTCTGCACGTGGAGGGCGTACTCGAACGCGTCCCACTGCCACTGCGAGGTTGCCCGACGCAACAGCTCCCGACCCCGATCCGTCACCGGGGGGATGACGACATCCTCAGGGACGTCCACGCGCACCGCGGGTCCGGGTCCGAAGGGATACGGGAGGTCCGGCAGCTTCGCACCCTCATCCAGCTTGATGCGTTTGGCACTCGGCGCCATGACGAGTGCTTCGGAATCGCGCGCGATTTCAACATTAGGACGGAAATTTCTCGGAAAACGCTCGACGACGGGGGAAGACGACGGCGCTGTTCGAAGTGTTAGCTGTTTGAAGTGTTACGTTGTTACGAAGTAATATGGTTTTTAAGTCTCACACGCGTCCCCCCTTGCCCTTCTTGATGTCCGCCCTGATCAGGTTCGTGATGAACGGCCTGAGCACAAACACCTGGAGCGCGAGCATGGGCAGGATGAGCAGCCGGCGCTTCTTGTTCGGGTCATCCCTGCTGTACGTCTTCTGCTCGTCAAACTCCATCGGGTCGAGAACACGCGTCGCGACGTCCACGAGCGTGGACACGAACTTGGGCACCCACGCGGTGCGCTCCTTGTCCGGCAGCACCTTCTCGCCGTCGCTGTTCGTGGCGCACCGGCTCCCGTTCTCGATGACGGCGTGCGGCAGCTCCAGGTGCGGCGCGTTCAGAGTGCCGCGAATGGCGGATCGGAGCTCGTTGGCGCGCGCCTCGACGAACTGGTCGTAGGGCAGCTGCGTGGGCGACAGCTGTCCGTGCGAGAAGCCCAGCACCGTGCGCTCCCAGATGTCCATCCCGAAGTTGTCCGCGAGCGCCTTGAAGACGGCGCGGTCCGAGTTGTCCACGCGCCAAGAGTCCAGCCTGTCCATGTACACCACGGCGTGCACCTTGCGGTCCTTCATGGCGAGCTTGACGCTGGACATGCCGCGCTGGGACACGGAATCGCCCTCGAGGAGACCGGGGGTGTCCAGGAGGGAGATGGTGAAGCCCGCCGCCCGCCTCGACGCGAGGAGGGGACGGAGCGTCTCCGGCTGGAACGGCGCCGCGGCGGCGACGCGCTCGTTGAGGACGGAATTGAGGGTGGAGCTCTTGCCCGCGCCCTGCTTACCCACGAACACGACGGTCATCTCGGTCTGGCCCTTGGAGGTCATCCTGGAGAGAACCTCGTTGAGGGAGGCCTGGGTCTTGGCGGGCATGTCCTTCAGGCCCGCCCACTCCTTGGGCCCGACGGGCTGCTGCGCCTGCGCCTGCGCCTGCTGCATGGCCTGGAGCATGGCGGCCTGGGGGGTCATCGCTTGAGGCGCGGGCGCGGCTGCCTCCTCCTCGTCATCCTCTTCTTCCTCCTCCTCCTCGTACTCCTCCTCCTCGTCGGTGACTTCCTCGTACTCCTGCGATGCGGCGAGGGGGTTGAGGCGCGTCAGTGGGCATTAGGGTTTAGGTCACGAGATTTGTCTCAATCGGCGTTTCCAGCGGCACGGCCGGGGTCGATGCGGGGTGGTATCCACGGTCCGCGTCGGTATCGGGAGGTCGACGCACCTCTCCGTCTTCCTCGTACTCTTCCTGCGGCTCGGCCATCTTGGTCTGAGTCGTGCGTCGGTGGCGTCGCGCCGATGCAAAGTGCCGAGCCACGGATAAAAGTTAGGATATGGCAGCAAGTCTGTTGGATCCAGTGACCTGCCTGCCTGCTGTTCGACCGACCGGTTCGTGAAAGTCGCTGGCGGAGCCAGAGGCGCGCGCAGTAGTCGGGTGCGTCGGAGGGGGCGACAATGCTCAGCTTCTGTCCGCACTGCGCGAACATGCTGCTGGTGGACCACTGCCCCGAGGGCGGTGGCCTCAAGTTATACTGCCAGACCTGCTCCTACGAACACGCCATCACCGAGACCATCAGGGACCCCGTCAAGATTTCGCGGAAGCAGGTGGACGACGTGCTGGGAGGCGACGACGCGTGGAAGAACGTGGACAAGACCTCCGCGACGTGCCCGAAGTGCGACCACGGGCAGGCGTACTTTATGCAGATTCAGATTCGAAGCGCGGACGAGCCCATGAGCACCTTCTACAAGTGCTGCAAGTGCGCGAACCAGTGGAGGGAGGGTTGAGCCCGTGGATGGAGCCGTGGCGTCGGCGGCCCGCGGCTGGGACGGAGAGAGGGCTCCCGAGATGGCGTGAGCAGCCTTAAAAACACGTAGGTACCTTGGAGGGTACGCCGTAGACAATAGAAAACATAGCAGGAGCGCGTGTAATGAACCGTAGGCGACACGCTCTCGCTCCTCCCTGCGCCAGCCCCGACCGCCGCCGCATCAACTTTCTCGAGGACGGACGTACTTTTCACGGATGTTAACCCTCGGCCCGTGGCACAACCGTCGGCGCACCATCGCGCGCGGCGACGACGACCGGGCGAACTCGACGAGGCCGATGCGCGCATCCACCCGGTGGTGATTTTCGTTCGTCGAGGAGACCGGCGATAGCGTCCAATCTCGGCGAGCGCGGTGGCGTAAGGGGCGGGTCCCTGGGGGTGCCCAGTTCGATTTAATTAGGTCGATGGCGCCCCGATCGGAGGATGAGGACGGCATCGCCATCCCGCCCGCGCCCAACTGGTACGGCTCCGCGCTCGCCGATTGGGGCGTGGGGTGCAACGACATCTACGCGTACGCCGCGCGCAACACGATCGTCCTCCTTCGACCCAACGGGGGAGGCAAGGGATCGGCGGTCGGCGACGACCGCCCCGCCGAATCTTCGTCGTCGTCGCCGTCGCGCCCCGACCGCGACGCCTCCTTCGCGGGCACGCTCGTGGGCCACCACAACCGCGTCACCGCGCTCGCCTTTGCGCGATGCCCCGGGGTGGAGCACCTCCTCCTGTCGGGCTCCGCCGACCGGACCGTGCGCCTCTGGGACGTCGCCGATCGTCGATGCGTCAAGATCCTTCGCGGCCACGCCGTCGACGTCGTCGCCCTCGCGACGTCCCCGCGGGTCCCGGACCTGGCCGTGTCCGGAGACAGGGGCGGTAAGTTGCTCGTGTGGAGGTTCGGCGGCGGCGCGGACGCGCCCGCGTCGACGCTCGAGTCCCTGGACGCCAGCCCCGTGCTCTGCCTGGCGATGTCGCCGCACCCGTTCAGGGACGAGGTGGCGTGCGGGCATCAGAGCGGCGCCCTGGGCGTGTACGTGCTGTCCGGCGACGGCGCGGTGAGGAAGAGGCTGCCCGCGCGGTCGGGTGACGCGCAGGCGTGCGCGTGGATGCCGTCCATAACCTCGGGGGATTCATCATCCGAGATTGACCCCGACTCGAAAGAACGCGACGAGCGCGATCCCCCGATGGTCTTGGCCGTCGGCAGCCGGGAGAAGGCCGTGACGCTGTGGTCGTGGGACGGCGCGAGGACGAGCCTGAGGAAGACCTTATCGCTCCCGAGGTGCCCGCCGAACCTGTCGGAGGCGCAGCGGGGCAGGCTGTGGCTGTCGCTCGCGTGGTCGGCGATCGACGACGAGGACACAGCCGGCGACGAGGACACAGCCGGCGCCGAGGACGCAGCCGGCGCCGAGCCGCCGGCGAAGTCGCGAACGGACGGGCGAACCGTGCACCTGGTCACCGCGAGCCACGGCGGGGACCTGCTTCGATGGACCCTCGACGTGCACGAGCTCGTCGGGTCCAACGGCGCCGGTCACGTCGCCAACGCCCCCGTCGCGATGGACAAGTTCGGTCCAAACGACAAGGCGCACGCGAGGACGGTGTTCACCATCCGCGTCAAGCGCGGCGTCGCGGTGACCACGTCGCTGGACAGGAGCGTGAGCGTGTGGGACGTGGGTAGTTGCGAGCGGAGATGGAGCACGTTTGGCCTCGGCGGGTTTTCGTACCGCGTCGGCGTCGACCCGGAGGATCCGTTTCGCGCGTCGGTGGCGTGCGGCGACGGCTCGTTGCGGTCGCTGGACCTGCACCGTGCGGGCGGCGGTGGGGATGTGCTGTGGCGGGGTTTGCCGCAGACCAAGGCGACGTGCGCGGCGTGGTGCCCCCCGGCCGAGGAGGGCGAAGGGCACGGCGGTCGCGTCGCCGTGGGCCTCGAGGACGGCAGGGTCGTCGTCGTGGACGCGGGAGGTCAGGGACGGTACGCGGTGCAGAGGGACTGCCACGCGGGTCCCGTCGTCGCGGCGCAGTGGATCCGACGCTCGGACGACGGCGGCGTCGGCTCTACTAACGAGCTTTGGACCCTGGGCGAGGGTAGGCTCTGGAGGTGGCGCTCGCTCGCGCTGCCGGAGGACCGGAGGAAGGGGAAAGGCGCCGGCGACCAGGCCCGGGGCGGAGGCGGGATCTTCGAGGACGTCACCGACTCCCTCGCGGGTAACGACAGAGTCGAACGCGGAGGCGCGTCTTCGTTCGAGTGGCTCCATCCATCGCGCGACGCCGGGCCACCCGATTTTCATTCCGAGCCTTTATCCCGTCTGGCCGTCGGGTGGAACGACGGCCGCGTGAGCGTGCACCGCCGGAGGCTCAGGAGTGAGGAGACGGACCTCCTTCCGTCGGACCTCCTTCGATCCGGGGACGGTCGATCGCGGTGGTCGTGGACCGAGCTCTGGTGCACGCGCGAGCACACGAAACGCGTCACCGCCGTCCGCTGGCACCCGCGCGCCGCGGAAGATGACGACAAGGCGCTCTTCCCCGGGTGGCTCGCCGCGACGTCCAAAGACGGGTCGTTCCTCGTGTACGACGGCGGCGGCGTCGTGGTCCGCTCGCCGCCGTCGTGCCGTCAGGCGCTGAACGACGTCGCGTGGGCGCCGGGAGGCGCGGGCGGTGACTCACCGGGCGGTGACTCACCGGGCGCCGTCGCGGCGCTCGCGGGCCAGGACGGTTTGGTGCGGGTCGTGGACGTTAGCTTCCGACCGAGCCTTCGCGCGGTGATGCGCGGCCACGACGGGAGCGTGCTGTGCGTGTGCTGGGCCAGGGTGGACGACGCGGGGGGTACGGCGCTCCTGTCGGGGTCGGACGATCAGACGCTGCGGCGGTGGGATCCGGACGATCCGTCGCATTACCCCGAAAGAGCGAACCCCGAGGATAAGGAAAAGGCGGAGAGGGCGGAGGGTCCGCTCCCCGCGGCGGCGTCGAACGAGGGCGGGGGAGAGGAGGGGAAGGACGCTCCGACGCTCCGAGGCTCCAACGCGAAGGAGCCGGTGGACGACGGTAAGAGGGCCAAGAAGAAGGCCAAGAAGGTGTCGGGCGGGCGGGGCCTGCTCAAGGCTCCCGCGTGGGAGAGCACGCCGGAGGGCGTCGCCGCCGGTCAGGCCGCCGCCGTCGACCTGGCGCGCCGCCTCCACCGCCGGGGTTTCGCCTCCACCGCCGGGGCGGCACTCGGCGATGACGACGACGAGTGCACCTACGGCCCGAGCGGCGTCGGCCTCTACCTCGGCCAGGAGGAGGCCACGCGGCTCCTCGCCCTCGAGGAGCGCGCGTCGCTCGCCGCAGCGGACGGCGGGTACAACGCGAACGCCCCGCACAACTCGGCGTCTTCATCCGCCGGTGACGCGTCTTCAACCGGCGGTGACTCACCGGGGGGCGGCGGCGGCGGCGCGTTCCGTCCATCGGAGCGCGCGGCGTGCGCCGCCATGTTCCGCGGGGACTACGTCGCCGCCGCGAGGATCATGCTCGGGTCCGGCGACGGCCCAATCCCGCCCGACTTTCTCGCCGCGTGCGTCGGCGGCGGCCGCGATCTCTACGCGTCCGTGGCCCGGGAGCAGGCGGACCGGCTGGAACGCCGCGGGGAACACCAACGCGCGGCGCTGCTCCACCTGTCCCTGCACGACGTGGTTAACGCCCTCGGGTCGCTCAGGCGGGGCGGGTTCATACGCGACGCCGCCGCGCTGGCGGCTGCGAGGTTACACCCCGGGGACGAGGCTCTCGTCGCCGTGCGCCGCGAGCTGGCCGCCGCCGAGGAGACCCGGGGCGGGATGGAGGCGGCGGCGAAGGCGCACCTCGCGGCGGGTCGACCCGCGGCGGCGGTCCGCGCGCTCACCCGGCGGACCTTGGGCGGCGCGAGGGCGGCGGCGGAGGTGGCGTTGACGTGCGGTCTGAGGGGTGAGCCGGAGCGACACGCGGTGTTGAGGGCGGCGACGGAGTGCGCCGAGATGGGAGACGTCGAAGGGGCTAAGTCGGTGATTCGCAGGTGGAGGGAAGGGACGACGGAGGGCGAGGGCGGGGAGTCGGAGGTGGAGGCGGCGGAGGCGGCGATCGAGACGCTCGTCGTGACGAGGCAAGTGTCGCTGATAGATCTTTGACTCGCTTTAGTCGTTATTGAGGTACAGCCAGATGCCCGCCACGCCGGTGAGCGAGGAATAGAACATGGTCAGGAGGAAAACCGGGGTGATCCGAACGCCCATGAGCTTGAAACCGACATCGGCGGCCAACAACACCTCCCGAAGTTCAGCGAGCTTAGCGCTGCGGTGTGCGGCCAGTCTGGAGACCGCATTAGGCAGCTTATCGGCAAAGCTCGTCACGAAGCCCATCAGGCCGGCGATCATGGGCCAGATGGTGGAAATCATCATCGCCTGAAGCCAAGCGTAGAAAATCAGCACACCTTTCAGGTCTTTAGTAGTGCCTTCCATCTGGTCAAAGTCGGAACGGAGAATTTTTCCACTGCCGATGGCGTACCACATCGGAATCAAAGCCAGGATGATTAAGAACTCCACGATGAGGACGAAACCCGACCAGGAAGCCGAGAACCGATTCATCTGGTCAGACATCACGGCGTGCTTCACGATGAATTCATCCGCCCGAGTTTCGATGTCCTTCGGAGACAACGCGGTCACGGTTGCGGATTGGCTCTCAGCGTCCGGATTAGGCGCCACCTTGGACAAGTCTTTGGACGATTTGATTGACAGAGATTTGCGCCAGGTCGCCGCGATGTCCTTGCCCTCCGCCCCCGCAACAAGCACGAGTAGCTCGTCCCGCATGTTTTTCAACTGAAGCATCATCGCAGGGCAACAAAGGATGAAATGCCCGGTTACGCCACTCCACCAAGGCACGCACGTGGCATAGTACGAGATCAAAGATACCATGAACTCGAACCAGTATCCCTTGAACACCGAAGGCGCGATAATCGCGGGAATAATATGACCAGGTATGAAGGACAAGCCGAGGGTAGCGCCTAACTGTCCGGGGCCATGCAGTCGCAGCATGTGCAGTATCTTCCAGTCCGCTTCGCTGAAGTTTGAGAAGACCGCATCGCTGGGACACGGTCGTTCGCCTCCGGGATCAACCTGGAGTCCCGCGGCGAACACCTTGCCCGCCGCGTTGCTGACGCCGAGGATCTGTGCCACGGCCCATATGTTTGAAAAGCCTAGGCACCGATGATTAACCACGTAGGAGGACCACATCCCAAGAACCTGCCCAAACACGCCCGCCGCGAGCTTAAGGGTTCGCATCTCGCACTTGCTGGAGCGAACACCGATCCAACGCAGCTGCTTGCAATAAATTGGAAATCGTCTCTCCAGCTCGTCGCTTCCGTGTTGCGGATTCAGGAAAGAGGCCAAGCTCTTCGCGTCGTGGCCCTCGAGGGCGCCTTCGGTGACGGGCCCGGGGTGACGGGTCAGCACAGATGTCGTCCCGTGCGTTGGTACACCGCTCGTGCCTTCCCCAGGGCCGGACCGACGACGGGTCAGACCCTCCGCGGATGGCGTCCCGTGCAACCCGCCGTCCAACATGGTGACCGTGTGATGATCGCTCATGGTGCCCCCACACGTGCGTGCGGGGCGAAAGGTGCGAATCTCGTCATCGCACTCGCGCCAAAACCGACCCCGCCGAAACGCGCCAAATCCCACCTCGATCGGGTGGCTCACAGGGCTTCTTCACAAGCTCCCGCGGCCACGTCGCTCGTCACTCACCATGCACGCGATGTTGACAGCCCCCATCGCCGCCCAGGCTCCGGCGCTGAGGCGCGCGTCCTCCCGCTCATCCCGGGGCAAGCGCATTGCGCCCCTCCGCATCCGCGCCGCCATCGCGGATCCGGATGCCGCTCTCCTGGCGAAGACCTCCGTCCCGGAGTGGAAGCTTCCCCGGGATCCTCTCGCTCCGGGAGCGCCACCCCACGCCGGAACGTGGGGCCCCACCAACCAGACCATTGAGGACTGGCGCTCCATCTACCGCAACACGTCGTTGTCCACCACCGATGGCAGCGCCCCGCGGACCATCGATCCCGCCAGGGTGACCGGGACGATCCCCAAGGACCTCAGCGGCACCCTCTTCAGGAACGGCCCGGGCCTCCTCGAGATTTTCGGCAAGAGGCTCAACCAGTTCTTCGACGGCGACGGGCTGGTGTACTCGATCGCCTTTGAGGACGGCGAACTCACGTTCAAGCACAACTTCGTCGGCACCAAGGGATTCACCGACGAGCAGGCCGCGAGGAAGATGCTCTACAAGGGCGCGTTCGCCATCGGCAACCCCAAGGGCGACTCCTTCTACAACCCGTTCGATTTTGACGTCAAGAACGTCGCCAACACGGGCGTCGTGAACTGGGCCGGGGAGCTGTACGCGCTGTGGGAGGGTGGTAAGCCCCACAAGATGGACCCGAAGAGCCTCAGAACCGAGGGCGAGGCGGACGTGGTGCTGGGCCAGCCCCTGGAGGTGCCCCAGATGGCTGCGCACTACCGCGTCATCGACTCTGAGGACCCAACGGAGAAGAGGCTGGTGGCGTTCTCCATCGAGAGCCAGGCGGGGTTCCTGCAGCCCAACAAGTGCTGCTTCTACGAGTGGGACGTGCACGGGAAGCAGGCTGCGAGGAACGCGTTCGGCGTCCCCGACGCAACCTTCGGCATGTTCCACGACTGCCTCGTCACCGAGAACTGGTACCTGCTCCTCCAGAACCCGAACAAGCTCGACCCGCAGAAGCTCATCGGCGAGTACATGTTCGCCAAGTGCGCGCTGGCGGAGGTCATCGCGTTCCAGGAAGGCCAGCCCGCTAAGCTGCACATGCTCCCGAGGACGGACAAGGCGCGGAAGATTGGCCAGAAGACCATCGACGTCGATAACCAGTTCTTCTTCCACCACGTCAACGCCTTTGAGCCCGAGGGGTGCGACGACGCGTCCCGGGTGGTGATCGATTCCGCGCCCTGGAGGTACATGAACTTCGCGGTGAACCTGGACACGGTCACCCCCGCGTTCTACAACGGCGGCATGAGGGTCGAGTACACGAGGTTCGACGTGGATGTGGTGCGTGGGATGTCCGAGCAGGCGCCGCTCAGCAACAGGGTGATGGAGTTTCCCCAGATTAACCACAAAAACACCGGCAAGCCGTACAGGTTCACGTACTGCGCGGGGGCGGCGGTGAAGGACGACGTCAAGTGGGGACCCAACCAGTGTCTGATCAAGTTCGACACCGAGCCGAAGGTTGGGGTGAAATCGGACGAGGAGGTGTACTACTTCGGCGAGAGGACCTTCCTGCAGGAGCCCATCTTCGCGGCCAAGCCCGGCGGGAACGACGAGGACGACGGCTACGTCCTGATCGTCGCAAACCACGCCGGCGAGGACCTGTGCAGGCTGCACATCTTCGACGCGAAGAAGATCGGAGACGGGCCGGTGGCGTCGGTGGAGCTGGAGGATCACCTCCCGCCGGGTCTCCACGGGTACTGGTCAAACGCCGTGCACAAGTAGACCTCATTCTTTCTAGCCGCTCGCTCGCTGTCATCTTACTTACTCTTTTACATTACAACGCGCCGAGTGGGGGCGCTTTCCCCTCGACAAAAAATCAAAATCGCGATACGAAGCGGGGTGAACGAGTCAGCACGTGTTTTGATCGGCCTTGACCGGTCCCTCGGGGCTGAACGCGCACCCGTCCGTGTTCTTCGCCTCCGCCTCGGCCAAGACGTCCATGCCCCACTTGATCTCCTCGCTCGACAGCGTCAGAGCCCGCTCCCAGTTCTTCTCCGGCAGCACCATCCGCGTCATCTTGTCCGTGCATCCGGGCAGACCCGCGATAGACTCGGCGCTGAGCTTGTACAGCTCCTTGGTGTGGAACCTGCCGTGGTCCACCGTGGGGTCGTCTATGCGCTCCAAGATGATCGGGGTGGAGTTTGCCGGGTTGGCCACCCGCTCATACTCGGCGACGGTCCAGTGGAACCAACGCATGAGGAACAGACGGAGCGTGAGTCCGTGGGTGCATAGGATCATATTGGTGTCCTTGTTGAACCTGCCCGCGTCGATGTCCCGCACCATGTGATCCTCGAAGATGGTTATCCGGTCGAAGACGTCCGCGCCCGATTCACCGTTTGGAAACCGGTAAAAGAACCTGCCAAAGTACTGCCTCTCGCGCTTCTCAGCCTTCTTCTGCTTGAGGTCCTGGAAGTTGCCGAAGTCTTGCTCCCTCAGCTGGGGCTCCTCCCTCACGCCGCTGATGTGCCTCTTCTCGAACGCTTGCGCGATCCCGAGCGCGGTCTGCTTCGACCTCCGGTACGGGGAGATGTAGAAGAAACACTTGTAGTCCGGATCGTCGTTGTCGTCGAACAGGTCCCTCAGCATGGCGCCCGTCTGCGTCGCCTGCACGTGCCCATTCTGCGTGAGGGGGATCTGGGAGTCCGGCGTGCGCGTGTACTCGCTCTCGTCCAGGTTGCCGGTGCTCTCGCCGTGTCGGACCAAAACTATCCGCTTGGGCAGCCTGCGCGTGGGCATCCCATACGTGTATCCCTCGCCGTCGACGTTCGTGAGCCTCTCCAGATCTTGCAGCGGCATGCACACCGCGTCGTCCCACTCGTCATACGACCCTTCCTCGTCGATGCTGGCCTCCTTGTCGCCCGTCTCGATCGCCCCCAGGCGCGCGGACCTCGTTTTCGGCCCTCGACGCATTTTATTCAGTGCTATCCACTCGCGTGCCACCGCGCCGCGCTTCGCTTTGGAAACCTCGCGACCCCGGATGAGGCCGGGAGCCGACGGCGACGCACGGGCGCCAAGAGCGAACATCTCCTCGTGTGCAAAGGAGAAGAAGACGCAGAGGGCGCGATGTGCGCCCTGCAGACTGTGCCGGGGTGGCCTCTCCGTGGCGGCTATCGGCCCACGTTTTGCTTTTTGGTTTTCGCGCGAGCCGCGAGCTGACAGCTGTCGAGTCGAGCGGAGCAGGGTCGATCACCCGCCGGACCGCCAATTTTGTCGAGGGCCTCTTCGCCTGGGGGCGGGGCGGGCCAGAGTTGGTCGCGCCCGTCGTCGGGTCGGAGCGTATCGAACTTCTGTCAGGTACCCTGAACCTCTTGGGAAGACTCCGGTGCACCCAACCAGAGCGCAAAGGCGGTTCCCAGCTCGACGCGCCCTCTGCGACCTCTTCGTGCCCATATATAGGATCCGGCATCATGGTTGCGAAGCAAGAGGGCCCGGACCCCGCGGATAAGAACGGCGAGAGGGGCATCGTGTTCATCCCAGGCGGTAAAAAGTACAAGGGCCAATGGGTCGATAACAAGATCACCGGTGAGCACCCGCCCATCCTCGCCCCGCCCCGCCCCCCCCGACTTTCGCGTCCACAGCCCGTCCCCGTTCTGACCCCTCCTCCCGCCCGAAATCTCCAGGCCGAGGCACCATGACCTGGCCCAACGGCGACAGGTACGACGGCGAGTGGCTCGAGGGCAAGAAGCACGGCTTCGGCACCATGTGGCGGTGCGAGCACGGCAAGCACAGGGTCGAGTACAACGGAACGTGGGTCCACAACAGACGCGACGGCTACGGAGTGATGCACAACGACAAGGGCGAGACGTACGAGGGCGAATGGCGCGACGGCAAGAGGCACGGGCGCGGTAAGCAGACGTACGGCGGGAGGTTCGACGGCGCGGGCGCCGACGTCTTCGACGGCGACTGGGTGGAGGGGAAACGCACGGGGCGCGGGGTGATGCAGCTCGCCAACGGGGATCTGTACGAGGGGGAGTGGTTCGACGACGTCAAGCACGGCGCGGGCGTCTACTACTACGAGGCCAAGGGGATGAGGTACGACGGGGTGTGGGACGGCGACACGCCCAAGGCTGGGGTGTACGAGTCGATCGACCCGGGGGACATCCCCGTCGTGAACTTGCCGGCGCTGGAGCTGATGGACGCGGACCAGGTTGGGGAGAGGGCCAAGCGAGCCGCGCTCGCGTCGTTGAGTCACAGTCGATGATTTGTAGTCTCTATGATTCCTTCGTCTATCGTACGTAGTTCACCTGAACCCGTAATCGTTTGTACCTAATCGTAATCGCGCGTCTCTCTCAGACCAGATTCGTGAGGCTGAGGAGGAGGCTGAGGTCCGCCTTTCGCATCTCCTGCCTCTCCTTCTCCGTCTTCTTCACGAACGCAGCTTTGGCCAGCTCCCTCTTGCGCTGCTGAAGCTCCATCATCTTCTCGTCAATCGAATCCTTGCACACGAACCTCACCACCTTCACCGGCCGGTCCTGCCCCAGCCTGTGCACCCTATCCATCGCCTGATCCTCCGTCGCGGGGTTCCACCACGGGTCCAGCATGTACACGAAGCTCGCGGCGGTGAGATTGATTCCCACGCCTCCAGCCTTGAGGGAGACGAAGATCACATCCGGAGAGTCCGCGTCGGGGCTCTGAAACTCCCGGATGCACTTCTCCCTCCCAGCCGCCGAGACGCCGCCGGTGAGTCGAACGCACTTGAACCCGGCAGCCTCGACGGACTTCTGCGCGATGTCGATGAAGGTCACGAACTGGCTGAACACCACGGCCTTGGCCTTGCGACCGCCGTCCCCGCGGGCCCTGAGGTCCGTCTTGAGCCGGGCCACGAGCGCCTCGGTCTTGGCGCTGGGGGCCGTTTGAACGCCGGTCGAGGCCCCGTCGCCGTTCTCCCCGTCCTCGTCTGGCGGCGCCTCCACGAGCTCACCCGGCTCGCAGTCCGCGCGGCAGAGCGGGCACGACCGCTTCCGCTCGAGCGCGGGCACGATGCATCCCCGGCAAAACACGTGCGCGCATCGGGTGACCACGGGGTGGAACATCGAACCGAGGCAGACGCAGCAATCGTCCAGGCCACCCGCGCGGAGAACCGTCAGCAGCTGAGCCATCTGCTCGCCCGTCGGCGGAGTCACCGGCTTTTCTTCCCCGTTCTTCCCCCGGGGCACGAGTGCACCGTGGCAGCACAGCTGTCTCAGACGAAGGATGACCTCGAGAGCGTGAGCGTAGTTGCCGAACAGGGTCCCGTCTTCGATCATGCCTCCTATGGTTTCCTGCGCGGCTCTGAGCAAATTGGAGTACCGCGCCCTGTCCTCCAGACCCATCTCCACGGTCTGCACCAATACCTCCTTGGGCGGCAAGCGCACCAGCGGGGTGCCGTCCTTCAGCTTTTGTTCCTTGGTGCGTCTGAGCGCGATGGCGGTCATGAGGGTGACCAGGCGATCGTATCCCACCGGGTTGCCGGCGTGGACCGGCTTGTCTACCACGCGGGTCCAGAACGACCTATCGTCCAGTGGTTGCAAGCGAAGGAACGCGAGGAGGGAGTAAAGGTCGTTGAGGCGATTCTGTACGGGTGTGCCCGTGATGGCCCACCTTCTCTCCGCGGTGAGCTGCCTGGCGGCGATGGACTGACCCACGTTGGGGTTCTTGACGTTGTGAGCCTCGTCGAGCACAACCCTGAGCCACTTGACCTTGTTGAGCACGGCGCCCTTGTCGGCGGTGAGGGTCCCGTAGGTGGTGATGACGACGTCGTGGCGGGCCAACTCGTCTGTCACCTTGGTCTTTGACGCGCCGTGGTACCGGTACACGCTGAGGCTTCCGTCGGTGTGTTCCGCAATCTGCTGCTCCCAGTTCGAGAGGACCGAGACTGGGCACACGATCAGCGTCGCCTTGGGCCCGTCCCGCGAAGGGGGCGAGGACGTGGACCCGACCTGATCCTGCTTGCTCGCCAGAACCTTGGGAGCGTTCTTCGAAGGACCCGGGCCCTTCGTCTTCCCCTTCGGCTTCTTCGCGGGGGGCTCGTCATTCTTGGGCGCCTCCTCGAGCGCGGGGGGCGCCGCGCCCGGTCTGTTGGACGCGATGAGCGCGATGGTATTGAGCGTCTTGCCCAGCCCCATATCGTCCGCGAGGATACCCCCGCGGCACACCTGCGGCCTGACCGAGGTCTTGTACGACGAGAGGATGTTCACGTACATCCCCGTCTTCTCCTCGTGGGACCAAAACGGCGGCAAGGCGTTGCTGTTTTCCCTGTGCAGCATCCACGCGAGTGCCTCCTTCTGGTGCGGGTACAGCGGCGCGGTGATCGTTTCGCTCGGCGTCGCCATCCTGGTGGACTGGCGCTCCTCCTCCAGTCGCTTGAACAGCTGGTCGAGCGCATCCTCGCGCTCCGTCGCGTCCATGGTCCTCGTCACCGGCTCCAACTCCATCACGCGGCGCGCGGCTGGTTCGATGTTGTGACCCAGAACCAGCTGGCCCAGGCGGCACCGCTTGATCACCTCCTCCTTGTTCTCGGGAAGGCCCCAGAGGAAAAGCGTGACCGGAATGGAGTACTTGTTGTTCGCGCCGGTGGTGACCACGCCGGACGCGTGGTGCACCAACTTTCTGTCCAGCATGGGAGCAAGGTAGAGCACCTTCTCCCGCGGCAGGTGACCAACCTTGATGTCCAGGATGTTGTTCACCTGGATGGCGTTGCGGTCGTAGGGGTTCTTGGGCTCTCGGACCAGACGAACCTGTTCGTTCCTGCTCACGGTGCCGCTATAGTACTGGACGCCGACGATGTAGGTCTCGAACGCCCCGAAGCAGATCACGGCGCGCTCCACCTCCGCCTCGGTGTCCTCCGCCTGCGTTCCCAGATCTTCGTCGAAGCGCTCGACTGGCACCGCGGGGGCGGGGACGTGTGCAGTGCCGGGGGCGGGGACGGGGACCACGGCGGGTGTATCGTCGGCGTCCTCCTTCCTCGTGCGCTTCTTGGCGGCGCGTCCCATCTCGGCCTGTACGAACCCTCCTCGGCGGTACTTGGGGGCGCAACCTGAAGTGCGTTTTTGAACGGGGGCTGATGACACCTCAGTTTTTCTCGGCTCGACGCAACTCCTCATTGTTTAGGGCACGATGCTCGCACGTGCCGTCGCGTCCCTCGCGCGGCGAGCCCACCACAGCTCGGCCGCCCCCGCGCAGCGCATCGCCGAACTCGTCGCCCGACTGCGCGATCACGAAGATAGGGAGGCGGTCGTGTTCCCCGCGGCCGAACGGAACGTCTTCGGGGACATCCAGCCCGAAGTGCGTTGGAGCTACGGGGAGCTCATCGATCGGGCCAAGGTCTTCGCCGCCGGGCTGAGGGACATGGGATACGGACCGGGGCAGAGGCTCGGGGTCAAGATGTACAACTCTCCCGAGCTTGTCGTCGCCATGGTGGGATCCGCGCTGGCGGGCAACGACGTGGAGACGGCCAAGACCGCGGATGACCTGCTCGAGGTGCAGTGCAGGGGCACCTTGGTGGAGGTTTGCGACGCGGAGATCGCGGGAGGGATGATCGGGCAGCACGAGCCCATCGTCGTGGGCGGGGGCGAAATCTCCGACCCGATGGTCCACTGGGAGGTTATGATGGAGGCCTTCAAGGGCCAGTCCCCGCCGGATCTTCCGGCGGACCACCCCGGCGCGGGGTACTACTTCTCCTCCCCGACCAGGGTGGCCGCCGAGCAATCGCTGGTGAAGAACGGCGCGGACGCGGCGGAGGCTCTGAAGATGACGAAAGACGACAGGGTGTGCGTCGCCGTGCCCTTGACGCACAACATGGGCTTTGGCTTCGGTCTGATGGCGGCGTGGCACGTGGGCGCGTGCGCGGTGATGCCCATGCTCAAGCCCGTGGACGCGAGGCTGACCGACGAGGAGCACGGGCGGAACAGGGCGATGAACGTCGTGACGACGCTGCTGGACGAAAAGTGCTCGCTGGCGGTGGCCGACTCGCACGTGCTCAAGTCGCTGCCCGTGTTCGGGTACGGTAAGCTTCCCGCGGGGATGGAGGCGCTGAGGGGTGGACTGACGAAGGTTGGGAGCGGCGACGCCGTCGGGCTCGGGGAACCAAAGCTGTGGTGCGAAGTACCCTTCACGACAGTCGGCGGGAAGCCCAAGTAATCTTAGGTTCTCGTTCTACATCGTGTTAATCTTACACTTACGACTTATAATAACCCTCGTCACGCGGAAAAGGCGGGAGTCACGTGCGCCCCGATCTTCTCCGACGTGACCTCCTTGCCCGTGAGCATGCTCGCCAACGCGGCGGAGTGCTCCCTGCAGCTATGGTCCTTGAGGCTCAGGTGCGGATCCCATTCCTTCTGGAACTCTGCGCACCTCGCGTCAATCTCCCGCTGGCAGTCAACCCCGTCCCCGAGCCTCTGCCCGACGACGGCCTGGCCGACGAACTCGCACTTGCGCTTGGGTATTCCGCTCAGCGTGCGAGTCCGGAGCTTGCCCTTGACGCTCCCCCCGCTGAGCAGCGCGGCGGCGGTGGCGGGCGACGCGGGCTCCTCGGGGAGGAAATCGTAACAGGTGACTGCGTTCCAGTCCGTGCACTTCTCCACCCCGTTCGCGTCAGTCTCGCACTCGAGGTGCCGAACCAGCACCATGGTGTGATCGAGCTCGCCGGGGTACTTGCTTCCCAAGCCCCACTCGAGCGCCTCCAGGCCGACCAACGGCACCCGCGCGATGTAAACCTCGCTCGGCGCGTGCGGAGGACCCGCCCACGACGACGAGCCGGACGAGGTAATTGCCGCGGATAGATCCCTGGTGATTTGGGGAATCCGGACGGGGTGACGGAGGCGCGCGCCTCGGGGCTTTGACGTTTCGACGCGCGAGCGCGCCGGGGCGGATGCGAATGACAGTGTGAGCGTCGTCATGCGCGTCTGGTCGCGTGTCTCTGACTTTGCGCGCGCCGTCGAGGTCACGAGGTGACACACGACTCCCGGGAAAAGTCTGGCCACGTCAGCGCAGATTTCGACCCCGGGGCCAAACTTGCGCGGCGGAGAGCTCTCGACTCGATTCGTTCGGCAGCTTGGTTTCGGCGGGCGCGGGCACACCGAATGCGCTTGCGCAAAACCGGGTTCAAGTTTAGCTCTTTCTCGGCCGGGTGCCGATCACACGGCTCCCTGGACTCGGCCGCGGAGGAGCACGAAGGAGACGCTGCTGGCAGGCCATAAACGCTCGCTGGAGTCACGCCGGCTTATATTCGAGCCGCCATGAACGACGCCCTGCGCGCCGAGGCTGCCGAAGCCTCCGCGGCGGCGGCCGATCTTCTCGCCGCCCTCGCCGACAGTCACCTCGCGGCGACGGTGCGCGGTGACGCGACCGTCGGGGCGCTGTTCTTCGAGGCGCCGCTCAAGGGCGTCAAGTCCCTCTGCACCGTTCTCGGGATGACCAAGGACAGGCCCGCCGAGCAGCGGTTCAAGCCCGTCGCCGCCAAGTCCCGGCTCGTGGGCGTCGGGGATGAGGAGAGCGCCATCGGGTGCGGGCTGCGATCGGAGCACGTGGAGATGGTGCGGGGCATGTGCGCCGCCGCCAACACGGCCGAAGGGTTCAGCACGCTGGTTTCCGTGGCGCTCTCGTGCGGCACAAACGTGGTGAGGGGTGCGAGGTACACGGTCGGGGTAGACGGGGACGTCGCGTGCGCGGTCGACGATACCGTGGTGAACCCCGCGGCTCCGTCGGTGTGGGCCATGACCCCGAAGTCCACCCCGGAGAATCCAACCAAAGACGAGCCGTGGATGTACTGCCTCTCCCGCGGCAGGGCCAGAGCGGAGAAGATGCCCCCGTTCGGCTACGCGGGCCCGCTCAGACCCTACCCCATCATGACCCCGCGCAATCCCCTCCACCTGAGGGACCTCCCGCCCAACGTCCCGGTCACCGACTACTACGAGGATGCCGAGCCGACGTCTGAGATTGAGTCCAAGCAGCAACAGATGACGGTGCAGTACAAGCCGGGGCAGATCGACGTCCTTCGAAAGTGCTGCCAGGTGGCGCGCGGCGCGCTGGATGCGACCATTCGCGCCGCCAGGCCCGGGGTCACCACCGAGGAGCTCGACAAGATCTGCCACGCGTACATCACCGCGCACGGGGGGTACCCGTCGCCGCTCAACTACTACAACTTTCCAAAGTCGTGCTGCACCAGCGTCAACGAGGTCATCTGCCACGGCGTCCCCGACGCCAGGCCGCTGCAGAGCGGGGATATCCTCAACGTGGACGTCACCGCGTACATCTACGGCTACCACGGCGACCTCAACGAGACGGTGCTCATCGGGGACGTCGACGACGAGTCCAAGCACCTGTGCATGACGGCGTACAAGTGCCTGCAGCGGGGCATCGAGACGGTGAAGCCCGGGACGAGGTACAGGGACATAGGCGAGGAGGTCACCAAGCTCGCGACGCAGCGTAAGTGCTCCGTGGTCAAGAGCTACTGCGGCCACGGCATCGGCACCTTGTTCCACTGCGCCCCGAACATCCCCCACTACGCCAAGAACAAGGCTGTCGGATCCATGAAGGAGGGGCACGTGTTCACCATCGAGCCCATGATCAACGCCGGCGACTGGCGGGACGAGACGTGGCCGGATGGTTGGACCGCCGTGACCCGCGACGGCAAGCGGTCCGCGCAGTACGAGCACACGATGGTGGTGACCGCGGATGGCGTCGAGATATTGACGCGCAGGAACGAGGACTCCCCGAGGGTGTTCCCGTGGACGGAGGAGGAGAGCGAGGGGTTGGTGCCGGGATCGTAGGAGTGAACTGCGGAAATACGATAACGCACAATCCGAACGCGTTTTGGAAAAGTCTATCCGAGAATCGTCAACCCGGCTCGCCCTCGCTCTCCGCTCCACTCTTCTCCGCGCGTCCTCGGGTGCGACAACCGCCCAGATACACGCGCGAGAACGAGTAATTTTACGTTCGTTTCCACATCGCATGCTCACCGCCAGTGCCGATTGCGTAAGGGTTGACGCCAGGTTGACGCCAGCGAGGTCCAAGATGTTTGCCGTCGTGGCGGCGCGGGCGGCGCGAAAGGTCGTATCGCGCTCGATAACGGCGCGGTGGACCGCGCGCGGCGCGTTGGGATTCGATCCCATCGTATCGAACGTCTTCTCTCACGTCGCCGCGGTCAGGGAGTTCGGCGCGATGCCGCACGCGCACCGTTGGGCGCGCCCATCCTTCGTCATCGCCAGAGCGGCGGGCGCTCGCGGTGAGGGCGGCGGTCGAGGCGGTCGCGGCGGCCGCGGCGGTACAGGCACGCGCGTGAGACCCCGTCGAGGTCGCCCCGATGAAAGCACCGCGCCTCCCTCGGAGCGACGCCCGATGTCCACGTCGTCGGCGCCCAAGGTGGCGAGCAAACCCAAGGTGGCGAGCGAGCCCAAGGTTAAGAAGAGTCTCACGTCCGCGGGCAACGCGCCGACGACGGTGGCTTTCGCCGACCTGGACCTGTGCGACGAGTCACTCCGCGCGCTCCACGAGGTCAAGGGATACCGCCACGCCACGGAGGTGCAAGACGCGGTGCTGCCCCACATCATGGCCGGCAAGGACGTCCTCGCGCGCGCCAAGACGGGCTCGGGGAAGACCATTGCTTTCCTCCTCCCCGTGCTGGAGAAACTGAAGCGAACTCCTCCCGAGCGCAGGGGCGGCATCTCCGCGTTGGTGCTCTCCCCGACGCGTGAGCTCGCGACGCAGATCCAGGAGGAATGCAAGCAGCTGCTCACGTTCAGGAGGGACATCAACGCGCAGGTTGTGTTCGGAGGCACCAACATCCGCACCGACGTCTCCCGTCTCAAATCCGAGCGATGCGACATCCTGGTCGCCACGCCCGGTCGGCTCATCGACCACCTCGAGAACGGGGACGTGAGCCAGCGCCTCCGCTCGTGCGATACCCTCGTGTTCGACGAGGCGGATAGATTGCTGGACATGGGGTTCAAGCCCGCCATCGAGAAGATCCTCGGGCACGTGCCCGCGGGCCGACAGACTCTGCTCTTCTCCGCCACGGTTTCGCCGGAGATTCAGCAGGTGGCCAAGCGCTCGCTTCGACCCGGTCACGTCTTCGTCGACTGCGTGGGCGAGGAGGAGTCCGCGACGAACCTGCAGGTGAAACAGTCGCTCGTCGTTGCCGCTCAGGTGGACCAGTTCGCGGTGCTGAAGTCCATCCTCGACGAGCACTGCGCCGCGACGCCCAATCACAAGGTGATGTGCTTCTTCACAACCGCGCGAGCCACGCAGCTCGCCGCCGAGCTCTTCCAACAGATGCGTCCCGACGTCATCGAGATCCACAGCAAGCTCACGCAGTCGCGTCGAACGAAAGCCACGGAACGGTTCAGGGACGCCGCGAGGGCCGTGATGATGACCTCGGACGTCACCGCTCGCGGCATCGACTTTCCCGACGTCACCCTTGTCGTCCAGATCGGCGCCCCCTCCGACAGGGCTCAGTACATCCACCGCCTGGGACGGACCGCGCGCGCGGGGAAGAGCGGCGAGGGCGTCCTCGTGCTCGCGCCCGAGGAGGACTACTTCGCGAGGGACGACGTGAGGGACCTGCCCCTGGCGAAGGTGACGCCCAACCACGGCGAGGACGACGCCGCCGCCGTCGCCGCCGCCGTGCGAAGAGTCGACGATCGGACAAAGGCGCAACACTACGCCGCGGAGCTGGGGTACCGCAAGGGGATGCTGCGTAAGATGGGGTGGAACGCCGAGCGGCTGGTGCGCGAGGCGAACGCGTACGCGGTGGACTTCATGGGATGCCCCGAACCCCCGCCCATGCTCAAGAGCACGGTGGGCAAGATGGGACTCAAGGGCGTGCCGGGTCTGAACGTCGTGTCGCAGCTGCCGGGATCGGACGCCGGGTCCCCTGGGGCGGCGCGAGGGGGCGGGGGCGGTCCCGGGGGCGGGAAAGGGAAAGGGAAGCGAGGAGGTTTCGACGGCGGGGGACCTCCGCCGAGGGGAAGCGGCGGTGGCCGAGGGGGTGGGAGCGGAAGGGGCGGCCGCGGCGGCAGGGGCGGGTCGAGGCATCATTAAAAACTCGCGAAATGAGAGACCCGTCGGGCCGAGCCGGTCACTGATGTTAACGCGTGCGTTCGTTCGTGCGGGGCTGCCCCTTCCTCCTTTTCTGCGTCGCGCGTCCAACAGAGTCGGAATAAGCAGGAGTGTTCACGCCGGCATGGCCTCCGGGGACGAGACCCGCGTGGCGATCGTCGGCGGGGGCGTCGCGGGTATCGCGTGCGCGCAATCTCTCGTCGCGAACGGATTCGGGAAGCGAGTGGACATCTACGATCAGGGTTCCCGCGGGCCCGGCGGGAGGACCTCGTCGTCCAGGCCGGTCGAGGTCAACGGCGAGACGATGGCTTTCGACCACGGCGCGCAGTTCTTCACCGCGGACGACCCGAAGTTCAAGGTTCGCGCCCACTCCCCGTCTCCACCAGAACCCTAGATCCCGTCGCCAGATCTGATCCTCGGGTGCCCACTCGCGATGACCGCCGGCTCACCGACCCACTCCCGCCGATAACCCCCCACCCCCAGGCCGTGTGCGAGGAGCTCAAGGCTAAAGGGTACGTCGCGCGCTGGGACGGCGTCTTCGGAACCCTCAACGCCTTCGACGGCGTGTTCATCCCCAAGCGCCGAGTCGAAACCGCGGGACCCCCGCGGCGGGACTTCTTCAAGCTGCTCACCGCCGATGAGGTGCTCGTGGGCGTGCCCACGAATCAGGCGCTCTGCGAGGGCTTACGCGCGCTCGCGGGCGACGACGTGACCGCCCACTGGCACACCACCGTCACCGGCCTCGACCGCGACGCGTCCGGGAAGACCTGGTCCGTGTCCGGCGTGAACAAGCGGCGGCTCGACGAGGGCCAGGCGGGCTCCAAGGAAAAGAGACTGAGCGGACGCAACGCGGCGGTGGTCGTGTGCGACGTGATGGCGGCGAGGAAGGGAACCCCGGGCACGTGCGCGGTGACGGGTTTGCCGGATTCTGGCGACGCCGCGAACGCGTGGGCCGCGTTTGCCAATCCCAAAGTTCCCGAGCGCGTCGGTCTCTTCTCGTGCATGCTCGCCTTCGACGCGGCCGCGCCCAAACCCGAGTTCGACGCGGCCGTGGTCACCGGCTCCGACGTTATTAATCTGCTGGTCAGGGATTCGTCGAAGCCCGGACGTGTGAAGCGGAAGGACGGGCTGGAACGGTGGGTGGCGGTCACCACGATTGAGTACGCCGAGCGAACCATCGCGTCCGCGCCGCTCACCGTGGACGGCGAGTACAATCCCCAGACGGCCGAGTATTTCGCGAATATCGAACCGGGGATCGTGAACGAGGCCAGGAGAATCCTCGGGGTGGCTTGCGGCGACGACGACGGCGAGTACCCGGCCCCGCATCACGCCAAGTGTCAGCGGTGGGGCGCCGCGTATCACTCGGGCGCCGTCGGCGAGGGCGTGCCGGGTGGCGTCTGTTTCTTCGACATGGACGCGGGGTTCGGGATGGCCGGGGACTTCGTCCAGGGGCCCGGGGTGGAGGCGGCGTGGTTGAGCGGGGAGGCTGCGGGCCGGGCGACGGTGCGAAAGCTGAAGGCTAAGCTGTGATGCGATGACCCGACGCACGCGAGGGCTATACTCATAGCCATATTTTTTTCAGTGGAAAAAAAGCGCGCTCACAGCTCACGTCGACGGGAGTCACGAAGGGGCCCGATTATCGCCGCCGCCGCACTGTTGAGAGCGTCGCCAGACTCTCTCTCTTCACCCTCGTTTATCGACACGATGGCCTCCGTCGGTGCTCTCTCCGCGCGCCCTGCGCTGGGCCAGCGCGTCCGCGCGTCCACCTCCCGCGTCGCCGTCCGCCGCGCCTCCGTGGTCCGCCCCCGGATGGGTGGCTACGACTCCGGTAACGCCGCTGGCCTCGAGGGCATCACCCAGGAGAAGTACGTCCCCGGCATCAACATGCCCGAGGGTCCCAAGGATGCCCTCAACAAGTGGTCCCGCAAGATCACCCAGCCCAAGTCCCAGGGCGCGTCCCAGGTGAGCGCAACCCCCGATCCAACCAAACCACCCCCCCGACCGGATCGCGCCCCGACGGTTGACGGATAAAAAGCAATCGGCCCTAACCCTGAAAAAGGCGGATCCGCCGAGGGCGACCCGAACCGGACCCGCGTCGGACTGACGTATCCGTTCCATCCCGTTTCAATCCCTCAGGCGATGCTCTATGCCACTGGCCTCCAGCCCGAGGACATGAACAAGCCCCAGGTCGGCGTCTCCTCGGTTTGGTGGGAGGGTAACTCCTGCAACATGCACCTCATGGACCTCGCCGCGAAGGTCAAGGAGGGCATCCAGGCCGAGGACATGGTCGGCTACAGGTTTAACACCATCGGCGTGTCCGACGGTATCTCCATGGGTACCCCCGGTATGTCCTTCTCCCTTCAGTCTCGCGATCTCATCGCCGACTCCATCGAGACCGTCATGGGCGGCCAGTGGTACGACGCCAACGTCAGCCTCCCCGGCTGCGACAAGAACATGCCCGGATGCATCATCGCGATGGGCCGCCTCAACCGCCCCGCCATCATGATCTACGGCGGAACCATCAAGCCCGGCACCTCATCCCAGGGTGAGCCCCTCGACATCGTCTCCGCCTTCCAGTCCTACGGCCAGTACGTCACCGGCGCCATCGACGAGGAGACGCGCTGCGACATCGTCCGCAAGTCCTGCCCCGGAGCGGGCGCCTGCGGCGGCATGTACACGGCCAACACCATGGCCTCCGCCATCGAGGCCCTCGGCATGTCCCTCCCCTACTCCTCCTCCATCCCCGCCGAGGACCCCCTCAAGATGGACGAGTGCTTCATGGCCGGCAAGGCGATCAAGCACCTCCTCGAGATTGACCTCAAGCCCCGCGACATCATGACCCGCGCCGCGTTTGAAAACGCCATGACCGTCGTCATCGCGCTCGGCGGTTCGACCAACGCGGTGCTCCACCTCATCGCCATGGCGCACTCTGTCGGTATCGAGCTCACCCTCGATGACTGGCAGGCCGTCTCCGACCGCGTTCCCTTCATCGCCGACCTCAAGCCCTCCGGCAAGTACGTGATGGAGGACGTTCACAAGGTTGGCGGCACCCCCGGCGTGCTCAAGGTTAGTTACCCTTCCCCGACTCTCCCCACCCGTCGACTCGATCCAGCGCACGTATCGTCTCCCGTCCGGCAGAGGAAGTGAAGATACTCATGGATTCCCCTTCTTGAGGGCTGCGCCGCTGCAGATCAATCCTTAACGTACCAATATTAGCTGATCCTCTCGACGCCGGACGGACCCGTCGTTTCCCGGACTCTTTTGGCTTACTCCCGGCAAACTTTTCACGGCCCAAACGGTTTAGTGTTAGGGCCCAAACCCTAAACCCTCCCTCGTTCCTTCTCGTTTCCTTCTCGTTCAACAGTACCTCATGTCCAAGGGTCTCATCGACGGTAGCTGCATGACCTGCACCGGCAAGACCATGGCCGAGAACCTCGCGTCCTGCCCCGACCTCTCCGAGGGCCAGCAGGTTATCATGCCCATCGAGAAGCCCATCAAGGAGACGGGCCACCTCCAGACCCTCTACGGCAACATCGCCCCCGAGGGTTCCGTGGCCAAGATCACCGGTAAGGAGGGTCTGTACTTTAAGGGCTTCGCCAAGTGCTACGACTCTGAAGAGCTCATGCTCGCGGCGCTCTCTGAGGACCCCGAATCCTTCAAGGGCTCCGTCATCGTCATCAAGTATGAGGGACCCAAGGGTGGCCCCGGCATGCCCGAGATGCTCACCCCGACCTCCGCCATCATGGGCGCGGGTCTCGGTAACGACTGCGCCCTCATCACCGACGGACGCTTCTCCGGCGGCTCCCACGGCTTCGTGATCGGCCACATAACCCCTGAGGCGCAGGTCGGCGGGCCCATCGGCCTCATCGAGGATGGCGACATCATCGAGATTGACGCCGAGAAGAGGACGATTGAGGCCGTCGATGTGACTGAGGAGATTTTCGCGGAGCGCAGGAAGAAGTGGGAGGCGCCCCCCCTGGAGGCCACCTCCGGTACCCTCTACAAGTACATCAAGTGCGTCGCATCCGCCTCGCAGGGCTGCATCACCGACCTCTAAGTGTCTTAGTCACGGGTACAATCGGTTATTTTTAGAGGGTGTTTATAATCGAACGTCATAGTTTTCAACTTTGAGTCTGCCTATGCCCCCTCACCAGGTTGTCCATCTCCTCCCCGCTGAGCCCGAACGTGTACACCTGATAGTGGTGGTTCAGCGTCCGCTGCCCGTGCAGCGAGTGCTTGCCACCCCCGAGAGCCCCGTTGCCCGGTGAACCGGCGCCAAAGATAACCCGCCGAACCCTCGAGTGCGTCAGCGCCATGGCGCACATGACGCACGGTTCCCTCACCAGGTACGCGTCGTACCCCGTGCACAGGTACGGACGTCCCAGAGTCTCCGTCATCTCACTCGCGCTCAGAGTCTCCTCGCGGCGTCGCTTTTCCCCAACCTCCAACCTACGGGCCGTCGTCGCCTCGGGCGCCGTCGTCGAACGAATGTTTTTTTCATCCTCGCCCCCCGGGTACGTCTCCGCGTCGCGCCTCGCCGCGTCGTCGATCGCCACCAGCGCGCAGTGACGCAGCGGATGGCCGTTACCTCCGCCGTTACATCTTCTGCCGTTACCTCCGCCGTTACACCTCCAACCGCGCGTCTCGTCTAAACCCCGCGCGATGACCGTCCCCGGCCCGGAGGGATCGACGACGATGGCCGCGTTTGTCGCCCCGGCCACCCTCGCTTCGTCCACGCACCGTCGCATCCATCGCTTCATCTCCGTCACGTCCTCCGCGCACGGGGCCTCCAGCGGCACCGCCAGGTGGCTGTTGGGCTTCTGCCACGCGATGGGCCACAGCGCGTTCCACTCCTCCCACTGGTCCCTGGTTCGAGGCGCGCGCCCCGGCACCGAGACGAGCTCGGGCTCGAGCGCGTACCGGTCCACCAGGTCCCTCACCGGCGCCGGCCACGCGTCCGGGGTGTCCGGGGACGCGTTCGGGGAGCACTCGCACAGGAGGACGCGTAGCGAGCCGTCGTCGGCATCGCGCCTCTGCACGCGCTTGACGTGCGTCAGCGCGCTCAGCGGGGCCTTGGCCGATACCTCCTTGAGCTGTCGACGGGGATGGATGGAGGATGCGGGACGATGAGTTCGAGGGGGCGGCGGTGTCGGCGGTTGGTTCGGGTTTTGGGGGGATGCCGGGGAGGGTAAGAGGGAGGTGACTGCATCCGACGGCACGGGGACGCACCACAGCATGGCACTGCTTCTTTTCCACCGCCGCGACCCACACGTCTACGAGCTCGAGCACTGCGAAGGTTGATGAGGCGAGGGAGGTCAGGGCGAGACGGCGACGTTGTGAGGCGCCGATGGGGACGAGGTCTTCAGCGCGGGGCTCACCAGGGGCGGGCGTTCCCGGAACAAACGACGGATCCGGAAGCTTCACATCAATATCCGCGTCGTCCATGTGATCTAAGGACCCGGACCGCGACACGGGCGCCGGTCGGTGTGGTTGCTCTCGAGCGCAAGTCGACACTTTTCACATCCTGGAGCTTCGGGAAAACGCCGAATCAGGCTGAGCCACTGACGGCGGTGCAGCGCGCGGAAGTCACGGCGTATTTGCGGCGCATGAATCAATTTAATCAAAGAACAAATCAATCAACGAGGTCCGACGCGGTGGAGCGCTCACTTGAGCGGCTTCTTGGCCGCGGTGAAGTACATCACGGTGTAGATACCCTTCTTGCCGCCGGCCACGAGCCCGTCGGCACCCTTTTTCAGGAACCCGCTGACGCCCATGCTCCCCTTGGGCGCGATACCCACGGTCTCGAGCGCCAGCACCAGGTAATGGGTGATGTTTCGCCCCCACCGAGTGGTCTTGAAAGACCAGAAGTCCCTCCACGGCCTCCACGCGCGGTCCGGGTCGATGGGCTCGTACCAGCTCACATCAGCCGTCTTCACCAGGTCCTGCTCCTCAGTCACCTCGAAACCGGCCTTCTTGAGCGCATCCAGCACCTCGTGCGTGTGCCTCGCCGTGGGCAGACCGTTTCCGATGAGAATCTCCTGGCGAATCTTGCGGTGCTCCTCGTCGTTCGGGTCGTACTCGTCCGTCAGGCACCACTCGTACGACGCGAAGACGCCGCCGGGCTTCAAGACGCGGAAGATCTCAGAGTAGCATCCCACGGCGTCCGGGGCGTGACAGGTGGCCTCGATCTGGTACACGGCGTCGTAGGTGGCGTCCGGCACGGGAATGTTCATGAAGTCCGCCTTGATGAAGTCGCAGTGGTCGTGACGGCCGGTCTTGCGGTTGAGCTCCTCGCCGCGGGAGATTTGGAAGGCGTTGTTGTTGAGGCCGGTGACTGACGCGCCGGTGAACGCGGCGATCTCGCGCAGGGGACCGCCGACGCCGCACCCGACGTCGAGGACCTTCTTGCCCGGGCCCACGTTGAGCTTGGACGCGAGAAAGTGCTCGTGCCTGATGATGGACTCGCGCAAAGTCTCCCACTTGTACCTGTGCGCGAAATGGAAAGATTCGCCCCAGCCGTACTCGTAGAAGGAGGTGGCGAGGTCGTAGTACTTGTTCACGACGTCGGTGTAGTTACCGGTGCGCTTGGAGTCGTCCTCCTCCTTGAAGTACTCCTCGTAGTCCTTGGTGACCTTGCCGGTCTCCCTGAGATCGAAAGGGTCGAGGGGTAGATGCGGGTCAATCGTCGGATCGTCCATCTCAGATCTACTCGCCAAGTGGCAACGTGCTCACTTCAAAATCGGGATAACGCGGGACGCGGGGGGGGCTCCCTGCGCGGGTCACGGGTGGCAATGTGGCTCGTGCGGGGACGGCGACGCACTTGGAATCGAGGTTACCGGCCATGTGGCGGAGCTTGAGCCCCGAAGACTTGGACGCCATGGCTCGTGTCGGAGGCGATCGCGTTCACGATCTGTGAGGTTCACGAACCGGTTTTGTGGCTCGAGATCCCTTCGCGGCTTCGCTCGTTCCTGTTCGCAGGAAACTCGCAGGACGCTCGACAGGACGCTCGACGAGCACAACCGACCGGTGTCCGACCAGGAAATTTGAAATGCCCCGTCGTGGTCCCTCAAGCCACAAGCGAGGGGCTCCCGACGGCACCTTCCGCGCGCTCGAGAGCAGGGTTCGGCGACGAGAACCGCTCTTTCGGCGTATCTTAACCTCCGCCGTCGCTCGGGAGACCGTCCGCGCGCGAACGCGACCCACGAGCGGCGCCTCGAGGTCTAGGCACTCCGCCCTTTTTTTTCGCCCGCCTTCTGGGCACCCGTCAGCGTTCGGGACAGATGGCGCGCTCGAGGTCCAAGTCGGCCGAGCAGAACAACACCGCGGTCGCCGTCCGCGGCGGCATGATCTCCCGCATCGAGTGCGACAACTTCAAGTCGTACAAGGGCCACCAAGTCATCGGCCCGTTCAAGCAGTTCACCTCCATCATCGGCCCTAATGGCAGCGGCAAGTCCAACCTGATGGACGCCATCTCCTTCGTCCTCGGCGTCCAGTCCGCGCAGCTTCGAGGCACGGTGCTCAGGGATCTGGTGTACGCCTTCGACCTCGCGGATAGGGAGGAAAGCAGGACCGCCTACGTCAAGCTCTTCTACGACGCTGAGGATGGCACCGAGATCTGCTTCTCCAGGCACATCGACGCGAGCGGCGCCGGCCAGTACAAGATCGACGGCAAGGCGTGCACCGCGGAGGCCTACTCGGAGCGTCTGAAGGAGCACGGCATCCTGATCAAGGCCAGGAACTTTTTGGTGTTCCAGGGCGACATCGAGAGCGTGGCGAGCAAGTCCCCCAAGGAGCTCTGCGCGCTCATCGAGCAGGTCTCGGGCTCCGCCGATCTGAAAAAGGACTACGACGAGGCGCTCAAGTCGCGCAAGGAGTGCGAGGAGGAGCAGCTCGCCTCGCTGCAGAGGCGCAAGGCCACTACCAACCTGCGCAAGCAGATGAAGGAGCAGAAAGAGGAGGCCGAGAAGCACATTCGCATGCAGCAGGAGCTCACCAAGCTCAAGACCGAACACGTCATGTTCAAACTGTACCACATCGACCATGAGGCGGAGAGGCACACCGAGGAGATCGAGGAGGCGAAGGAGGCCCTCAAGGAACACGAGGACCGCCTTAACGCCCTCAAGAAGGAGGAGGAGGAGAAGCGCCAGCTCAAGGCGGGCCACTCCAAGCGCGTCATGATGCTCGAGAGGAAAATCGCGAAGGCCAAGGAGGATGCGGACAAGAGGAACCCCGCCGCGGTGAAGAACCGCGAGGAGACGTTGAGGGCCAAGAAGAAGCTCGAGCTGGCGCAAAAGATGCTCGAGAGGCACTCAGCCGACGCCGAGCAGAGCGCGACTGACATCGCCAGGCTGGAGCGGGACCTCAAGAACGTCGCCGCCGCGGAGGAGATCTTCGAGAACGACTTCCAGGCGGAGCTCAAGAAGGGCGACAAGAAGCAGCTGGGCGCCGCGCAGGTTGAGGACTACAACAGGAAGAAGGAGGAGGCGGGCGCCAAGACGTTCAAGCTGAGACAGGAGCGCGACGGTCTCGCCGCCGCGGCCCAGGCTGACGAGGACGTTCGCAAGCGCCTGGAGGCTAAGCGAGACGAGCTCACCCAGCGCGTCGACTTCCTCAACGAGCAGAAGCAAGGGGAGCTGCGACGCATGGCGGACTTGGAGAAGGGCCGCGACGAGGCCAAGGCTGAGCTCGACGAGGCCAGGGCCAAGGACAAGGGCCTGGCGGACGAGAAGCGCAAGTCTAGGGCCAAGCAGGAGCACCTCACCAACAAAATCGAGGAGATCAGTGGGAAGCTTCGCGAGGCCAAGGCGGATCGTAAGGAGTCGGAGCGCGAGGTACGCGCGCAGGAGGCGATCGTCGCAATGCGCAGGCTCCTCCCGGGCGTCTACGGCAGGGTGACTGACCTGCTCAAGGTGACCCAGCGCAAGTACAACCTCGCCGTCATCACCGTCCTGGGCAGAGATGCCGACGCCATCGTGGTGGAGGACGCCGCCGTCGCCAAGGAGTGCGTCCAGTACCTCAAGGAGCAGCGCGTCGCGCCCATGACCTTCCTGCCCCTCGATGGCGTCAAGGCCTACGAGCCCGACGAGGGTCTGAGGCATCTGGGCGGCTCCGCCAAGCTCGCCGTGGACGTGTGCAACTTTGACTCCAAGTTCAAGGTTGCCATGATCTATGCCCTGGGTAGCGACACCATCGTCTGCGACACCCACGAGGAGGCGAAGCGTCTCACCTTCGGCGGCGAGCGCAGGTTCAAGGTTGTCTCCCTCGACGGTACCATGATCAGGAAGAGCGGTGAGATGACCGGCGGTACCAGCGGCTCCTTAGAGGCGAAGGCTTCCCGCTTTGACGCCGAGGAAGTCGCCACCCTTCGCGCCGACCGCCAGGCTGCGGAAGAAAGCCTCGCAAGGCTCAAGCCCGTCGCCACGTTCGCCATGGAGGAGCAAGAGGCCCAGGCCAGGATGACCCGCCTGGAGCGTGACCTCCAGTACGCCGCCGCGGACATCAAGGTGTGCGCGGAGAAGATCGGCAAGCTCTCCAAGGACGTCGAGGTGATGGAGCGAGAGATTACCTCCACCGTTCCCGAGCTCGAAAAGGCCACCGCCGAGCTCGAGAAGACGGTCAAGGCTGCGAGGGTCCTGGAGAAGAAGATCCACGCCATCGAAGACGAGGTGTACGCTGAGTTTTCCAAATCCGTCGGCGTCAAGAACATCCGCGAGTACGAGGAGAACAACCTGGCAACCTTGCAGAGGGGCGCCGAGGAGCGCGCCAAGTTTGCGCAGCAGAAGGCGAAGCTCACCGAGCAGCTCAACTACGAGCGGTCCCGCGACGTCGCCGGCCCCCGCGCCAAGGCTCAGTCGGACATCACCAGGCACGAGGAAGACCTCGCGCGGCTGGCGTCGGAGGCGGAGAAGGCCAAGGCTGAGGCGGACGCCGCCAGGAACGAGACTGAGGGATGGGTGAAGGACGCCGCGGCGGCCAAGGAGGAGATGCGCGCGGTGGAGACCGAGATCAACGAGCTCAGGTCGCGTAACAAGGGCGCCAACACCGACGAGGCGAAGCTGCAGCGCGTCGTGTCCAACAAGACGGCGCAGGTGGAGTCGCTCCGGGAGAATCGCGCGGATATCATCGCCGCCGCCAGGATGGAGCGACTCAAGCTGCCCCGCGCGGACGACGACGAGGAGGACGAGGACATCCTCGCGCTCCCCGCCCCCGTGCCCACCCTCGAGGCTGAGCAACTTGAGGAGGCTGAGGCGATGGAGGTTGACGCGGAGACGACGGGGGGTTGGCGAGCGGCGGCGTTTAGGGTCAAGCTCGACTACGAAAATCTCCCGGACCGCCTCAAGAACGCTCCGAGGCCCAGCGACAGGGAGCGGCTGGACCACGAGCTCAGGGACGCGGTGGAGGAGAAGGCGGCTGATCTCGCCCGTTTGGAGCCCAACATGAAGGCTATTGAGCAGTACGAGGGTCTCAAGGAGAAGGAGGCTGAGCAGGTTGAGGC
>Ga0181573_10000782_pt1 | contig 32878 bp, 27 predicted proteins | sample 101ome_25_FD_148643 | JGI IMG/M metagenome (GOLD analysis project Ga0181573, IMG submission 148643) | Coastal salt marsh microbial communities from the Groves Creek Marsh, Skidaway Island, Georgia - 101409BT metaG (spades assembly) | ecosystem: Environmental > Aquatic > Marine > Intertidal zone...
CTCGAGACGTTTGCGTCGTCATCGTCGTCGTCGTCGTCGTCGTCGTCATCCCGTCATCACCATCATCGTCCCGCCCGCTCGCGATCTCCACGTCGTCGTTCGCGTCGCTCATCAATCGCGCGCGCTCGCCCCCGCGCGCGCGCCCGAGTCCGCGGCCGACGATCGAACGCGTCATTCTCGGTCGATCGCGCGTCTTTCGTCTCCTCGCAGCGCCTCCCGCACCGCGCGCGCGTCACCGTGTGCCGACGCCCGACCCCACCTCGAGTGGATGGTGTTACGAGCGCATCACGGGCGCACAAAAGGCTAATAAATCTCGTGACGAATCGTGATTGCGACGGGACGGGACGCGAGGCGACGTCGTCGCGTGAATCGTCGACGCACGCGCTCGACTCGACTCGACTCGACTCGACGTCATCGCGCGCCGCGATCGTAGGGATGGTGTTCGCGCGCGCGCTCGAGCGCGGCGCGGTGGCGCGCGCGGGGGCGTCGGATGACGTGTTCGAACCGGCGCGACGAGCGGTGCGAGAGCTCGGGGACGCGGCGCGCGTGGGGGCGATGCGCGCGATGGCGGCGACGACGGATGCGGTGATGCGCGCGGGATCGAGGGATGTGGTGCGCGTGCGCGGGCGAGCGAGGCGAGGAGCGAACGAACGAAACGTCATTCGATGCGACCCGCGACTGCGGGGCAAGTGTCTCGCCGCCATGATTCCGGGAGATAGCGCGGTGGAGAGCGTCATCACGAGCGGAATCTTCTCGACGCTCAACATATATAACACATTGATCATCGGTCGATTGATCTTGACGTGGTTCCCGAACCCGCCGCGACAGATCATGTACCCGTTGGCGACGCTGTGCGACCCGTATCTCAACCTCTTCAGAGGCATCATTCCGCCGCTCGGCGGCATCGATCTCTCGCCCATCCTCGCCTTTACCGTGCTCAACGTGTTCCAAGGTACCGCCGCGGCGTTGCCGTGCGAGTACGACGAAGCCACCGGGGAGGTGCGCATGCCGAATAAGCGGACGAGAGGCTTCTCGGCGGCGCAGAAACGCGAAAGACGCGTCGACGCCTCCGTCTCGCGCAAGTGAGTAGAGTGTTGGTAATGTGAAACCCTTTTTATGAACGCACGCGCGCGCGTCAGAGAAGAAGAAGGGGACCGATGGGTGTCGCGCCGGCGAACGCGCGACGATTTTAAAGCGTACTGTTCGTGATATTCTACAACGGAGGGGTGAAATCTAAATTCTATGTCTCTATTTTCTCTCGTAGTCGTCGAACCATTTATGTTGCATCGCGTGCTTCGCGCTGATTCGTTTTTCCGGTGCGTACTGAAGAAGCTGTCGCAATAAATCCACGCCGTCCTCGTCCAACGCTGGACAGAGCGCCTCCCACGGCTTTGGTTGCCATCGCGGAAAGCCCTCTTGAAAATCCGGAAGGTCTCTCGCCTCGGGCCACAACTGATCGTTCGGCGTTCCCAGCATCTTGAAGATTTTGAACAGCTCGTCGATCTCCGAATCCCCGGGAAACAACGGCGACTGATTGATCATTTCGGCGAAGATGCACCCGATGCTCCACACGTCCACGGGTGTCGAGTACCGACGCACGCCGAGCAAAATTTCCGGCGCTCGGTACCAGAGAGTCACGACCTCGTGCGTGTACGCGCGCACGGGTATGCCGAACGCGCGCGCGAGACCAAAATCCGCTAATTTTAGTATATTGTTCGTCGTGTCGATCAACAAATTCTGTGGTTTGAGGTCTCTGTGAAGGACGCGATGCGCGTGACAAAACGCGATGCCCGCGCACATCTGATAGACGTATCCCTTCACCACCATTCGATCGTTGAGCACGTGCGGAGACGAGTCCATGTGTTTCTTCAAGTCCAAATCCAAATATTCAAACACCAAATACAATTTCGTCTCCTCGTGAATCACCTCGAGCAGCGACACCACGTTTTCGTGTCTCAACTCTTTCAGGAGCGAGATCTCTCGAATCGCCGTGCTCGGCACGCCCTCGTCGTCTTGGTCCAGCCGTATGCGCTTCAACGCCACCATGGTATCGTCACGAAGGCTTCGCGCCTTGTACACCACCCCGTACGTTCCCTCACCAATCTTCAACACCTTTTCATAGTTCTCCATGTGACCGACGTCCGGAGACGGACGACGACACCGCTCGAGACGACGACGACGACGGAGACGACGACGACGACGCGCGACGAGCGACGAGCGACGGGCGACGACGACGACGCGCGACGGTCACGCCTCTTCCACACCGACCGACGACCGACGCCGGGCGTCGCGCACTGTCCGTCCACGAACGACGAGACGCGACGATCGCCCCATCCATCGGCCACGCGTCTCGAGCGCACGCCGTCGCTAAACGACCGACCGACCGCCAATCGCCAATCGACGACGCGTCGTCGACCGATGACGACGACGGGCGGTGGGACGCGCGCGCGGGCGCCGCCCGTGATTGATTTCGACGTCATTCTCAGTCAATACACCGGGAACGCCGTCGTCGATCGTCTGCTGTGCGTCGCCGAGCGCGCGGAGGAGGACGCGGTCGCGGTCGAGGCGCTGGCGCACGCCAAGCGCGCGCTCGAGGGGAAGGTTGATGAGTTTTCGTTGACACCGGTGACGTCGAACGGGGTGGCGTACGAGCGCGCGATGGCGATCGCGTCGACGCGTGGGGTGTCGTCGTCGGCGGTGGCGCTCTCGCGCGAGTGGTGCGAGGCGAACGCGGCGCGGGCGGATGCGGAATTGGAGCGATTGGAGTCGAGTCTCGCGGATTCGCGCGCGGAACGCGTGAGGGAAAATTTGAGAATGCAGTACGTCGAACTCGGTGATCACTATTACGATCGAGGTGATCTTAGAAACGCGTTGACGTGTTACGTGCGAACGCGCGAGTACTGCTCGACGCCGAATCACATCGTCTTCACGAGTCTCAACGTCGTCGCCGTGTGTCTCGAGTGCGAGCATTTTAGTCAAGTCCACCTGCACGCGAACAAAGCGATGTCGCTGTTGGACACGATGGACGATCAAGACGAGAGCGTGCACGTGGCGCGCGCGAAATTGGCGTGCGCGTGTGGGATCGCGGATCTTCGTCTGGGAAGGTTTAAGGAGGCGGCGAGGAGGTTAACCGAAATTCCAGTCGAAATCGGTACGAGTTTCGCAAACGTGTGCGCGGCGAGGGACGTGGCCACGTACGGGACTCTGTGCGCGCTCGCGACTTTCCATAGACAAGAGCTTAGATCGGTGCTCTCAAACGCTCAGAGTGGGGCGTTCCGCGCCCACTTGGAAGCGGCGTCGGATTTGAGAGAGGTGTTGCACAATTTTTACAACTCAAAGTACACGGCGTGCTTTTCCACCTTGGACAGCGTGCGAAGCACACTCGCGCTCGATATTCATCTCGGCGCTCACATTGACGCGCTGTACAAGTGCATTCGCGATCGCGCGCTGATCCAGTTCGTCAAACCGTACGTTACGGTCGATTTGACGAAAGCGGCGAGTTCGTTCAACGCGACGACGGAGGAGATTCAAGACGAGTTGGCACGTCTCATCAAGGATGGGAACATTCGAGCGCGAATCGATGGAAACGCCAAAGCGTTACGAATCATCGATGAACCGTCGACGTCGACGATTTTGGAGCACATGGTCGCCGACGGTGAGACATTCGAGGACGAGACGCGCGGGGCGCTCCTGCGCCTCGCGCTTTTGCGAAACGACGTCGTCGTTCGAGACGGCGGGCGTCCACACGACGATCGTCACCGTCGCGCGCAGGCGTTGACGGACGGTTGAGTGGAAAGAAACGCGTCACATCCCGAAACCCGTTCGAGCCGTCGTCGGTTCGTTCGACGTAGTCATTTTTTCAGCTGTAGAATTTAATTTGTATCACGCATCGCGCGTCACCTCCCGTCCGTAGTTTTCGCGTCGCCGAGGGTGATGACGTTTGCTTGAGATGCATTAAAAAATCACAAGATACGATCGAATGCGCGCGGTGGGGTGATGACACGTCGTGCGAGGATCCCGCCCTTATTTATTGCGCTTCGCGCGCGCCTCCGCGGCGACACGCGCGGCCCAGGACGCGGTGTCTTCGTCGACGTTGGCTTTCTTCAATCCCGTCTCTTTGTAGTTGCGGGACAAAATCATGCCGAGGGAGGACGAGTTGGTCGTCATCGCCGCTTCGGCTTGCGCGGAGGTGGTCTCCGCGGTGTCGAGCCAGCCTCGCTTGGCGCTCCCCCACGAAGCGTCGCGAACGCCGGTGAGGACGGTGTAGCTCGTCGCCAAGACGACGTCGCCGACTTCAACCTTGCCCTTGGCCGTTCCACCCGGGCGAATCGTGCGCACGCGAGGACGGTCGTCCGGACCAGCCTCGAGGAACAGACCGAGCTGGATGTTGGACTGGGAGCAGTCGAGGTTGACTTGGTACACGTCGCCGCCGACCGGGTACTTGGCGAGCATTTCGCCCTCCGTGTACTCGTTGAAGGAGGCGCGCGTCGCCGCCGAAACGCGACGCGTCGTGCTCGTGCCCGCGCGACGGAGCGCGCGCGCTTGGTTAGCTCTGGAAGACGCAATCTGCGTCGCGTTCACGGTGTACATGTTCGTCGTAATATCGCTCGAATCGGCGTCAACCTGCGCGCGTCGACGCAATGCGCGTTAACAGGGCCCCTCTCGTCAGTCGCTTTATCCTCATCGACGCGTCGATTCCCGCGCCCGCATCGACGCTCCGCACGTCCTCGACGTCGCGACGACGACGGCGAGACATCCATCCATCTTCACCGCCGTCGTCATCGTCTCCTCGACCGCTCCGCACCGCGCGCGCGACGACGATGATGACGACGACGACGATCACCGGTACGGGCCTCGTCAGCGTTCCATCGATCATCTTTCGTCGTCTCGACCGCGCCGCGCGTTTTCGTCGGCGCGACGGATCGATCGGAGTCATCTCCCATCGTCGTCGTGCCTTCGCGTCGTCGTCGTCGTCGTTCGGTCACGCACCTCGTCGTCGTCGTGTGACGACGAAGGAACGGAACGACCGACGACCGAATCGATCGATCGGAACGACCGACGACCGAATCGATCGAACACCGATCGAATGGATCGAACACGGATCGAACCCGGATCGAACCTCCCGAGAGGGGGGGCATCGGGACACAGGGGGGACGCGTTGGAGGGTCACGATCGACGACACGGATCCGTCGTTGGACGGTGGTCGTTGATCAGATGATTGGACGATGAGATCAGATGCTCAGATGCGTGCGTGGTGGACCACCACGATATGCACACGACATGATTGATCCATATAAATTTGTAGTCTGTACGTACTGTATGTCCGATGATACACAATAGAGAGAGAGAGAGTATACATCCGGGAATTCCCCTCCCCGTCGCGGTGTCGGCGGTCGTCCTCGTCGTCCGCGTCATTCCGCGCACGCGTTTGGCGTCATGGCGTCCACGCAGGTACGCGTCGACGGGTAACGACGCGACGAGGTGGACGTGGATTTTTTGAATCGTCGTCTCTCGTCCTCGTCGCGCGTTTTCGTCGCGTCGTCACGCGCGCGCGAGGAGAGACATCGCGGCGGCGAACACCGCGCGAGGAGGGCGTGGGACCGACGTCATCGGCGGCGCGGGAGGGCGACGGGGCGTCGAGCGCGCGCGCGAGGGTGGTGCGGGGGGGGTGTGATGGGATGAAGGTCGACGCGATGGGACTCGATGACTGACGATGTCGCGCTCGCGCGGTTTTGCCACGCAGTTCGCCGCTCGCGCGCACGTCTCCGCGCGCGTCCGCGTCGCCGCCAGGTGCGAGACGCGAACCCCATGGAAAGGGATAACGAGGCGACCGAATCGTCCTCGAAGGTGTCGCGCGAACGTCGAGAAGGGGGGGCGCGCGATGGAATGGGTGTGAAAGAATAGTGACTGACGATGTGCGCGCTCGTGTAACCTCTCAGATCTCAATCTCGCACGATCGTCGCCGCTCGCCGCGTCGGCCGCGTCGTCGCCGCCGTGTCGGAACCCGAAACGGGCGCCGCAGAAGAGACTGAGAAGAAGCCTCGTCGCCGATTCCCGCGCAAGAACGTAACCGTGAAGGATGAAGACATCTCCGTCGGTGCTGAATTCACCGGTAAGGTGAAGCGCATCCAAGACTACGGTTGCTTTGTTGACTTTGGCGCGAGAAACGACGGCTTGGTGCACATTTCCGAGCTCCAAGACGGCTTCGTCGAAAACGTCGCTGACGTCGTCTCTGAGGAACAAGAAGTCCAAGTGTGGATCAAGGAAATCAAGGATAATAAGATCTCTTTGACGATGAAGAAGCCGCCGACGGAGGAAGAGCTCGCGGCCATCAAGTCTGAGCAAGAGGCCAAGTTTTTGGCTCGCCAAGAGTTCAAGAAGCAGCAAGACGCCAAGGCTCAAGCCGTCAAGGGCTTGAAGAAGGGCACCAAGGTTGAGGGTGAAGTCATGTCCATCCAACCGTTCGGTGCGTTCGTGCAGGTTGCGGAGGGTGTCGAAGGTTTGGTGCACGTCACCGAGCTTTCCGACGACTTCAACGTCAAGGTTGAAGACTTCTGCAAGGTCGGCGAGAAGGTCACCGTCACCATCATCGGTATTGACGGTGCCAAGGTGAAGCTTTCCATGAAGGAAAAGCTCAACGTACGTTTTATCGTTCGCGCGTCGCGTGAATCTCGTCCCGCGACATCTTGACTTTTTCTTCGCGAAGTGACCTCGAATGCGCGAGACTGACGACGAAACCGTCATCTTTATCCGACGCAGTTGAGTGAAATGAACGCCGAAGCCTCCGCTGCGTTCGATGGTGCCGTCAGCGCGATGGAATACGCGCTCAAGAGCAAGGGTATCTCTGCGGAAATGTTCCCGTCTGGATCGGCCCCGGCTGCCGCGCCCGCTGCTGAAGCTAAGCCTGAAGAGGTGAGTTCATCGTAAGCAACGTAGCGGCTTGAGTCTCCTCAACCGCCGTTGTAATATTTAGTGACATTGTTTTCTCAGAACCGTAACTAACTTTTTCCTTTTCCACAGGCTGCCCCGGCTCCCGCCGCCGCCGCTGCTCCGGCTGAAGAAAAGAAGGCTGCGCCCGCTCCGGCCGCCGCCGCCGGCGGCGTCTCCGCCGCCATGGTGAAGCAACTCCGCGACTCTACTGGCGCCGGCATGATGGACTGCAAGAAGGCGCTTCAAGAGTGCGAAGGCAGCATCGAGGAAGCCACCGCGTGGTTGCGCAAGAAGGGCATGGCGTCCGCGGACAAGAAGGCGAGCCGCATCGCCGCCGAAGGTGCCGTCGTGTCTTACATTCACGCCGGCAGCCGCATCGGTGTCATGCTCGAACTCAACTGCGAGACCGACTTCGTCGCCCGCGGCGACAGGTTCAAGGAACTCGCGCAAGACCTCGCCATGCAAGTCGCCGCGTGCCCGGAGGTTGAGTACATCAACCCGTCCGATGCCGACCAAGAGATGGTGGAGCGTGAGCGCGCCATCGAAATGCAGAAGGAAGACCTCTTGTCCAAGCCGGAGAACATTCGCGAGAAGATTGTCGCCGGCCGCATCGACAAGTTGGTGAACGAGAAGGCGCTCGTCACGAAGGACTACATCAAGGACACGAGCAAGACCGTTGAGGAGCTCGTGAAGGAGGCGACCGCTGAGATTGGTGAGAAGATCTCCATCCGTCGCTTCACCCGATACAACCTCGGCGAAGGCATCGAGAAGCGCAACGAAGACTTCGCCGCCGAGGTCGCCGCCCAAATGGGCAAGTAAGAATTGGTGTTAGGTGAAAAAGCTTCGCGTGCATGCATTAGATTTTTGAAATTCATTTGATAACATATTCATTCCGATAACAACTCGCTAGACTAAGACGTATCTCTCCCTGAGATAACTATTCGCGCGCGCGTCGTCCATGCCCAACTCGACGAGTCCGCGCGCGATGACGTCGTGATAGCCCTGCGAGGGTGGGTTCACATCGTCCAAAACGCCCGTGCGTATCGCCTGCAGCTCTTCCGGCGGCAGTGTGAACGTCAAGATGGGCTCGACGTCGTCCGCCTCGGCGAACGCCCCGAGCGCCTGACAGTACCCGTACCAGCTATTTTCAATTCTGTGATCGCCGCTCTTGTTTTTGGCCATCTCTCGCACCTCATCGCGCGTGAACCGTCTCCAACTCTCATCGCGCGGATCCAGCCCGTTCTCTTGCGCAAAGACGTCGCAAAACTGGTCGAGTTTCAGCCTGTACAGTCGAAGGTGGGAGTGCATGCGTTCGTCGGTTTCACTCTCGGAAACGTCGAGGAACGCGACGCCTCCGTTCGACCACCAAGGAGAGACTTTCGCGAAGAATAATCTGTGCGGAACCACCATGCTCGTCGTCGGACACTCTTTCGTCGGCGGCACGGTGAAGGGGACGTGTTGGTCGCGAGCGCCCGGCTGCTCCACGCTCATGCCGGCGACTTTACCGCCTCGCAGGTAGCATCGGAAGCGCTCACTACATAAATTACTTCCGAACGACGCGTACCACACGTACTGCGTCGCGGCTTGCGCCATGATCGGGGATTCTTGCCACCGCCGTCGAGGGCGAGAGTGCGGAAGCGCTGACACGGAGAAGGCAACGACGCGTCGAGAGACCGAAATGATTCATTCGAGCTATGGATTGGTATTGCACTCGATCTCGCGCGCGCGACCGATACATGTATATATTAGTGGAAACATCTATTCGTCGTCGAGCGCGCCGGTGGTTTTCAACGCCACGGCGGCGGCCGCCGCGAAGCCGGCGACCCACAGAGCGCCGAGCGCGAAGTAGTTTTCATAGTACAAGCACGCGCCCGTACCGCCGACCGCGACGACGCCCGCGACCGCGATCAGACCGCCGAGTTGGCTCGCGTCCATCTTCGCCGCGCTGTCGCCGCTCGACACGCTCTTCGCACCCTCTTCGCCCTCCACGTACATTTGCGTCTCGACCGCAAAGACGTTGTTGTTCTCGAGAGACGTATTCGCCCCTCCGAGACCGATCGGCGCGACGAAATCCGGACCGAGCGACCCATTCTTGGCGTCAAGGTAGATGCCATCGTCGCGCACCTCCACCGGGAACACCTCCATCGGTCGGCACGTGTCTTGCGGCGTCAACGCCGCGAGCACCGGGTTCTCGGGATACCACTCCTTGATGGCGCCCGTCTTCAAGTCAAACTTACTCTTCGTCGTCGGACACTCGATGCACGCGTCTTGCGTGAGTCGAGCCTTTTCAAATCCCTCCGAGTACGCCCCTTCCGCCGGCGATCGCGACTCGATCGCGAACACCGTATCCCGATACCAAAACAGCAACACGGATTTGCCCAACGCGCGCACGAGCTTTCGATCGCCGCGCGGTAATTCCTCCACCGCGCACACGCGCGTCATCGCGTCCGACGACGCACCACCCTCCGCGCGCGCCATCATCGTCGTCGCTCGCATCGAGGAGGATCCTCCCACGACGCGTCGCCGCGACTCCTCGACCGCCCCCGACGCGATCCCACGTCGTCGCGCGGCGCCGATCGTCGTCGACACCGTTCGCGTCACCGCACCCCCGACCGCGCGCGCGCGCGTCACCGTCGCGCGCGGCGTCACCGTCGTCATCGCCATCGTCGTCATCGCCATCGTCGCCGTCGCCGTCAACGCGCGTCGCCGTCTCGACCCTCTCGCGTCGACACCGGTTCGTCGACGTCACCCACCGGGGCGCGCGCGTGGAGAGGGACTCTTTGACCGATCATGACTCACTCCGATAGGTCGTGACTCAAGAAGGAGGGACTCACGATACCCGCGAGACGACGAATCGACATTCGTTCCCCCGACGAGACGACGACGACGCACACCGCGACGCGACGCGACGCGACGCGAGAGTGGAGAGAGGAGAGAGGAGAGAGAGGAGAGACGCGCATCGAGACGACATGGCGTCCCCGTCCGCCGTCGTGGGACGATTGCGACGCGTCGTGGAGAATGCAAAGGATGAGACGGCGAGTGCCGGCGTTTTCGACATTGCGCGCGACGCGCCGTTCGTCATCGGACGACAGCAAGGCGTGGACGTGCGATTCGTCGAACCCGCGGTGTCGAGACGACACGCGGTGTTTCAGATGGTGGACGATCGGATGGTGCTGAAGAACATGTCGAAACTGAACCCGGTGTCGCTGAATGAATCCATCCTCGACGTCGAGACGGCCGTCGCGCTGCGACACGGCGACCGCGTGGGGATTCAATTGACGAGCGAAGAGGAGGCGACGTTTGTTTTTGAACAGATTTTGGACGCTGTCGTTCGATCGCCGTTGCGAGAGAACGGAGGGAACACGCCTCCGAGCGCGTCTCCGCTCAAGTCGCCGAAATCGACGCCGAGCCGAGACGACGCGGAAAACATGGCGCCGACGCCGTCGAGGACGCCCGAGCGACGAGGCGCGATGACGCCGAAATCACCGGCGAAGAGCGCGCTCAAGGCACCCGAGAACAGATTGGCGGTTCGTCCGAGCACGGCGCGCAGACGATCCATCTCCTTCGCCGGGGAGGAGGCGTTGGAAGCCATCAAGTGGATCGCGCCGCACGAGGGCAAGGTTGAATTGTGCGGTCGAATCGCACCTTTGGCTCTCGACGCGCCGCGTTCACCGCGACGACGACGGTCGACGTCCAAGTCGCCGAAGAGCGCGGTGAAAATGCTTCCAGCGCCCGAGGTTCCCTTGATGCTTCCGGCTCCCGAGACCAAGGCGTCGAGCGAGACCAAGCGTCGCTCGAGCATCTCTTTCAAGGCTGTGGAAGACGGAGAAGAGAACGACACTCCAGATTCGAGGTTCACGCGCGGTGGCGCTCGAATGAAACGCAACGACACGCCTCGTGCGTCATCCAAACGCAAATCTACGGCGCTCCGCTCGCCCTCTGAGTTTTCTCCGATCGGTACCCTCGACGGTTCTGAAGGCGAAACGCTCGCGGAGAAGACGGAGAGCGTCGAGGCGATGACGCCACCGAGCGACTCGAATAATCTCATCGCTCGGCTGAAATTCGTCGCGACGCCGAGCTCGGAGATGAAGCGCCCGCGCGCGCCTCACAACACGCCGGTCGCGGCTGATTTCAACTTGGACGGGTACGACGTCTTTCGAACGACGCCAAGCGCGATGCCTGAGGGTCTTCGCGAGTTGTTCGCGGATGACGGCGCCAGCCATCTCATCATGCGCGCGGTGGAGACTCTCGAGGCTGAAGCCAAACGTGACGTCGACGCGGCGAAAGAGCTCGACGGCGTTCTCGCGGGTTTGCCGACGCCGCCGAGCGCGAAGAAGCGCGTTCGCGAGTGGCTCGAAGCCGAAAACGACTTTGACGCGTTGCCCGAGGAGGAGGACGTCGAGGGAGCGGATGCGCAGACGAGCGACGAGTACCGCGCGTCACCGGCGAAATCGATCATCGTAAAGTGCAGAAAGACGAAGAAACGCCGTCGATGCGAAGGCGGTAAGGCTCTGAGCGCGCGCATGGAACAGTTGCACCGAGCGTTGAGCGCGACGCGTCGCGCCCTGTTGAAGGAACGCAAGAAGAACGCTACGTTACAGGAAATGTACGCCGAACTCGCGAACGCACCGCGAGAGGAACCACCGACGCCCGCCGAGATGAAAACGCCGAAGATTCACATGCACATCAACGTCAAAGAAGCGACGCCGAAGACGCCCAAGGTGGCCATGCACGTCAACGTGCGAGAGGCGCCGCCGAAGACGCCCAAGGTGACGCTCAACGTCAACGTCAAGGAGGCGACCCCGAAGCTCGTGGTGGAGACCGAGGAAAAAGAAAAAGAAGAAGAGGAGGATGAAAACGTCGTGCACGTCAGGGTCGCGCAACCATCGAGCGACTGTTGCTCGGTGTGCGCCGTCGTCGACAAGTGCAAGACGGTGCGATGCGACGACTGTTCGATTATTTTCCATCTCAAGTGTCTCAAGCCTCGACTCACGCGCACGCCGAAAGGTCCTTGGACGTGCGCCGAGTGCGCAAAGGGTGAACCAGAGCCGGCACCGAAAGAAGTGACGGCCACGACCGCGGCGACGACGACGAGACCGACCCGATCGACGCGTAGCTCGAGACGAATGTAAATCAACGCACGTGTGACATACCCACCGCGCCGACGCTTCGCTCGTGAAACGAAATACTATTACACGCGAGCGCTCCATCGTCTACCGTCGTCGACGACGACGCGGAATGGACTCCTTCTCGTCCGCTCTCGCCGACTCGGACGTCTTTTTAATCGCCACGCCGACGGCGTGCGGCGCCAGCGGCAGCGTCGCCCATTTTTCGTCGAACGCGATCGGCGACTCAAACGCCCCCGTCGCCTCCAAGGCGTCGAACAGCGCCTGCCCTCTGTTCCCACCCGCCGGTTCCACGAACACGTACCGTCCACCCGGTCGCAACGCCATCGCCGCCTTTTTCGCCACCGTCTCCACCTCGTCGTCGCCCATCTTTTCCATGCACCCCGTCGACACGACGCAATCCACCGTCCCCGCTCGCTGTCCCCACACCGTCTCCCCCTCCACCGACGCCTTCCCCGCGATCGGCGCCGATCGAGGCAACACCGGCATCCCGGTCTCGATCCCGATTCGGTTCATCAGGTCTGCGTTCACATCCGGATCGACGCCGACGACGAGCCGCGTCGATTTCGGATAATAATACAAATTTTTCGTATCCACGCCCAGCTCGACGACGAGCGCCTCCTCGGGCACGCGCGCGCCGAGAGACTCGGCGATTTGAAACTGCAGCCGAAAGTGTAACGCCGCGCGCACGCCGGCGACGCCGAAGACCGCGGCGACGATGGGCGCCAACGCGGCGCTCGTCGAGACGTCGACGCCGTCCAGCGCGGGACGAAGAAGGTCGGCGTCGTCCGCGAGCGCGCGCGGGAGAGGACGCGCGACGACGGACGACGTCGAGGAGGACACCCATCGCGTCGAACGCGTCGAACGCGTCGAACGCGTCGAACGCGTCGGCGCGGGTCGGGGCGCGCACGCCGTCATCGAGTCGACCGACGAGTGACGACCATCTTTTTTCAATCCATCGGCAGAGCGCGACGGCTGGGACGGTGATGACGGTGGACGATCCCGTCGTCGTCGCCGACGCCGAGACGACGACGACGACGACGATGAAAATCATCGCGCGCGCGTCGTCGTCCGCGCGCTCGTCGACGACGGGCGTCGATCGTCGCGCGGAGACGGTGACATTTCGACAACGTGTGTCTCGACGCGGCGGCGGTTCGTCGACCGACGACGACGACGACGACGAGGTCGTCGTCACCGTGCGACAAAACCGCGGGGACATCGCGGTGGACCCGACGGCGAGGTGGGTGTGGGACGCGTGTCCGCTCGTATGCGAATACCTGTGCGACGGCGACAGGGTGGATGCGCTCGTGAGAGGACGACGCGTCGTCGAGCTCGGCGCGGGGACGGGAATGCCGGGGCTGGTATGTTCCAAATTGGGCGCCGCGAGCGTCACGCTCACGGATCTGCCGAGTGAGTTGGCGCTTTTGGAGGAAAATGTCGAGTTAAATCGAGCGCGCGGGGATTCGCCGGTGTGCGTGCGCGCGTGCGCGTGGGGTGAACTCGAAGAGCCGACGCCGACGTTCGATACGGTGGTGGTCTCGGACGTGTTGTATCATCAACCCGTGCGCGTGCTCGAGGCGCTGGCCGAGACCATTCACCGGCTCGTCGCACCGAACGGTGTCGTCGTCTTTGCGTACCATTTTCGCGAAAATCTCATGCACGATTCACAGTTTTTTGAATTCATCGATCGCGCGTTCGACGAACGCGCGCGCGTCTCCTTTGAAGACGCGCCCAACGTGTGGTTGTACGAGTGGACGCCCAAAAAGTGAGCGTTGCGATCGATGTGGATTGTTTTTGTATTCTCGTGTTGCACGAATTGAATTGATTAGCAGTTGAACGTTGAAGTATTGTCCGCCATCGATGAACGTCGCCGCGCCTCGCCGCCGCCCTCAACCCTGACACGACTGAGCTATCCACACACCGCGTTCGAGAGCGTGAGACGCGCGCGCGCGCGCCGCATCCGTCGTCACCGCGCGCTCGGAGATCGACACTGATCGCGTGCACCGTCTCGCGCGTCGAGAACCGCGCCGTCGTCGTCTCGGTCGCGCGCGAGGGTGCGACACGACGCGGGACCGATGGCTTCTTTTTCGCGCCGAACCGATGAACCGACGCGACGCGCGCCGAACGCGACCTCGCGACCGGTGGCCGAGGGCGAGCGCGAGTACGGACGCATCGTGACTCTCAAGGAGTCGTTCGGGTTCATTCGATGCGGCGCGCGATTGGAGATTGGTGGCGGCGCTCGATCGAGGGGCGGGCCGCCTCGCGAGGCGCAGGTCTTCTTTCACGCGAGCGAGTTTCACCGCGAGCTGGCGAATCGCGACAAGCCGGCGCTCGATCCGGGCGATTTGGTCAAGTTTGTCGTCGCCCCGAGTCCCAAGGGAGACGGTCAGATGAACGCGTTCGACGTGCAAAAGTGCGACGCGTCCGAGGTGCAGGTGAGAGTGGAAGCGGAAGGCGTCTTGGGTGTGGTGTCTCGAACGTTGCGCGGGAAGATGAAGAGAGACGCGTACGGGGGTAGAATTACGTACGATGGGGCGAAAGTCGCCGAGGATGCCAACGCCTCGACGGAGACGGATACGAAAGAGTCGGATGAAGGGTCGGCGGATGCGCCGGATGAGAACGACGTGGACGTCGACTCCATGAAGGACGAGCTCGATTTCTCTGGCGCCGATCTCGCCGACGCGTGTCGTCTGTCCAAGCTCAAGCAAGGCACAAAGGTGAAGTTTACGCTCTCGTTCGATCCGTACTCTCGCACGATGCGCGCGATGGATGTGTGCGAGGCGTTCCCGCACGCCAAGGAGCAAGAAGATAAAACTGGAGCAGATGGCGACGATTGGAATAGGGAAAAGGTTGCCGTGGAGGAAGAGTTTGGGGTGATTAGTGTGATCAAATCCGGGTACGGTTTCATCAAGTGCTGCTCACGAGCGAAAGACATTTTTTTTCATTTCAGTGAGTTGAATGAAGACGCGAGCACTGCGCGAACGGGGCAAGAGGTGCAGTTTCGCGTCATCACAGAGCCGAGAACGGGCAAGGTTGTCGCGAGCGGCATCCGCTTTGCGCCCAAAGGAAGCGCTGTCTTTGAAACTATCGATGAGAGGCCGGTTCGTGGAATCTGCAGAGCGAAACTTCTTTTCACGACCAAGGGATTCCCGTCGAGAGATGGAGAACGCTCCGTACCAAAGGGCATGGTCGAGGAAACGACCGGTCGAGACGAACGCAAGCAATACGCGTTCGATCGTCACGGTCTCCTCGATTCGAGACAAAATCCGCGCGAAGGCGAGATGGTTCAATTCTGCGTTCGAACGGATAAGCGAACGCAGGTCGAATCGGCGTGTAAAGTTCAGATTATGCGTTTCACGGGCAAAGTGACGTCCATCAAGAGCGACGGACTGTACGGCTTCGTGGAGCACGTCGATCAAGGAACGGGGGAGAGCGGCAAGGCGTTCGTTCACGGCGCAGAGATTGAAGGTCAATCCAGGCTGAACGTCGGCGATGAGCTCGAGTATTCTCTTCAAGTTGGTCGAAAGGATGAAGAGTTCGCGGCGAAACGAGTCAAGGTTGTGGTGGCTGCGCCCGTCGATCCCAACGCGCCAGTCAGTCGATCTGAGTCTCCGCGCGTGAACCGCGATAGTCAATTCTCCGGCTCGCAGTTCAAAATTACGAAAGGTCCGGACGGTACGCGAGGATTTTCCATGGGTCGCGGCGCGGGCCTCGCCGAGAAGGCGGCGGCGATGCTGTCCACGTTGACGACGAGCGCTGAAGCCTTCGTGCCGCTCGGCGCATCAAACACGAGTTCGAAAGCGTCTCTGGTTGACGCAGACGCGGTAGAAATAGATGAACGCGCCGTTCAGGACGCGTAGAACACCTAACGAATAGAATCCGTTGATTTGATACGAATTGGTATTTATGATCTTACAACAAGAATAGCGACGCGACGACTCAAGTTCACACAAACTCCCAATCGCTGAATTCATCGTCGCGCTCGGGGACGCGTCGAACGATCTGTTCCTCGATCGGCTCCGTCGGGGTCCGAACCAAAAGTATAGGAGCGGCGACGTTCGCCTCGCTGAGCGCTCTCGCTCGAGCCAATAAATCGTCGATGTCGTCCCAGTTTCGACAGTAAAATCCCAGAGCGAGAGTCGGGTCGAGGTTTTCACCGCGCACGTGCAGAGGCGTAGAACAGTAATAACTCTCGATATCCATCGTTCTGTCGTCGTACGAGGACGCAGGCTGCACGACGTGCGGATCCAGGTAGAAGAAGACGTCGTCCGAGTATCCGACGAGGTAAAGCGAGGCGTTCGGACGCCCTCCCAATATGCCCACGGACTGTTTGAACGAGAGTATGGACTGAAGTTGACTGAGATATCTCGCGTTGATCGTGCGTCCGACGCCCAAGACGAGAGGAACGAACAGAAGGAGCGCCTTGTCGACGTCGACGCTCTTCGCGCGAAGTACGCGCTCGTCCAGCATCGGCACGCCTCCGTCGTGATCTTTGCTCGCTCGCACGACGTGCACCGCGAGAGATGCGCCGAGCGCTTCATCGCCAACGACGAGTTCTTCAAACGCTCGACACATGACGCTCGGTTCGAACCAACGTCCCGGCGGTATTCCCCATTCCGACGTCTTTTCGCACACTCTGTGAATGGAAAACGGCGCTCGCTCGTCATCCGCAAACCATCGCAAGATGTCCTCCTGCGCGTCGCATCCGCGCTTCGTGCGTCTATTTTCCGGAATTCGTAATTTATTCACCATGTCGCTGAGAAACGAAAATCTCGGCGCCTCGTCGTCGTCGCCGTCGTCGTCGTCTCCGGTCGCCGCCTCGTCTCCTCGGTCGCTCGATTCCAACTCTCGACGCCAATGTCGACCTCTGCTGTGCACGCTCAGCGCGTTCGCCACCATCATCTGCGCGCTCCGCAGCGTGCATCCCCACCCAGCGTCCGTTCGCCACTCGCTTGTTCCCAGCGCTTCGAATCCTCGACGATACGTCATCCAACACCGCGAACGCCAGTCGCGCATCCACGCCGCCTTGCCGCGCTCGTACGCGTCTCGGCCCTCACCCTCCTCTTCCTCGCCCCTTTCGCAATACACCGCACCGAACATGACCAACGTCGCGTTCGGTGGTAAATCGTCCACCCCGTGTCGCCCGACGACGCGTCGAATCGCTCGCACGCGCGGATGGTGAGCCACCGCCGCGCGGCTCGTTCTCGCCAGTCGCCCGAACGTCTCCACCAACGGTTCCCTTCGCGCGTCCGCGCGACGCGTCGACGTCGACGGTTCGGACGATCGCGCGAGACGTGCGTCTCCGCGCTCGTCCGCGGCGTCTCGCGCGCTCACGGTCGCGGCCTCGTCGTCCATCGCCGCGCGCGTATCGCCTCGGTCGTTGGCGCGCGGGGACATCTTACCGTCCCGCGATGCGCGTCGACGGACGTCGCCGTCGACGGCGGGCGCGCGACGCGTCGAGTCTCGCACGGCGCGTCAAGTCTCGCGCGCGACTCGTCCACCGGCGTCGGCGTCGTCCGGTGACGAGTGAGGCGCGTCGCGACGATTGGACACGAGATTGCACTCGCGGTAATCTTTTCGCGCCGACGAGGACGGGACGGGACGGGACGGAACGTGATTCGGGAACGACGACGCGTCGCGGGAGAAGAGAACGCGATGACGATGATGATGATGATGGCAGTGACAAGTGAGCTAAAAGGCGTGATGGGATGTTGAGGGTGGGGAGAAGACGGAGACCGCGTAGACGAAGGCGCCCGCGCGATACCTCGCCTCGCCTCGCCTCGTCGCCACGAGCGATGCGATGCGATGTGAGTGAGACAGCGTCGTCACAATTCAGCGTCCGACGCGGCGCCGCTCTTCACGGATTGGCTGTCGACGTGCTTGTCGTACGCGTCCACCTCTTGTTCGATGCGTCGCCACGCCAACTCCTTGGGCTGGTCCCACGTCGACTCCTTCGTTCGCTTGTTGACGTAATACTTTTGTCCTCCGTGAGCGGGATCCTCCGAGACCGTGCTCATCCACTCGAACGGGCTCTCGTACGTGCTCTCACCCGTGTTGACGTCCACCCAAAAGTCTCGTCCGTCGTCGTCTTGATACGTCGTCAACCCGTCCGGATCGTCCCAGCGAGATTCGTGCGTGACGTCGTTGTAATAGAAGACGTGCGTCTTCTCGCTCGCGAGGACGACGCGAGCCGCGAGCGCGCACGCGAGAGACGCGATAGACGCCGTGAATAGCGCGCGTCGACCGCGTGGCGCCATCTGTGCGAACGGATGGATCGACAACCGTCTGTGGTTGGATCACGAATCCGTCGCGCGGGAACGAGCGCGGGCGGTGCGCGACGTGTGTACGACGCGAATGCGCGAGAGACTATACGCTCGAGCGCGAGTTTTCGTCTCGTGTCGACGCGCGCGGCGATGTGTGGTGGGGCGCGCGGTTCGTAGGACGTGATGACCGTCGGGTTGACGACGTAACGTCGTCGACGTTCGAGTGCTAGGAATGGACTGGTGTGGTGATTGAGTGATGACGAACGCGTTCGAATCACGATCTTTTTCTCTGCGCGCGAATTTTCCCACCCGTGACTCTGCCCTGCACGGCGCTCTGCGTGCCATCGGCGGCGCTGGCGACGAGTCGATCCAACGCGTTTTCTCCGTGAAGCTTTCGTCGCTCCTTCGCGCGGTCTCTATACTGTGGAATGGTGAGCGAGACGCCGTGAACGTCGGCGACGTCGGTCGTCGCCGGTGATTTTGTCGTCGTCGTCGTCGTCGTCGTCGGTGCCGAGGAGACGGTGGCGACGACGGGACGTTTGTCCTTTGTCTCGGCGGTGTTCGCGTTTCGCTCGGTGTCTCGGTCGCTCTTCGCGTTTGAACCCACGATCGTGTACTCCTGCGTTTTCTCGTTCCACGAGTACCAGGACTTTGTCGCCGCGTTGAAGAATAAACCGGTGTTTGCATCGTACAAAACACCGGTCGTTTTGTGTCTATAATATCCCGTCGCCTCGTCGTAGACGTAATCGGAATCTCGAGCGCCGTCGGATTTCGTCATCGCCGACGCCGCGGTGGCCTGTAAAATCGCATTCGTCGCCGTGGAGTTGACGGTTGACTGTTTCTGTGATCGCGCTGAGAATGAATAGTTCACCGACAGCGCTCCGTGAGACCAGTCGTCGCGCAACGTCGCGCCGTTGAGCGCGTCCTTGACGAGCGTGGCGTTTTCAATCGACGAACAATCGACAAAGGCGAAACCTTTGCGTCGTCCGGTTGTCTTTTCCGTGGGAATCTGAATCGAGCGAATCTGTGACTTATCCAGGATCGTGCCGATCTTATTCGCGATCTCTTCCTCCATCGCATCCAGCGGGATATTCTTGAGAAAGACGACACGCGTGGCTTGACCGTGCACCGCGCCCGACGAGGCGTCGCGACCCGTCTCTCTACGCAGTTTCCCCGCGTCATCTTCAGAAAAACATTGAAAACACGCCGTTCTCCGAGAAAAATTAAACGCACCGCAGTGCGCGCAATCCCAATCGGCCGCCGCGGGCCGTGGGTCTGGCGGCGCGCGGGACGTCGCCGGCGTCTCGCAAGGCGGCGGCGGCGGCGACCGTCGTCGTTCACGAGAGGGCGAACGCTTGCGCTCGCGATCGCGGTACCCATCGTACCGGTCTCGCTCGCCTCCTCGATGGTACGCCTCCTCGTCGCGATATCTCGGCGGCGAACGCCCGCGATAATATTCGCGCGGCGGCGGTTCGTCGTTCCAGTCGTCTCTTCGATCGCGATACCCTCTGTAATAGTACTCCCTTCTCGGCGGCGATCGATCGCGGTACCCGTATCCGTATCGCTCGTCCTCGTATCTATCGTCGTACCCGTACCTCTCATCGTCTCGTCGTCGATCCCACCCATGCGGAGCCCGCTCGTATCCGTCGTACCCGTCGTCTCGGCGCCCCGTCCCGAATCTCCCGCGCCCGCCTCTTCCCTCGTCCGAGACGCCCTCACCGAATCTCTGTCGCTTCATCGATTCGAGATGAATAAATCAATCAACGTTACCGCGTAAATCTTTCGTTCGCCTGCGCGCGCGTCGCGTACGTGTGCGTCGTCGTCAGCCATCGTCTGTAGAACGATTCATCATGATGCAGAGCGCGAGGTCGACGGGCGCACTCGCGCAGCCGTCGGGGAGGCGTCGCGGAGGCCTCTCTCGCGCGCGATGACGAACCGAAATGAATCAGTGTGATCGGTCTGGGCGCGCGCGCGACGGGACGGCGTCGACATCCACCGAGACGCGCGCGCTTCAACGTGTGAGGTTTGGGCTCCGAGTGACAGGAGAGGGAGAATTTTACCTTCGCGTCGATGTTCGAGCGGCGCCGTTGACTTTACAACTGTACTCGCCGATGGACGAAGAGACTAGGGTGGTTCGCACGAGTGTATCGCGCCGTGTGCGTTCATCTCGCGAGGTTGGCGAACAGGGCTTTCGGTTGGGATAACGCGATGGCGGCGGCGCCGACGACGACGCTCCACGCGCACGCAAACCAACCGACGGCGTAAAAGGCGGACGCGGCGACGCTCGGTGGGACGAGACCGCGCGTGAGAGCGCTCTCCGTGACCTCCACAGAGCCGTAACACCACGCACCGACGCCGCACGAGAGTAACAGGAGCGCGGGCGCGGCTATCTGGAGCGCCACTTTACACACCAAGTGGTTCGTCACGCCGAGTTGTCTCTCGACGACGGCGCGTTCCGTCTCCGTCAGCCGTTCCTTGTCGTTGCCCTCTTTCACCTCGTACCACGTGATCAATCCACTATCTAAATACGCTTGTAGTAACGGGTGCACGCTCATCAACAGGCACAGCCCGGAAAAGACCAAGACGCCGCATCGCGCGTCTCGTTCCGCTCGCGGAGAGAGACCGAGCGGTTCCGCCACCATGGACGGCGCGCTCACGACGAGGGACATTAGAGGCGCGGCGAACGCCGTGTGCAGAATAAACTTGCGCCAAGGTCGAACCGCAAAAGTACCCGCGTATTTATTCGCCCACTCGGGCATCTGCGTCGCGAGCAAATAACACTTGGCGGCGCGAATCACGGCGGCGAAGAGTAAACCGGCGACACCGGCTGCGAAAATTGAATACGCCAAACCAATCTGCAAGACGGTGACGCGCGGTGGCGTGAACGTCGCTCCCGACGCCGTCATCATTCTCGTCGCATATCTCTCAAGCGACGCGTTGAAATCGTTCGCGGCGTGCACGAGACGAAAATCCACCACCGCGCTCGGCGCGAGAAACACGACAAAGGTGGACGCCATCCACGCCGAGAACGCGAACGCCGCCGCAATCTTCCGCTCCGTTCCCGGCGTCACCCGCGCGTCCATGTACGCTGAAAACAACGCCTTGAGCGCGAGCACGACCCCGAACACCGCCATGACCGGCGTCAACGCGTCTCTCGTCCCGAACGCTCGATCCGCCGTCGCCGCGACGACGCCGTTCGCCGCGAGCACGCACGCCAAAAATACAACCTGATCCAACTCTGGATACAATATTCGCCGTCGAAGACTCTCGAATCGCAAATCCACTCTCGCCACCGTCGTCGTCGCCATCTCCTTGGCCTCCGCGCGCTCTCGCGCCGCCCTCTTCGCCGCCCCTCGTCCCGTCGGCGGCGCCGGCGTCTCGTCGACGCTCGGGACGTAAAAGTACGCCAACGTCCCGCACACCGCTCGCGTGCCTCGCTCGAGGGCGAGATACGACGCGACGCACGTGATCATCGCGAACGGCGCCACCGCGCGCCACGACGCCACCGATTCCCCCGCTTCGGTCGCGCCCACCACCGCGTCGACGGCGCGCGAGGTGGTCGTCGCCATGACGCGCTCGCGCGCGGTATCCTCGCTCTGTGGACGCACGCGGCGCCGCGAACGAACGCGAACGAGACGACGGAGACGAGGAGGAGGCGCGCGCGACGCGCGGACGCGACCCGACGACGACGCCTCGTCGCGCGCGCGACGGTGTCTGGCGCGATACGTATATAAAACATCGTAAGCCGAACAAATGGAAAGCAGTCGGGCTGCTACAGCCGCGCGCGCCATCAGCGTTCGGACTCCACCTCCCGGCGACGCGTCGACGTCACACGCGCGCGTCGTCGAGGACGCTCGCGCGCTCGAAGACTCGAGCGATGCGTACCGTGCACGCGATGGGCGCGATCCCGACGCGCGGATGGACGACGATGACGACGGCGAAAAATGTGCCGATGACGCGGATTGTGAAAATATCTCAATCGGCGACGCCAACGACGCGCTCGACGGCGCGTGCTTCGACGAGAGCGCGCGCGAGGACGGATAAAGGGGGGGATATTTCGCGTGGCGATGGTGGGAGGTGGCGCAGGACGATGTCGTTCGCCGGCGTGGGGGATTCGTTCGATGGGTTTAAAGGGCTCTTTGCCATGCCCAAACGCCGGGACGCCTACGACGGGTCGAGATCGCACTTGGGTCACGATCACGACGATGACGAAATGACGGTGGTGAAAAACGACATGATGAAGGTGCTTTTACCGCTGGCGCTGTGCGCGGTGGTGGCGTCGGTGGGGTATCTCATCAACGTCGTGCGCATGAATGCGAAACACGGCGTGGCGGATTTGTTGTACAAGCTCATCTTCGACGACGTGTGGGCGAGCATCGCGATGACGGTGTTGTGTTTGTACACGAATTTCGCGAACAAGTCGGTGAATGTTACGTTCACGGCGGCGGCCAACTTTATCAGACCGGCACGCGTGAACATGCTGTGGTGGGTTTCTCTGTTCATTCAGCGATCCGTCACGCACGTGACGTCAATGATCAACGTGACGCTCGTGTGGAGTCTGGGAAATTCGCTATGGTCGTTGATTCCGCTCGGAATCGAACTCATCAAGATTGACGACGCGGCTACGGAAGGGATTGATCACGTGCACACGCTCTTGACCACCATGTTGGACGCAAATAACGACGGAATCGTCACCACCACCGAGGTGCAAATGTGGTTCGTCGCCAAGACGTTGCGTCTGCTGTGGTGCTTTTATTTCTATCGAATCTCTCAATGGTTCATGACGTTGAAATCGGCGCCGACAATTCAAGAGATGCGAACGAGAGGCACGAGCTACGATCGCGAAGACTTCATGTCGCAGGCGCTCAGACATCATTTCGCAGGTTTACGCGGCGACCGCGGCGTTTCGTGGGATCAACAGGCGCGAAGCGCGCTCATCGATAAAGCGTTATCCATCGCGACGTATCTCTTCGGTGCGTACTGGTGTTTGAGTTCTCTGGGCGTAAACATGACCGGTCTCCTCGCCGTCGGAGGGGTATCCGGTATCGCCATCGGTTTCGCCGCGCAAAAACTCGTCAGTAACTGCATCGGCGGCATCTTAATCTTCGTCACGCAGCCCTTTGTCGAGGGAGACCACGTCCAATTCGGCAGCATCGAGGGTCGAGTCGAGCTCGTCGGCTGGCACTCGACGAGAATATCGTCGCTCGAGGATGGTTTTTCGTACATCGTCCCCAACACGGACGTTCTCGGGTCGGCGCTCAGAAATCTCTCTCGCCGCGAATACATTCCAATCAAGGAGACGATTCCGTTCCCGGACTCGATCAAGACGAAGGAGCAGATGCAACGGTTTATGGATGATATCACCAAGCTCGTCGTGGACACCGTCGACGAGTGGAGCGTGCGTAAACCCGTCGTGCACATGACCTTTGACGGTCTCACGCCGAAGATTCGCATCAAAGCCTTCATCGACGGCTCAAAGGATAAAAGCAAGGCGGAAGATTTGACCGTCAAGCTCATGCGCGACATCGTCGACAAGTTGGACCATCCGTTCGGCGCGACGCCGAATACCAACCCGTAGTGTGCGCACCATCTGCTGCACCGTTGTATACTGTACACAGTATTACACGTCTATTTCTAGAAATGGAACTTCGAGGGGAGTACGCTTGAAGATGCTCGTCGGTCAGAAAACGGTCTGAGAAAGGTTCTCATCAGACGATACGCGTAAAGGCGTACTTCCGCGTAAGGACTGGATACCTCCGCGGAGCGTTCTCGTGAGGTTTTTACGCCACCGAAACGTTGGGCTGTTGTGCCAAGGAGTCTCAGCCCAGCGCGCGTGTCACTCGTCGCGACGGGATGAATCGAGGCGAATCTGACGGCTCGAAGGCGTTGTTAGTTTTCGAAATCACTAGTACCGTAAATCGCCATAGAAATAACAACAGAAATAAATCATATTGATAATACGTATGCACATGACTAGTATCGCGCGTCTGCATTTATAATTTACTCTGTCCGACGCCAAACGCGGCGGCGCGCGCCTGCGTCGCCGCGCGCGCCCCCGTCTCCATCGCTCCTTGGAGACACGGATTGACGCCCGTGTGCGTCGCTTCACCGGCAAAAAAGAGCGTGTTTGCCACGGGCGCGCCCAAAAGCATCCTCGAGTTGCCAGCGTTCACCGTCGGGTGCGTGTACGCGCCCTGCACCAACCTCTCTTGCGACCAACCGACGTACTTCAAGGTGGTGATGTGTTCCTTGCACGAGACGTTGAAGATGGTGTCGAGTTGGTCGATCGCGCGTTGAAACATGACGTCTCGGTTCATCTTGTCCAGCTCATCCGCGAGATCACCGGCGATGAAAAACGTCACCAGACCGACAGTTTCCGCCACCAACTTGGCCTCTTCGCTCGACGCGACTTCACGCGCGAGGGGCGACTTCGGATACTTTGTAATCCAAAACTCGGGTAAGAAGCAATTCGTGCACACGACGTCAAAGACGTCCTCTGGCCACACTATTTTACGGAATCCCACGAAGAGTTTCGCCGCGTTTCCAATCTGAATCGTCTCCGCCGCGCGCGTCTTCGCTGCCGGCAACTGCGGAATGAACCGCACTCGATTCTTCGCGTTGTTTGGACGAAGCGCCGTAATCGGGAGCGCCACGATGCACTGTTTCGCGGTGATGATCTCTTTCCCGCCTCGTCGCGTCACGCGCACCACTCCCGGAGTGGAGTAATCCACGCTCTCAATCTCCCAATTCGTCCGTACGTCCAAACCGTCGGCGAGCGCGAGCGCCACCTCGCGCAGCGGTCGATCCAGCACCAAGTACTTTTCCCCGTAAATCCAATTCTTCTTCTCCTCGATGAGTTCGCGCATGCCCAAATTTCTCAACGACGAACAAAAGTCATTCGCGTAAATATTCTCCGCCAATTTAATCACCCGTTCCGGCGCTTGCACCGTATTCGTCAACCATCGCAGCGCCGTCTCGTCGGCATCCTCCTCCCCCGGCGCTCCCGGAAGTTCGTCAAACAATTCGTGCACTCGCCGCACATCGCTCGACGTCGCCTCCGCCTCGTCCGCCCGCATGATCCCTCGCCCATCACCTCCCAGGTAATACCTATCCGGCCACTCCTTCTCCGTCGTCCCGAATCCATGATTATCGACGAATCGTTTCAGCGCGCTCGCCTCGTCCCCGTGCAGAAACTCTGGGCCCAGATTGACGTCCCACGGCGCCACGTCTCTCGCCACGCGCACGCGTCCACCGACCTCGTCTCGCGCTTCGAGCACCACCGTTCGCATGCGACGAAAGGCCCCCGCGTCGACGCCCGTCGTCCCCCCACCGTCGACGGCGTCGTCCCCACCGCCGCCGCCCGGTGTTTCGGGCGCGCGCATCGTCAGACACCTCGCCGCGTGTAATCCCGCGAATCCACCCCCGAGAACGACGACGTCGTAGATGTCATCGCGCACCATCGTTTCCTCGCTCGACGCCACCGTTCGCGACGCGACGGTCGCGCGTCGTCGCGCGTCGTCGCCGCGTCGGGACGCGTTTTCGCGTCGTCATCGTGTTCGACCGGGCGCGTATTGGTGATCAAATGTCCGAATTTGTTAATTACGATGCGAGGACGATGATTATGGATGCATGATGCGTGATGAATGACGCGAGACGACGACGACGCGATCGGTGCGTCCGCGCCGTGACCGCGCGCGAGGGGTCTTCCGTGCGCGCGCGCCGTCTCTCCGCGTCGGTCGTGTCTCATTCGACGCTCGCGTTCGTGCGTTGACGCACTCATTCAAAAGTCTTCATCATGGGTGTCTCGGGACGCGTTATGCGGTGGGCGTCGGCGTGTGAACGCGCGTGCGACGCGTCGATGGCGATGTTGGGACCGCCGACGGCTATTTTCGGAGTGGTGTTGACGGTGGGCATCGCGCGAGAGACGGTGGAGGCGACGAGCGCGATGTTGAGCGCGAGAGGGAACGTCGCGGCGGCGGCGGCGTGCGCGCGCGTCACGCTCGCGTGCGCGGCGAACGCGATTTTTAATCACGCGGCGTGCGCGGTGACGAGACCCGGTGGGCCTCGAGACGCGGAGGCGAGGCGAGCGATGGAGCGGAGGATCGAGGAACGGGCGAGGGAGGACGCGGAGAGCGGCGGGGGGTTGCGTCGAGCAATAGAGGAGGGACGGTACTGCGAGACGTGCGACACTCCGAAACCGGACATGTGCCATCACTGTTCGGTCTGTAAAAGGTGCGTGTTGAGGATGGATCATCACTGTCCGTGGGTGATGAATTGCGTGGGAGCGCGGAATTATAGGTATTTTTTCAATTTCATCTTTTACGCGTGGTGCGGGTGCGCGACGGCGTCGCTCAGCGGCGCGGCGGCGTTGCTCGGACCGCCGGGGGCGACGCCGACGCCGGAGGAGACGATTCGACGCGTCGTCTTCGTCACCATCATGGCGGTGGCGGTGTTGTGCGCGCTGACATTTTTAGTGACGTGGCAAGCGTATCTCGCGTTGACGGGACAGACGACGATAGATTATTACGATTGGAGAGACGCGGCGCGGGACGTCAAGGCGAGAGGCGGGACGCCGCCGAAAAAGACACCCTTCGATCGAGGCCCGGTGAAGAATTGGCAGGACGTCTTCGACGAACGCGGGAGGTTTTGGTACCTCGCGTGGGCGTTACCTCGCGTGCGTCCGTATTCGGGGTCGGGGGTGTACTATAAGGATTTCGGACCGCGCGCGCTCTGAGCAAACGAACGGCGGCGCGCGGACGGACGTAGCGGCGATTGTAGATATGTAGATATAACATTGTTTCAACACACGGCGATTGTAGATATGCAGATATAACGTTTCAACAGACGGTTTCAACAGCCGATGACACATACAACACGAGCACTCACTTGCGTGCTCACTTTCGAGTCAAGATGCCGCCGATGTTTTCTCGCAGCTCCTCTTGGCTCACCTCGTCGTAATCGGTGGCTTGAATCTCCACCGCGATGCCTGACAATCGTCCTTTGAAGAAATCCTTGGTGGAAGCGTACAACATCTTACTCTTCAGACGCGCGGAATCCGGGTTCCACACGATGAAGACGAGCTTTCTGAACTCGCACTCCTCCGAGTTGATGTATCTGTAATCGTACACGGCGTATCGACAATCATCCTCCGGAAGCGCGGCGATGAAATCTTCGTAATCGCCGTCGACGCACCCCGTGGCGGCGGTGAGCACCGACCCCTCCGTCTCTTCCACGCGAAACGTCGCCCACTGCAGATCGCTCGTGCGCATCTTCACCTTGTTAAAAACAGTCAAACAATCATCCGTGACGGCGACGCCGCTCAGACTCTTTCCGGTCGGCGCGGGCGCGCCTCGCTCGACCGGCGGCGGCGCGACGGGCGCGCTCGGCGGTGGCGGCGGCGGCGGCGCGACGGGCGACGGCGGGCGTTCGTCCGCATCGTCCTCCATCCCGCGTCCCCCGTCCCGCGCATTGCGCACCGGCTCCTTCACACCGCCGTTCCCTCTCTCGACGTCATCCACCGCTAATTTCGTCATAAACGTCGGTCTCGCCGCCGCGCTCTTCTCGACGTTGAATCGTCCCTCGCGCGTCGTCGTCTCTCTCAACACCTCCAATTCCTCCCCCTCCCCGACGCGTTCGCTCAGTAACCGCTCGACGTCACCGCTCACGCTCGACGCACCGTCTCGCATCGCGCGCAGCATCGCTCGACGCACGTCGTCGACGTCAGACGCGCTCAACACGCCGGATGCGTTCGCCTGGGCGATCTTGTGCGTGAAGAGAAACCAATCTTTCGCGCGCGCGAATTCGTCGACGGTGATGAGACCGGCGTCGAGGGCCGCCTTGACCGAGGCGAGTGATTCCATCGGTTCGTTCGCGTCGGGTCGCGGCGCGCGCGATTCGGAGGGGGGGCGACGTGTGCGGTCGATGGGTGGACGTCGCGCCCAACGGCTTGGTGTGGGAAAAATCTCTAAAGTCGGCGCGGGAGAGGGAGAGACTATACGCGCGTGTGTGCTCCCAGAGACGGAGAGACTACGTGTGTGTGTGCGCTATCAGAAACGGAAAGACTAATGTGTTTTGCTACCGCTGCGGTGCGACCGCGCGCTTACGGGTGGTCTCGCGCGTCTTCGAGGAACGCCTCGACGGCGTCGTCGAGTTCGGCGAGCGCGTCCGGGGAATCGAGTCGGGCGGCGAAGAAACCGCGGAGGTGTGCGGCGAACTCGCGCGCCGTCGTCTCGCGAATTTTGGCGATTTCTTCGCGTTTGTGTCGCGTCGTCGTCGGTGGTGGGGGTGGTGGGGTGGACGGCGCGGTCGGCGCGTCGGCGAGTTCCGACGCGGACTCGCTCGGGCGGAGCGCGTCGTCGGCGGCCCGGTCTCCCATCGTCGGCGGCGGTCCGGTCGCGGACGCCGGTCCGGTCGCGGGCGTCGATCCAGTCGCCGTCGCCGGACGCAGATCCCCGACTCGCGTCGGTTCGCGAGGAGACGCGTCTTTGCTGAGAATGGAGAGTTGTCTGGCGCAGAGCAACACGCACTCCATCTCGTACGTCTCCACGAGCCTCTTCGACTCCTCCGGCGAAATCATGCCCGCCGCCGACCCGAGACAATCCTCCACGAGCGTCAACAGCGCCGTGGCGTCGACTCGAGTCGCCTCCTGCGCGATGAATCGATCGAAATCGACTAAATACTCAAACGCGGTTTCGCTGCGCTCCTTCACCGTCGTCCACGAGCGATGAAAGCGGCGACTCAGTTGCATCCCCTCACCGCTCGTCGACGCCGCGAGCTCTCGAACATCGCGCAACAAACCCCCACGCACGGTTTCACATCGACGCAAACACCGCATCACCGCCTCTTTCGCCATCTTCGCGCCGTTTCGAGACGCCTCGCGCGCGCGCGCCAAATCAACCTCCAACGTCGCTCTCGACGCCGCCACCTCGTCGTGAAAAACCGACTGGGCCTCACCGAGCGCGCACAATCGATCGCTCATCTCATCCATCCAATCCTCCGTCGTCGCTCGCATCTCCTCGGCGTGTCTCGACGCCTCGCCGACGTATTCCAGTTGAAACCGTCCCGCGTTCATTCTCGCCGCGCGCGTCGCCGCCGCCGCCTCCTCGCGCGTCGTGTACCGCACGCGCGGAGCGTTATCACCACCCATGGGTAACGTCGACGTCGCCATCGAGGGCCCGTCGAGCGTAGCGTCTCGACGCGACGCCGAGTGTCGAGCACTTCATGTCATTTCATGTCAACCTCGGACGCACACGATGTCGCGCGCGTCGACGTCGCGAGAGGCGTCGACGTCTCGCGTCGCGTCGTCTCGCGTCGCGTCGTGTCGCGTCGCGTCGTCTCGCGTCGCGTCGAGACGCGTCGGTGCGTCTCGTCGTCGCGCGCGGTCGTTCGCCGTCCCCGTCGTCACCGACGACACAGAAGATGACGAAGAAGCATCGTCGACGCGCGTCTGGCGCGCGTGGCTCGCCGACGCCGTCGACGCCGAGAACGTGGACGCCGTGCGCGTGTGCGCGCGCATGTCATCGGCGTCGTCGGCGAGCGTGGTGCGGTGCTTCAGAAGACGCGCGTTGCGCGCGCCGACGGCGGATGCGACGTTTCGAGCCTTGTGCGAGACGCTCGTCGAGATTGAACGAAAAAGCCGCGGGACGCAGCGGAGCGACGTCGTCGACGCGCACACGTCGTTCGACGCCGTGTGCTGGGCCGCAAAATACGGACGAGCGTCGTCGATCGAGTATTTATTAGACGCCGAGGGGGCGACGGTTTCCGCGGCGTATCGTCGCGAGACGCCGTCGACGACGAGAGCGTCGGCGCTCATGTGCGTCCTGTACGGCGCGTCGCAGGCGCTCACGCCGACGCAATTGAGTAAATCGAGCGCCGGTCTCGGGACGAGATCGGCGGACGACGCCGAGGTGGTGGCGAACACGCGACGGAGGTACCTCGACGCGTTCGCCGCGCTCGCGTCTCGTGACGCCGGAGACGACGTCGACGCGACGGACGCGAGAGGCTGGACCCCGCTCACCTACGTCTGTCGCCACGCCCCCGCGCTCGGTGACGAGTTTCTCACCGCCGTCCTCGACGCCGGCGCCGACATCGATCGTCCCTGCGCCAGAGGAACGCCTCCCATCGTCCACGCCGCCGCCGCCGATTCCGCCGCCTTTTGCGCCGCCCTGCGCGCGCGAGGCGCCGACGTCGACGCGCGCGACGCCGAGGGGTGGTCCGCCGCCATGCGCGCCGCGTTTCGAAATCCCGCCAACGTTCGCCTCGCATCCGCGTTATCTTCATCGCCGTCGCCACCGCCACCGTCGTAGTATGTATGTATCCAGCGGCGCTCCGTACGCGTCGAAAAAGTGTCCCGGGGATGCGATGATGTCCAAAGCCGTGCGTGAAACGTTGACACAGTCGTCGTCACACCGTCGCGTCACGCGTCCGGTCCGCGCGTTCGTCGCACACCCGTCGTCCGTACGACGCGCACATGTCCACTCGCGCGCACGCGACCGCGCCTCGCACGGCGACGCGCCTCGCGACGCGCCCCTCGACGCGTCGCAACCCTATCGACAGACGCAGTCACCGTCGTCGAGGGACGATGGCGCCGCTCCCGGCGACGGGATCGGTGAGCGAGACGTTCGCGCGCGTGCTCGAGGAGAAGAAGCGTGCGTTCATTCCGTTCATCTGTGCCGGGGATCCGGATTTGGACACGACGAAGAAGGCGCTCAAGGTGTTGGACGACGCCGGGGCGGATATCATCGAGCTGGGCGTGCCGTACAGCGATCCGTTGGCGGATGGACCGGTGATTCAAGCGTCGGCGACGCGAGCGTTGGCGAACGGGGCGACGCTGAATAAAGTGATCGATCTGTTGCGAGAGGTGTCGCCGACGATCGCGGCGCCGATCGTGATGTTTACGTATTACAATCCCATTTATCAGCGAGGCGTCGACGCCTTTTGCCGGGACATCGCGGCGGCGGGGGCGAAGGGTTTGCTCGTGCCGGATATTCCGCTCGAGGAGACGTACGAGGTGAGCGAGATTGCGTCCAAGCACGGAATCGAGCTCGTGTTGCTCTCCACGCCGACGACGCCCGTGGAGCGCGCGAAGAAGATTGCCTTGGCGACGAAGGGGTTCGTCTACCTCGTCTCCGTCACCGGCGTCACGGGGGTGCAAACGAACGTCGCCACGCGCGTCGAGCAATTGGTTGAGGAGTTGAGAGGCGTGACGGATAAGCCCATCGCGGTCGGGTTCGGGGTGAGCGAGGCCAAGCACGCGAAACAAATCGTGGATTGGGGCGCCGACGGCGTCATCGTCGGTTCGGCGCTCGTGCGCGCGCTCGGCGAGGCGGACACCCCGGAGAAGGGTCTCGCCGCGCTCAAGGCCAAGGCGGAGGACCTCCGCGCCGGTGCCGCGCTCTAGCAACTCGGCGGTAGTAGCACTAACCAAAGGCATACTTCACATCACCATCATTCGCCACGTACACGAGTATCGTATTACACGCGCGCCGACTCACCGTCCCACCGACTCTAAATACGCCTTGATCTTCGCGTCGTTCTCCGTGAGCGCGCTCGAATCCCGCAGCGCCTTCCCACCCGCCTCCCACGCCAGGTAATCACCGAAATTCTTCTCGTTGTACCGATCCAATCGCTCCTTGGCCCGCGCCTCTCGCTCGGCGTCCGATCGCTCGAGCAAACGTTGGACGAATGCGTTATCGCCTCGTTCATTCGCCTCGAGCGCGCGCGCGACGTCGCTCGTCGTCGTCGTCGTCGTCATCGCGAGCATCATCATCGTCGCGACGATCGGCGTCGTCGTCGTCGGCCACGACGCGCCTTCGCGCGCTCGCGACGACGAGGACGATGCCGATGATGGTGAAGACGTCGTCGTCGGCGTCGGGACGCGCGGGGACGCCGCGCGGGACGCCGCCGCGCGACGCGACGAGACGCGGACCGACGACGGTGCGATGTGCGCGCGCGAAAGAGACATTCGAGCGACGCGCGAACGGGAACGACGCGCGCGGGGACGACGACGCGCGTGGACGTGTGCGGCGCGTCGCCGCCGCGCGTCGACGAAGACGGCGCCGCGCGCGCGCCGCGCGCGACCAGGGTTTAGGCGTGGGTCTCTCACATCTGTACATTTGCAACGCGCGCGCGTTCCGCGATCGGTGTCTCGCGCGAACGCGAACGCGGTGCGCTCGCGTGATGAACGCGTGTATGTATATCCTACGCCCCCATGTTCAGCGACATCAGTTCCGCGAGCGTCTTCGTCTCGCGAAGTCGCGTGAGTTCGGCGGCGTGCGCCTTCTCCGTCTTGCGAATGGAAAACGCGGACCACACAGCGGCGGCGATCTGCGCGTCGACACGAACGAACGAACGCGTCGTCTCGTCAGTCTCTCTCGCTCTCTGTATCTCCCCTCCGCGTCGCGAGACGCACGTATGAACGGCGTCTTTTCGTCGATCTCGCCCTCGTCGCCTTTTCGCCCTTTCTCGCGATCTCGCCCGAACCCGACGAACGTCGCGCGTCCGTCGCCCCCCCCGTCGTCCCCGTCGTCGTCCCCCGTCGCCCCTCGCACGCATCACCCT
>Ga0181573_10000784_pt1 | contig 32835 bp, 17 predicted proteins | sample 101ome_25_FD_148643 | JGI IMG/M metagenome (GOLD analysis project Ga0181573, IMG submission 148643) | Coastal salt marsh microbial communities from the Groves Creek Marsh, Skidaway Island, Georgia - 101409BT metaG (spades assembly) | ecosystem: Environmental > Aquatic > Marine > Intertidal zone...
GTGTGTGTACGGATACAAAGCTAGTTTGCAGGTGAAAGCGGCGCAGAGGAGAAAGGCTGCATCGATGAGAGAGGCGGCGATTGGCCTAGCTTCCCATCAAAAGACTGGGAGTGGTCTGCCACCTTCCGGCCGGCGCAGGAGCAGGCTGTCCAACGGAGGGTTGCCGAGTGGCGTGGGGACGTCGCGCGCAAGTGACGAGAACGGGTACCTGGACGGCGATCCGATGTTGGGCACTACGCCCGCGCCGAACAGGATCGACGAAATCGACGAGCCGGGCTCGAGGGATGCGGGTGCTGTGAGTGGCGGAAAGTTTCCCGCGGCGGTGGCCAACGGCTATGCGGAGGAGAGGACTCCGGCACCAGTTCGTGAGCCACCGCGAACTGTGGGGTCGGATATTGGTGAGCTCGCGCCGGATGCCAACGGGGCTTCACCGTGTGATAGCGATCTCGATCAGGCTGAGATGATGGCGTGGGGCGATAAGGTGTTCGTCAGCCACCATCTCTCTGAGAAGCTGAGCACGTCGGGTGATATTGGTCGGTGCAAGGGTGTTCTCATGAACGAGTTTCCCCTCCTCGCCGGGGGTTTGTCCCAGCTTCCCGGTGACGTCTGGTGGTATAACCAGCACCACAGGCCGAACGACGCGGAGCGTCAGCAGTTCTTGTCCCACGAGCCGACTCAAAAATTCAAGGATCGCGTCGAGAGGTTCCGCAGCTGGCTGACCAGCCGTGATGAGAAGGTGTTTGTCGTGTTTGGGCACTCGACGTTTTTCAAACAGCTAACCGGCGGGCACAGGAGCCTAAAGAACTGCGAGGTGCACACGTATCACTTATGATGCCACAAACTATAGCAACATTATAATGGAAAGGATTCGCCGTTCCCTAATCGTCACGCATTCTCGTCTCAACTCTACGTGCCGTCGCGCATCATTGCCCGGCAGCCTGGGCTGGTGTCTTTGCTCCCTTGATGGACAGAGCGTGGATTTCCCCCATCATTCCCGCCAAGGCTCCATTCACGAGGCGGTGACGAGCCAGTAAGGCCTTCCCCTCGAACTGTTTGCTCACCACTGACACCTCGAAAGACGATCCGCAGCCATGGTAAGGGTCAGGAGAAGTTGGAAGGGGAAGGTTAGGGATGACGTGAAGTGTAACTCCAGGAGAGAGCGGAAACGCGGACGAGGTGCTGCCTTACTCTCCGGAAATGTCAACAACCGAAACGTCTTCCGCCTCTAATGCGGATCGGAGGGCCTCCTCGACCTGCTGAACTGTCGGCATCAAGTCGACTGGGTGCAGTTGTACTCGGGCGCAGGAAGATCTGAGAACTCATGCTCACTCCAACTCAACAACACGCCCTACAAGCGAGAGAAAGTTTGACAACGGCACACCTCGGGGCGCTCCCCTACTTCTCACGGGGAGGAACCCTTTCTTCGTTGGTGAGGTCGTCGACAGCCATGGCGACTCCATCGCAGGGTGACTCAGCGGCGACCCTGCTGGCGAAGCTCCAGGCTCGCAACAGGGTCGAGGTGGACGCATTCAGAGCCGTGTTTGAGGCTCACGCCGGGGCGCAACGTCAGGCTCGGGTTCTGCAAGAGCGTGTGGCCACGCTCAACCGGCGGTGCGCGGAGCTGAGCGAGGGTAAGGAAAAGGCGGAGGCTGACCTCAAGACGGCGAACGAGGCCGCGGCGAAGGGGGCCGCGGTGAAGGACCAGTCGGCACGCATCTCCGAGCTTCAGACCGAGCTCGCTGCCAGCTACAAGCAGCACGCGGAGAGCTCCCAGCAGGTCATCGCGGCGAAGGAGCAACAGGCAAAGGCGGAAGACGAGTTGGTGACCGCCAAGAACGCACTCGCGATCGCTGAGCGTGAGCGTGACGAGGCGCGCGAGCGCGGTTCAGAGTTGGAAGCCGCCCTCGAGGAGTCTCGAGCCGCGGCGGAGACGGCAACTTCGGAGGCGGAGGCGAGGCTGTTGGCACGGAACGAGGCCGTCGCGAAGGCCGAGGCGATGGAGGCTGAGAACGCGTCACTGGTTGAGAGACTGATGCAGATGAAAATGGCGGAGGCGGAGAAGATGAACGAGATAAACGACCTGTACGACGACCTGCAGCGACAGAAGAAGTCGGAGGAGATGAGGGCGATTGCTTCAGACCTATCTGCCGCGTCTGCCGAGAGCATGTCATCGCTCGCCGCGGCGGTGGGTGGTACGAACGCGTTTGGAAGTGCGTATTTCCCCGCACGCAAGCGTCTCGCCATAAGGGCCAACGTCGGGGGCACGCATCGCGTGGCATTCACCCCAGGAGGCGACGTGTTGGCCACAGCCGGGGATGATAGGACCGTGGCATTGTTTGACGCCGGGTCTGGGAACCCGACGGGTCCTGAACGACTGACGGCTGCGACCGGGGCGCTACTCGATGTGGACTTTTCCGGCGGCGACAGCAGTGGAGCGGGATCGGATGTACTGATGGTCCTTGGAGCTGGGACGGATCGAGCGTTGCGTCTCTGGGACGCTACCACGGGCAGGACGCGTCACACCCTCACTGGTCACGCTGAAAAGGTTGTTTCTGCCAAGTTCTGCCCATGGAACTGCGCGAGGGCGGTGTCATGCTCTCACGACCGCACTATAAAGGTCTGGGATCTGGAGCGAGGTTTCTGTAAGGCGAGCATCATGTGCGCGAGCAATTGCAACTCAGTAACATATGGCGAAAGCGCGGCAGTGGTTATCAGTGGTCACTACGACGGCGCCGCGAGGATTTGGGATCTCAGGCAAAAGCCCGGGGCCGCGTGTGATCCCGTGGAGGTTCGTGGACATTCGCAGCATGTGACAGCGGTGACGATGATGCCGACAAACCGCGGCCAATTCATCACAAGCAGCCGTGACAACACGCTCAAGCTTGTTGACTTGAGGAGCGGTCGGGCCGAGGTGGTGCGTACTCTCAAGGCGAGCGGTTACCGTAGTGGTACGCAGTGGGCGAATCCATGCGTCGCGCCTGATGGACGACACGTGGTCGCGGGTGGAGCCGACGGTGGCGTGTTCGTGTGGAACCTCATCGACGGCGGACTCAAGGTCACGCTGCGCGGGCACGACGTCGCTGTGGCCACATGCGCGTGGTCTCAGAGTGGGCTAGTGACGGCCGATAAGAACGGTGTCGCCATTATTTGGTCGGGTTAACGCCCGGCCTACGAGCTAGATAGACCATTTTTTACGAGATAACGACGGAATTGAACGATGAGTCGTCTCTTTGTTGCAACTATGCTGTGATAAAATTGGTCTATTATCCTCAAGCCTCGATCTGAGGGACAGTCATGTTGGCCACCGCCTCCAGGTTCTCCCTCCAGCTCGCGAGCTTGGTCTTTAGTTCCTTCCACTGATCGTCGCCAAACACCCGGTGGTTGACCCTGGTCACCACCGCCACGCCGCGCACCTGGTCCATCTTGGCCTCCACGAGCCTCGCGCCGATTGCCCTGACGATCCAACTCTCAACCTCACCCTCGCCGCACTGAAGAGCCTCGGCGACCTGCGCGTATGTGAACTCACCCTCTGCGCTCTTTTCCGCGAGCGCGCACAGCGCCAGGAGCTTCATCTTGCCCAGGCACTCGGCCTCTTCCAGGCCGAGATCCTTGAACACAGCCCCGTTGGACTTGGCAAACGTGGCGAACTCAGCAACGCCATTCCCGGTGAGCATCGTCGTGAGCAGCTTCAGGGCTCCGGAGGACTTGGTACCCTCCAGCGCCTGCACCGCAGGGGACCCCAGTAGATCGCACCTGAATGTCATGTCGGTTGCCTTCACGAACGAGGTCACCACCGCCTTGGCAACCTCCTCGCCCTTCGCGTCGAGCTTTTCGCCCGCCGAGAAGGTAGCGAGGAACAGGAGCTGAAGGTCGAGGATGCGCTTAGCCTCGGTGGAGTTGGGATCAGAGTTGCCGGAGGTCTCGGCGAGCATGGTGAATACATCGCCGAGCACCGCGCGGGTCTCGGCGGCGTCAAGGTTCCAGGACTTGTAGTTGTCCTCGACGTGGTGCGAGATTGGCGCGACGAGCTCGGCGAGCTTGGCCTCCCTCACGTACCCGAGGATCTTCTTCAGGATGGGGAAGCGGGCCTTGATGTCGGTAGTCATATTGTACAGCTGGAACAGAATTGCGGCGCGAAGGGAGCCGCGATCCGTGCCGGCGAGCGCCGCGGCAACGAGCTGGTCGACGCACTTGGCGGCGTCCGCGGGCGAGAGCCTCTGGGCGAGGCCACCGATGATGAGGACTGCAGCCTCGAGATCCTTCTCTGGGGCATCGGCGAACAGCTTACCGCCGTGTGCCATGATCTTGGCAACGACTTCGGTGAATTTTCCAGCCTCGAGCAGGGACTCGCACTCCTTCACGACCTTGCCGTCAGCATCGCCGATCAGGCCCGCCACCAGCTGGGCGACAGAGATGATCGGGTCCTCCTCGCCCATCTCCACGAGCACACAGGTAGATGCGCTCATCTTTCGTCACACGCTCGCAGTACAGGTGTGGCGCACTACGTTTACGCTCGGCTGACGCTCGATGCGACGCCTGCGCGGTAGGAAAAGGGCAACCCAGCTCGGCGCACCCCTTCAAAACTCCTTTTTTTTCCGCCGCCTTTGTCGAGAAAAACCCTACGCACGTTCACCTGTTCACAGACCGTCGAACGAACCGTCGTTGGGATTTCTCGGAAGTGTGACTGGAAACCATACAAATCGGCTGCAGCCGTTCGATACCAGCAGCGAGCCTGTCGACGAGCTTGTCTCGCGTCAGCTCCAAGCGCCGTGTTGGGGAACATCGCGACAAAGCGCCCCGCGGCGCGCGAGTCGGGACCGAGATGGCCGCGGCGGTGGCCGTCGAGGTGGCGGCTCCCGTGCACTTCGAGAACGAAGACTCATCCGACGACGACGATTTCGCCGACGAGCTCGAGGCGCAGCTGTTCGAGGCTGAGGCGAGACGAGATGCGATCGGCGTGAAGAGGGAGCGCGACGAGAAGGGGTTCGACGAGGAGGAACCGTCCACTAAGAGGGTGGTCCGCGACGTCGGCAGGGCGGAGCAGCACGACGGGAGGGAAGGACTGACGACCCTTCCTCTGGAGCTGAGCCTGCAGATCCTGCGATGGCTCTCCCCCGAGGACCTCACGAGCTGCGCCACAACGTGCAGGGCGCTGAGGCTCGCGGCCTCGGAGGATTCACTATGGCGCCGGTGCTTCTGCTCCAGGTTCGGACACCCGAAGCGTCCCGGGGTGCGGAGCTGGCGCGCGCTGTATTTTCAGGAGGATGCCCGTGAGCTGAGGCTGACCACATCCTCGGCACCTCCCGACTTGAGACACCTGTACACGCAAATGCAGTCTGCGAAGAGAGCGCAACCGCCGGCGACGCTCACGGACGATGCGCTCCTCACGCTGACGGACGCGGAGAACGTGAGCCGGTGGCGCGCACAGCAGGGCCTGAGCGACGGGTCGGACCCTGCATCTCGACACACGTGTTCCATAGCGAACGGGTGCTCCTATCGCAGGTTCGGAGCGGACATTTTCGTGTGCGAGCGAACGGGCCGAGCGCACATGTGCGACGACTCGTGCCGCGAGAGGGTTGTGGACATGGACGGGATGTCGGAGATGTGCTCCATATCCGGACGCTCTTTCGACAGGTTTCTTGGTGATGGCGCGGAGGGCATGGCTGCGGGACACGTGGATGGTGGAGCAGGCGAGGTGGGCTTCACGGGGGAGAGGGGATGGCTCGGGAGGGCCTTCGAGGCTGGATACGGGGCATCCAGCGAAAAAGAACTGTACGCCGCCTTGTGGGGCGGCGACGGTAGCGCAGGCATGAGGGCCAATCGGGGCGTGGACTCAGACGACGAGGTTGGATCTGACGAGTCGTCGGACTACGATTCTGAATGATACGAAGGTACCTTTGCACCTTCGTAGTCGTGTATGAGGTACGATATTGTTGTATTTACCAGCTAGAACACGGAATCCCCAGACCTGGAGTTGTCCTTGGAGCCCGAGTCGTATGGGATGGAGACGTCAACCTCGTCAGGCACCTCATCGAGCTCATCAGGCACGAATTCCTCCTCTTCCTCGATGAGTTCTTCAATTTCAGCCGAGCCCGAAACGCCTGGAGAGCTTTTCTTTCCCTGAGAGCTGCCACGACTCTGGCGAGGGCTGGCAGCCGGCGACTTTGCCGGTGACTTTGGAGGCGACTTGGGAGCCGCCGTGGGAGATTTGGGTGCAAGAGCTGGTTCCACCTCCGCGTCCGCTTTCGGCTCTTCCTCCGCCTTCGGCTCCTCTTCCGCCTTACTCTCAATCTGCAACGAAGACGGCAGTTCATCCTCCAGTTCCGCCTGCTCCTCCTCTAAAAGTCTCTTAAGTTTCGCCCTCTCCTCCTCTGTAAGAGGCTTAAGTTTCGCTTTCTCCTCCTCTGTAAGTCTCCCGATGCCCCATCGGAGCCCTCGTGCGATTGGATCAGAGGGGATAAATTTCTCCTCGTCTATCTCGAAATCGTCATCGCTGTACTCTGTCTCGATCTCAGTCGATGCCTGTGCAGCCTGCTCCGCCCGGTGCTTCTCTTGCGCCTCGAGCTTTGCCCTGGCGAACTTGGCCTCGAGCGCTGCCTCCTCTTCCATCTTCTTAGCCTCAACCTCGGCTTTGTCCATGGTCTCTTTGTACTGCTGTCGTTGCTTCTCAAACATCATCTGTCGCTCATACTCGGCGATGGTCTGGCGCTGCTTCTCCTGCTGCATCTCAAACTTCTGAAGTCGAAGCTTGGTGATCGTCGAGGCGGATGTCTCATCGCCCGGCTCCGGAAGATTCTGCAGATTGGGCGGGAGGAGGGCATGCATCGAGTCCAACCCGAGATCCGCAGCGCTTGCGCCCGGCGCCATCATCGCGGTTCTGTACGCAGCACACGCAGCCTCCGCAGCCACGCGCCTATCCTTCTCCTCGTCAAGCAGGGACTTCCAAGCCCCCTTTTGCTCGTTGATGGTGACCCATGCCTCCTGCGCGGTCTTGACTGCATCCTCCGTCCTCTTGTTGGCAAACTCGTACTTAACCTTGAGGTCCTCCGCTTGGCGCACAGCGGTGTGCTTCTCATGGCGCATCAGGGCGTGCTCCTTCTTGAGCTTGTTAAAGTCGCTTCGAATCTCCGCGAGCTCCTTGCGCGCCACGTCAGCCTCTGACTTGGCCACCTCCATGGCGGCCACGACCTGAGCGTACGCGACGCTGTCCTCCTCGGTGAGGGAGAGGGAGTCCCCGTAGGTGAGGCCCATCTTGATGCCACCGCCAAGACCCTTGGGAACCGGGAGGGCAATTCCGCGCTTCGCGAGAGCCCTGCGCGCGAGGTCGAGCTGCTCGTTCAGGTCATCGAGCTGCTGCGCGAGAATCTCGGTCGCAGTGGACTGCTGACCGTGCTTCTTCTTCAGCTCCATGGCGTCCCTACGCGCCTGAGCGATGGTGGCAATCTCCACGGCGTGTTGCGCACGGTCAAGCTCGAGCTTGGCACGCTCATCCTCGAGGGCCATCATCTCCGTCTTTATCATCTCCAGGCGGCGTTCAGCCTCGGTCTCGGTCTCTCTGCGGCGCGCCAAGGCGCGTTCCTCCGCCTCCGCCGACAGCTCCGCGTACCTCATGGACCAGGAGCTCTCCTTGGACTTAATCTCGGATTCGCGCCTCTTCAGGTCCTCCTCCTCCCTGGCGCGGTTCATGGCGCGCTCAGTCTCCTCGCGGTGGGCCTCCTCCTTCGCCTCCCTCAGCTTCTCGTGCTCCGCCGCGAGTCTCTGGCGGTGATCGTACGCCGCCCGCTCCAGGGCGGACTCGGCGGCCCTCACGCGCTCGAGCTGGCTCTCCTCTCTCGCGCGGAGCTTCCGAAGCCGCTCGGCGTGGACGCGCTCGAGCTCCTCGCGTGCCTCCGCGAGCTGCCTGCGGTGCTTGGCAGCCTCCTCCAGCCTGGCCTGGCCCACCTCGTGGTCCCTCACGCGCCTCACCTGCTCCTCCATCTCGTGTCTCATGCGCTCCTCGCACTCCCGCTGGAAGGACGCCATGCGCTCCTCGGCGTCCCTGAGCGGCGCGACGCGTTCGGATTCGACGGCGCGCTCGTGCATCTCGTCAATCTGGGCGAGCCTGAGGGCGAGGGAGGTGTTACCGCCGTAGTCTTCCGTCTGGGTGTTGATCTCACGACGCGCCCCGGCGCCCCCGGCGTCCGCGAGCGCTTGCAGGATGCCCAGGAGAAGAGGCGGCTCCCGACCTTGCTCATCCGGTTTGGGCATGTACTGTACCACTGACGAAGTGGGCCCGAGGCAGAGCACGCGCGCGAGCTCGTCCCTGGTCATCACCTGCTGATTCGTCAGGCCGCACTCGGGTTGGAACACGGACAGGGCGTAGCCGTAGTTCTGGTGCTGGAGGTACTCCACGTACAGGCTGTTCGCCGCGCGCTGCCACAGCGATTGGTGACCGGGCCCCGGGCCGCTGCCCTGGAACACGCTTGGGTCGCGTCGCTGGAGCACGCCGACGAGGCGCGAACGAAGGGTTCCTTTCAGCCCATCGATGGTACCTGCATTTTGAAGCTCCTCGAACACCTTACGCCGGAACTGGCGATCCGACAGCGTGGTGGCGTCGAGCGCCATCCTGTTCCTCGTGGGTCAATCGAACACCACGGAGATTTTCCTTTCTCTCGGATGAACCAACCGGAATCTTCGCCGGGTTGTCCGAAGAAGCCGTCCTCGCGCTCCGCTAAGATGTGCGCGTTCGGCGTCTCGGATGCAGGGAACACGTCCGCGTGCGTTCGAGGTCTACCGCTGCGCGACTGCGTCTGCGAGTCTCGTCTGGGGAGTCGTCGAGGACTGGGCGATTCAAAACGGTAAAAAAACATTTTGAATTCTCGGATTCGCAGCTCGCGGTGAACTGCGCTGCGAACTTTGCTCTGCGTTGAGCCGAGGAGCCGCCACAAGGAAGGAGCGGAAGAGGTCGACCATGGCGAACGAGAAGCGCACGATCCAGTCGTTCTTCGCGCCCGTCGCGAAAAAAGCTAAGCCGGAGGCGGAAGCCCCCGCGGCGGCGGACGAGGCTTCCGCGAAGGAGGGTGAGGCGAAAACAAAGGAGGCACCCGGCTCGTCAAACTCCATCCCCGATGCCCAGCGCCAGCGCGCAGAGCAGAACAAGCAGGTGGCCATGAGCAAGGTGCTTCAGCGCAAGGCGATGGAGGTTGCGGCAGAAGCTGCGGCGAAGGGCGAGCCCCCCAACCTGGACGACCTACTTGTGGAGGAGACGTGGCGAGGGGCGCTGGATGGCGAGTTTGGCAAGGAGTACTGGTCCAGCCTGAAGAAGTTCCTCGCCAAGGAGTACGGATCAGGGGCGAAGGTGTTCCCCGCGCCGGGTAACATCTTCCGCGCGTTCAACACGTGCCCGATGGAGCGCGTCAAGGTTGTCATCCTGGGTCAGGATCCGTACCACGACGACGGTCAGGCCATGGGCCTGAGCTTTTCAGTGCCCAAGGGGTGGAAGGTTCCGTCGAGCCTGATCAACATCTACAAGGAGCTCGGCACGGACCTGGGGTGCAAGAAACCGACGCACGGCGATCTTGACAAGTGGTCGACTCAGGGGGTGCTTATGCTCAACGCCAGCCTAACCGTGCGCGCGCATCAAGCCAACTCTCACTCGAAGAAGGGCTGGGAGAGCTTCACGGACGCCGCCATCCGAACGCTGGCCAAGCAGCGCAAGGGACTGGTGTTTCTGCTCTGGGGAAAGAACGCTCAGGAGAAGGAGCGTCTGATCGCCAAGGACGCTGGACATCTCATACTCAAGAGCCCGCATCCTTCGGGTCTCTCTGCACACAGGGGTTTCTACGGCTGCAAGCACTTCTCGCAGGCAAACAATTTTATCGAGAAGAACGGCGGAGTTCCCATCGACTGGCAAATTGTCTGAGGAGTGGTCGAGCCGTCTCGTGGGCGTGTAGTTGTAGGCATTCTTTGTGCGCAAAAGTTCCATTGACTCTAATTGTTCGTCTACTCTAGGGTTCTTCTATGATCAGGCATCCTCGGGCAAGATACCCTTTCTTTCCATCATGTCAATCAGCGCGTTGACCTGATTGCACACGTCCAAGATCTGATCGTCGAATTGCATTATCGCCAAAGAGGTATTCTTGGGATCCTGGAAGTAGATGAGCCCGTCCACCTGGTCGATCTTGCCCTCCATGCGCTCCTCGCCAATCATCTTCGCCGCCGTCTTCTCTGCCAGCTGTGGGTCCACCCCAAGGAGCTGGCCCAGCTCCGTGACCGCGATGTTGTTGTACAGCTTGCTAGCGCTCAGCAGATTGTGCTCGATCACCGCCCGACTGAGGATGCTCATCCCATCCTCCCCCTCGACGCCCAACTGGTGGGGCTTGAGGTTTGCGCTGAACACCTGAACCTCGTCGGTCTGGAGAATGCGCTCGAGGTACACCTTCTCCAAGAGGGAAAACACGGGAAGACGCACGCACCGCTCGTCCTTATACAGCGTGGTCAGCACGCGACTACGTTGAGGTCCCGCGGCGGCCAAGATGGCGCACGTGATGGCGCTGGTGAGGGCCGCTGCAAGGTCAGCCTCTCCCACCTGCTTGCCCGCGCCCATCACGAGCCCAATCTTTGTCTGCGACAGATCGTAGTATCGCAGCGCCGCCTCGGTGAACCTGCCCTTGGCATCGAGGATACGTGCATAACACGTCTTGAACTGATACTCCAAGGTATCGTCCTGTTGGGAAGGAGTACGTGATACGGGCGTTAGGGAGCAGGCGGGGTTGCTCTGTAAAAAATTGATACCGACGGGTTCTGAGAAGTCGACCTCATCCAGGCATGTGTAATCCAGGCGCGGGCCCTCGGTCGCAACGCAGCCGGTTCGTGTCGACGATTCATCGACGCGGGTAACGCTACCCGACTATTCGCGCACGACGTAACGGCCCATGCACTTCAGTGTGGTTAAGGTTGTGATAATCATCGGTCGACTCAGCCCCTTTGAAAAATTGGCAGGAGGGGCAGCTCGGGATCTCGTCCCCGCACCTTGCAAGCCGACAAAAGGAACGATGCCTTCTTTATGTAAGTCTCCGCGTTAACTGCGTCGTCGTCTTCGAGGTAGAGCATGGCGATTTGCACGCACTTCTGCAACTTGTACTCGTCGCTGAGCACCCTGGTGCCGCTCTCTAGGTCGATTCCAGCGAGCATCTCGGCCGCGCGGCTCCACTCGGCGTCGTTCTCGTAAAGCTTCGCGAGACCCTCACGCAGCATGCTGACTTGCTCGTCGAAGGACATCACGCGTGGGTTCATCTTCTCCAGGGCGAACGACGCAGTCTCTTTCTGCTTCTCCGACGGCAGGGTTGTCACCACCTCCTGACACAGGGCCTGGAGGATCTGTCTCGAGATCACCAGCGGAACGTCGTCCGACATCATGTGCGTCACCATCGCCTTCAAACCTTCTACGTTCCCTCCCCCGGCGAGGCACTCGGTGAGGACATCACGGTATTGGGCGGTCCTCGCCTTCTGATCCGCCACCGAGGCGATCTCGCTCAGACGGGCCTCCATACCGCCGTAGAAAAGTGTCGCGTGTTTACGGGCTCCAGCTCTTAGAAACCCTTCAATTGTTAAATTGTTGCTATGTTCAGGGCATTGTCTCACAGCTTCTTCAGGGTAAGGAACCCCTCGCCGCCCGGCTCGCCGTTGTACGTGATAGCGATCTTCGCCTTGGCCGGAAGCGCGAGGAAGTCGATGAGGGTCAGGCCGGTGATGTTGCCCGAGGGGTGCCGCCCGACGCTGGTCAGCCTGCCTGACGAGTGGTGCAGGACGTAGCTCGCAGAGTTGACCGCCGCGAGCACGGGTTCGCCGTTCACGAGGAGCTGGATCGCGGGTTTCTTCCTCACGAAGAACCCGAAGTTCACCTCGTACAGGCCTGGGGCGACGGTGACGATGTACGACCTGTCCCTCTCCCACCTGAAGTTGTCCGGGTCCGTGTTGACGCTCTGCACGTTCCACGGCACCCCGTTCCCCTTGTTCACCTGCCCACTCTTCCAGATCCACCGGCCCAAACTGCTCTCCCCTACCAGACCGCGGTTTATCAATGCCTGGGACTTGAGGTGCGCCTCCAGGTCCTCCGCCGAAGCCTTGAGCTCCAGCTCGCGGCTCACCTCTGCGAGCGCGTGGTTGACGTCGTCGATGCCAACCTTGACATCCACCAGGGCGCAGACGTCCTTCATGTCGCTCTTCACCGCCACCTCCTCCTTCGTCGCCAGTCCGAGCTGGGATATTTCGAGCCTCTCCAGCGCCTTGTTCACCGAGCTGGCGTCAGCCTTGCTCCGCAGCGCCGCATCCACATCATCCGCGTCAGCCTTTCGCAATATCTCCTCCCACAGTTCCTCCATGCTCCTCTCTCCGCCCTCGCCAAGCCTAGGTCGCTCGGTCCCCGGCTTGATGGACATGGAGCGCGGCGCGATCGCGTATCCTTCGCGGCTTACACCGGCCCTCTCGACGCACTCGGCGAGGAGCGCGTCCATCTCGTTCACCTTCCGCTCCACCTCCTCCGCGTCCGCCTTGCGCGCCAGCTCCCTGCTCATGAGTTCCTCCTGCGCCTTGAACGCCGCGTGCACGTCAGCCTTGGTGGCCCTCAAGTCGAGCTGGTGTCCGATGTCCGAGGAGATGTGCTTGAGCTGACGCAACGCGGCCTCCACCTCCGGCAGCTGGGACCGGGACAGACCGCGCCCCAGCTCGCCCCTGTCGGCCTTAGAATCAATCGCCCTCTCCAGAGATTTAATTGCGTCGCCCTGGGCACGGAGCACGTCGTGGAACTCCTTGAAGGTGACGCGGACGATGTCCTGGATGTTTCGCCATTCATTCTTACCCGCCGTCATGTCTTCCACGGAGACGGTGTGTGAGACCCATTCGGGTCTCGAAAACGCCATGGCGCCTCCTGACAGGTGCCTCCTGGAAGTGCCAATTCCACCATCGGCACCGAGTGGCCGTTGGATTGGACCAGCTCTTTCGCAAAAAGTTTTGGAGGGGGTACGTCCCGCACACGGAGCGGCGACCGGCGTGAAACCCGAGCCGTCGCGAATTTCCGAATCGACGGAGTCGCCAGGAGTGCACATCCGAGGCGCTCGAACCCACTCCGGACGGGCGACGCCGGGTAGAGAGGCGCACCGGGATTTGGTTTCAAAGGGCCCGGCTCGGGGCTGACTGCCAAATGTCTTTCCCGAGTGAGTCCGGACGGGGCCTGGGCTCGCTTCACGCGTCCACGAGCAGGCGTAATCCGGGTGGTGATGGCGGATTGGACCTTGACGTCGGCGAGGCCACCATCGATCTGACCCCGCAGGAGCAGATGCAGTTCATCCACAACCTCACGAAGGCGAACGCCAACATGAAGATGAAGGTGTTTTACGCGGAGAAGCGCATTGAGGAGCTGACCGTGGCCACCGGACTGGACGAGGATCAGTTGAAGGGTCTCGACAACATGGTAAAGAACAACATCGAGCAGTCTGTGAAGATCGAGGAGCTCCAGACGGAGGTGAACGAGAGGAACGAAATCATCGGCACCTGCAACAAGCACATCGCGTCGCTGGAGCGCGAGGTGGAGGAACTGCGGCGAAGCGGAGAGCTCACCGCGGCAGAGAGGGAGAGTCAGGCCCAGGCCGCAGCCATCGAGGCCGCCACCGCTGCGGCCACGGTCACCGAGGTGCTGAAGGAGCTGCAGGATCTACAGCTGGACCATTCCTCCCTGATGGAGCGCGCGGCGAACGCAGAGGCGGAGCTCTCGTCGACGCGCGAAAAGGTCAGAGCGCTCGAAGCCGACCTCGCCACCCAAAGGGCGGAATCGCGCGCCAGCCTTCAGCGTTCCATGGTCGCGGTTGCGTCCCAGCAGGCGGCCGAGGAAGAGATCGTGCTCCTCAGGAACCGTCTCAACGCCGCGATATACAAGGCGGATGAGGCGGCGGCGGACCGCGAGGTGGCCCTCGCTCGGGAGGCGGCGGTTCGAGAGGAACTGGGCGCGAGGGAGGCCATCGCCGCGGGATCGCTCGAGGCGAAGGTTCAGGCCATGATGGACGCCGAGGTGAGGCGCAGGGACGAACACGCCAGGGCGTTGGATGCGGCGAGGGCCGAGGTTCTCGCGGCGAGGGAGGAGACGGCGGCGGCGGAACGGGCCACGGAGACGGCCAGGGCCGGTCGACGTCAGGCAGCCGTGGACGTCGAACGGCTCGAGGCTCAGTGCGCGAGGGAGGTGCAGGCCGCGAACGAATCCAGGGAGAAGGCGATGAGGGACGTGCGGGCCGCGATGGAAGAGAACGAGCGCAAGCTGCAAGAGTCGGCGCAAAACGCCGAAGATGCCGTCGCCCGCGCTCAGGCACACGCTAAGGAGGAGATTGAACTGCTCAAAAAGCGTTTCGACGTCGACCTCGCTCAGGCGCGTCAGCGCGCGGAGAGGACCGCTGATGAGACCGTGAGAAAGGCTCTGGAGCGCTCGGACGAGAAGCTCGCGTTGGCCGTGCAAGCAAAGGAGGCTGCCTCGGCTGTCAACAAGGCCCTAAAGGAAGAGCTTCTGGAGGCGCGTTCATCGCAGGCTGAGGCTGAGATGGCTCTGGCCACCGCGAACGCGACTTGCGCTGCATTGGAGCAGGAAGTGATGGCCGCTCACACCGCATCTCCTGTCGACGGCGAATCTCTTGCGAAGCATATCGCGGATCTCACAGAGAAGGCAAACTACGCCTCGCTTCTACGGGATGAAGCTGTGACCGAGCTGGAGCGAGTCACGGAGGCTCTCGTTAAAGAGCGTGGTCGCGCCGCCGAGCTCGACTTGGAGTACGAGAGGTGCGCTGTCGCGGCCGAGGCACTGCGCGCCGAGGAGCACCGAATGGGCATGGAGCACATGACAAGGTTGGAGGCGCTTCAACAGGCTGAGGAGAAACTGGATGCCGACATTAGGGAGTTTGAAGCCAACCGTGCGGAGCAGCAGCGTCGACTGGACGAGCAGCGGGCCCGACTCGATGACGTCGTTCGACGGACGGAGATGTTGGAGTCGACAATCAAGCCTTTGCCGACCGGTGCAGAGGGTCAGGAAGGGCCCGACCTGGTTGAGATGCGCGAGCGGCTCAATGCTGCGGAGACGGCCTTGTCAATTTCCAAGGAACATGCCGATGCGGCGTCCAAGACGCGTGATGAAGCAGTGGCGGACATGAACAAGCTTCATGAACAGCTCGCCAACACGAAAGCCGCCCTTGAGTCGGCTCGCGCCGATGCGGACAAGGCTTCGATTGCCCGCGCCAAGCGGGAGGCTGGCGAGGAGGTGCTTCGTCTGAGGAATTCGGCAGCTGCAGTCGAGACTGCATCGCTCAAGGAGCGCATATCCGCGCTCGAAGCAGAGGTGGAGACGCTTCAGGGCGACCTCAAGGAAGCTCGTGAGTGCGCCGAAAAGGCTGTCGTGTTGAGGCCCGTGATTCGGGAGGATGCACCAGACCTGGTCACGGCGCCTTCCAAATCATCCCCTCCCACAGCTCCAGAAAATGCATCCGTGAAGGATCGTGCCCGCTGGTTTCAAGAGAAGGCGATAGAGAAGACGCCGGGCTCTAAGTCTGTGGTCAGCGACACCGAATCCGCCGTATTCTTTACGCCGCAGCGGGGCTTCGATGACGAGGAACACGCAGAACAGCTCGCCGCCCTGAGGAGAACCGTCCATGACCTTGAGGCTCAGCTGGCTGATGCCACCGCGGAGGTCAAAGACCGCGACAGACGTCTCAAATCCGCCGAGGCGGACCTCGGCGATACCACTGCGGCGGTCACCGAGCTCGGCGCCCGGGTAGCGAAGAGGGAACAGGAGCTGGTCGCCAAGCATAAGCAGCAAGTGAGTGAGCTTGAGCAGGCGCGCGTCGCAGCAGAGAAACATGTGGAGGCGACGCAGAACAAAGCCAACTCCCGCATTGAGGAGCTCATCGAGCAACTTTCGCTGAAGGAAGCCGAGGTTGAGGCTATGGCGCAGCAGCAGCGGCAGCTCAAGGAACAGTTCACCACGCCACAAAAGGCGGCCAATCCGCTTTTCACTGGCCAATTGATCACCACTTCTGAGAAGATTGCACCCGCAATGATGGCTTTCCAGTCACCACCCGTGGCAACTCCCGCGTCTTTGCAGACAGATGTGATGCTCGAGAAGGGCATTCTTGAGGCACAGCTCTCTGAAGCCAAGGATACGATTCGAAAACTGAAAATTGAGTCGCAACTTGCGAAGGATGCCATGACTGAGGCCCGTTTCAGAGCTGAGTTGGCCGAATCCTCGCCGGAAATATCACGAGTTGCTGGCGGTGACAATATTGCGAGAAACGATGCGGAATGGAGGGCAAAACTGTCTGAAGTAAAGTCCAAAGCGGCCGCCATGGAAGTTCGTCTTCGAGACCAGCTGGATGAAGCGCTTGAAAATTTGGTCGTCCAGGAGCGCGAAGCCGAGACGAATCTGCGCAAGCAGCTCACTGCAGCAAGACAGAAGACTGCCGCGCAGGTTGCTGACGCTGAGGAGGAGTTCGAGACTCACATGGCTCAGGCAAACAAGAAGATCAAGAGGTTAGAGAACGAGTTGAGAGAGACTAAGGCTGAGCTTGAAGCATCCGGACCTGGTCTGCGGGCAGCTGCCCCATCACCTGTGCAGGCAGAACCAAAGCCTGCGGAGGAAATCAGCAATGAACTCGAGACTGAGCTCAGACACAGCTTGAACAAGGCCGAAGCCCGCATTTTTGAGCTTACATCGGAGGTTGAGGCAGCCGAGGAGCGCTCGCGCAAAGCTAATGAGCTGCTCATCGTAGAAAACTCGCAGTTGGAGCTCGATCTGATTGAGGCTCGCGAGGAACTCTCATCACTGGATGAGGAGTGGAAGCTAAAGTTGGCCACCGCAAATGCGAAGGCAAAGGCGGTGGAATCTCGACTTGAGTCTCGGCTGGCCGAGGCCGAAGACAACGGTAAAGACCTCGTTGAGGTAGAGTGGAAAGAGAAGTTCGCAGCGTTCAAGACCAAGGCAACTGCTGACGAGGCAATACTTCAGGAACAACTGGATGAAGCGAAGGATACAATCTTATCCATGGAGCAGAACTTCGAGAGAAGGTTGAAGACACAATTGTCGACTGCAAAGCAAAAGGCAGCCATCGAACAAGCCCAGCTCGCGGCTAAGCTCGACGAAGCTGAGAATAAGCTTGCTGCAATCGACGTTGAGTGGAGGGCAAAAATGTCCGAGGCCAAGACAACTGCAGCAGCCACCGAGGCAGGTCTCCGCGCTCAGCTTGACGAGATGGAGGAAAATTCTCTCGCTGCGGAATCTGTGGCAGGTGCCAGTGAGGCGGAAAACAAGCTGAGGGCTGAGCTTGTGATGGCTCGACAGAAGACTGCCGTCGAAATAGTCGACCTAAAGGCTTCCTTGGTGGCGGCTCAAGAGGAAATAGTCGCCCTGAAGTTTGCTGAACAAAACCACCGAGCCGCGCTGGAGCGAACAGAGCATCGAATGCACACTGTTGTCGATGAAGCTTTACAACGCGCTTCGGAATCGGAAGAGATGATGAAGGCGCAGATGCAAACTGCTCTCGATAAGTCATCTGCGGCTAAGATCGACCTCCAGCTTCAGCTCAAGAAGGCGGTGATGAAGGCGGAATCAGACGAGGCAGAACACGCATCCCAGCTGGAAGACCTCGCGTCCAGGCACGCGGCTAAGGAGGCAGATTTCAAGACCCGCCTTCGAGCCACCGAAGACAGGTTCCATGCCCAGCTGCAGCTGGCCGAGGATCAGCTCCAGACGACGCAGAACGAGTGGCGGGCCAAGCTGTCTGAAGCCAAGTCCAAGGCGGCAGCTGCGGAGGCTCTGCTGAGGTCCCAACTCGCCGCCAAGGAGGAAAACTCCATGGCTGATGTCATAGCAAGGGCTGAGGAATCCGAGGCCCGGCTCAGGGCGCAACTTCTCGACGTCAAGCAGCAGGCTTCGTCGGAACGATCCCGACTTGTGACTCAGATGGCGGAGGTTGAGGAGAAGGTGGGTGCCATCGAAGCCCAGTGCAGGTTACAGGTTTCGGATGCCAAGGCGAAAGCAGCAGAGGCGGAGACAAAACTTGCAAAACACATCAAGGAGGCGCAAGATGCTAGGGCTGAGATCAGCACACTTAAGGACGATCTGGTCAAGGCGGCTGTCCTCGAGACGAAGCTTAGGGCGCAAATCGACGATGAGCAGAAGCAAAACAGAGACTTGAACGCTAAGTTGACCCATGCACAGACCAGTTCTTCCTCCAGCGAGGGCGAAATGAAAGCAAAGCTACTTGCTGCAAAGATGGTTGAAGCTGAGCTCAGAGATAGCCTGAGTACCGCTCAGAGTCGCGTGAATCAGCTTGTGCTTCAGGTGGATACCGCAGATAGCAGGGCAAGATCAACTGCCGCCGTCGCCGCAGATGAGCTCGAAGTCATGACCAGGAGGGCGATGGAGGCAGAGGATTCAGCCGCCGCGGCGAGCGCCAACGTGGAATCATTACACTTGGAGCTCATGGAGCTCAAGAAAACCCACGGTGACGAAATTAACGAACTTCACAGACGGCTTCAAGAAGCCATTGATCGTGGGGCTGAATCAGAGACCAAGATGGAGGAGCCCGGATCACCGACTCCCACAGTGTCAAAGATGGACTCGGATGTGCTTGCTCAGCTCCTCGAGGCAAGCATGTCACGTGAGGCTGATCTGCGCGCCAAGCTCGAGGACTCTGCTGCCGCGAAGGAGGAAATCGCAAGCTCGGCTGAGGCTAGAGAGCTTCGTGCGCAGCTCGATTCGGTCCGGGATATGGTAGCTTCGCTGCAGTTGGGAGTGCAAGCTCGGGACAAGGCAACCACCGAGGCAATGACCCCGGATGGAAAGGGAATTTCGAGGAGCTCGCCTGCAAAGACTCCCGAACTGGCGGCGTCCAGAGCGACCGTTAATTCACTCACATCGCTACTCGAGACCGCATCCATCCGTGAGGGTGAGCTTCGCGCGCAGCTCCACTCCGCGAATCAGCGCGTGCAAGACCTGGAACGCGAGAAGCACGAGCAGGATCTTGTCTCGCAGACCCAGCTTGAGGTTATCCAGCAACAATTACAACAGCTGCAGCCGCAGAGGGACCAAACATTGGACGAAGAAGCCACGGCGCAGGTTTCGACCATGGCGGTCGTAACGGGCCCTGCTCGCGGTCCTCGTGCGTACAATCCGATGTGGGGCGGCTTCCCTGGTTATGTCCATCCCATGCTCAGTCCCCCAGCTCCTGCCGAAGGCACTGCTGTCGGGGCGTTGGCGGCAGCGCTGCAGGCTGCCGGTAAACGCGAGGGCGAGCTCAAGGCGAAGTTGGCAGAGTCTCAGGCTAGCACAGCCTCCGCCGCGATCAAGCTGGCAGACGCCATCGCCATCGCTCGTGCCGAGGTTGAGGATAGTGTCAAGGAGCGCGTGATGGCACTGGAAACGGAGGTAAGGAATCTGAGTGCAGAGCTCGAGGCGAAGGCTAATACTGCACAAACGTTCAAGGCTTCGCTGACCGATCTGCAGGACAAGAACGCCATACTCGAGCAAGAACGCCTGTCAGCGAAGGCGCGTGTGAGAGAGCTAGAGGCTCGAATGTTGATGGATGCGGCAAATGCAGAGGCAAAACTGAAAATTGTCCTCGGCGACGTTGAGGCTGCCAAGGCTGAGACTGAGACTGTGAGGGGCGAGGCCAAGCACAAGATTGAGGCAAACTGGGATCAGGCTAACCGTTCCGTAGCCATAGCCCAAGAAGATGCTAAGAAAGACCGTGATGCTATCGCGGAGAAGGAGACTGAGCTCATAGCCGCCAGGGAGTTGATTACGGCTTTGGAGCAACGAGAGGCTGAGGTGCTCGAGCGCGTTGCTGCACTTGAATTGCAGCTTTCATCCGCTCAGACGCAGCTGAAATCCACCGAGACGCAGCTGAAGGAATCAAAGGACAAAGAGACCATCGCCACACAGGCTGATGAGGTTCTTCGTGAGGATCTGAACAAGGCTGAAGCTCGCGTGACAGCGCTCCTGCAGGAGATCGAGGCAACCCGTGCTGCTGCGATGGAATCCTCTCGCGCGGCAAAGTCGGCATCTGCCAGAGCTGAGTCAATGGCCGTCGCCCTCGCGTCGGCTAAATCGGGCAGTAGCAGCGATATGAAGCTCGCGACGGCCGAGGCGCGCGTGACAGCTTTGGAGGTTGAGCTCAGTATTGCCCAGAGGTCCGCGGCGCTAAACGCGAAGGAGGCGGATCGGGATCAGCACGCCCTCCTTTCCAAGTCTGAGCAAGCTGGAAAGGATTCGATGATGAGCACCGTAAACAAACTCGAAGACACCATCGCTGGTTTGCAGGATGCTAATAAGGAGGCTAACGCAGAAGTGGAGAGACTCAAAACAAGGCTCTCTGCTGCCGAGAAAATTGCAGCCCATGCGAACTCATCCCTCGGGGACGCCTCTGACCGGACAAGAAAGGCTTTTGAAGATGCGAGTGCCGCCAAGAATGAAGCCCGAACGGCAAGAGCTGAGCTTCAGGCAGCAAAAGACCGTGTGGCTGCATTAAAGCGTGAGTTAGACTTGGCCATGTCTCGGGCGAAGCAGGCTGACGCGGAGGCAACAGCCGCAATGACACGAGCTCACATCGTGGAGGCTGACATGGAGGAGATCAAGCGGAGAGCCTTCGCGGCTGAGGCTGAGTTGGCCGCGGCTCGCGACGCTGCGGATGCGAACGAACGAAAAAGAAAAGACGCGGAGGGTCGCATGGAGGCTCTCAGGTCCACCCTGCGACACGCGCGTGATGACCTCGGGCTCGGGTGGACAGACCGACCCAGGCCCATCGGCAAGCTGCCCACGCCGCCAACGGACGACACCGACAATGACGCCGCGATGCAGGCACAGGCGGAGGACATCGTCCTAAAGCTTGCGGCCGCGAAGGCAAGGCTGCATCCCGTGAAGGGCCTCGCGCCCCGAGCGAAGAATAGACACGATTAGATCTAGATATAGTGATTATAGACAGTCCCAAGCGATGACTATTTCTTTTCCCTTGCAATTGCCCTGTGCCCGATGTCTCTGCGCACGAATCCGCCTGGCCACTCGATGACGTCGACCGCGGCGTAGGACTTCTTCGCAGCCTCGGTGATGTTCGTACCGGTCGCGGTCACGCCGAGCACGCGGCCACCCGCGCTGGTGACCTTACCATCCTTCATTGCAGTACCAGCGTGGAACACCTTGACGCCATCCATAGCGTTGGCCGCGTCGAGGCCCCCGATCACCTCACCCTTGGCGTAGCTTCCCGGGTACCCGTCGGCCGCAACGACGACGTTGATGGCCATATCCTCGCTCCACTGGAGCTCGACAACCTTGTCTAGCTCGCCCTTGGCCGCCTTAAGGAGCAGATCCACGAGGTCGCTCCTCATGCGCGCCATGAGGCACTGGCACTCAGGGTCGCCGAACCTGACGTTGTGCTCGAGGAGCTTGACATCATCGCCCTTGATCATGAGCCCGGCGAAAATGACGCCGGTGAAGGGGCAGCCCTCCGCCGCCATGCCGTCGACGGTGGGCTGAATGATGTCCTTCATCACCTTCGCCTCGATGGCGGGGGTGAGAACTGGCGCGGGGGAGTAGGCACCCATGCCGCCGGTGTTGAGGCCAGTGTCACCCTCGCCCACGCGCTTGTGGTCCTGCGCGCCAACCAGGGGGATCGCCTTACCGCCGCCGACCACCGCGAAGAAGGATGCCTCCTCGCCGTCGAGGAAATCCTCCACGACGATCTCGGCGCCCGCGGAGCCAAACGCCGAGTTCACCATCATGTCGTCGACGGCGTCGAGAGCGGTTTGGACATCCATCGCGACGATGACGCCCTTGCCCGCGGCGAGTCCGTCCGTTTTGACGACGATGGGCGCTCCCTCCTTCTGGATGTACTTCTTGGCCGCCTCGGGGTCGGTAAAGCGCTCGTACTTTGCGGTGGGGATGTTGTACTTCTTGAGGAGGTCCTTGAGGAAACCCTTGGAGCCCTCGAGCCTGGCAGCGTCCTTGGTCGGGCCGAAGCACGGGATGTCGGCAGCGATGAGGGCATCGGCGATGCCGTCGACGAGCGGCGCCTCGGGACCGACCACGACGAGGCCGACATTGTTGTCCTTGCAGAATTTGATGACAGCGGCGTGGTCGGAGTCCTTGACGTCCACGACCTGAACGTTGTCCTCGACGATGATGCCGGCGTTGCCGGGCGTGCAGAAGAGCTCGCCACAAGTGGGGCTCTGCCTGAGGCGCCAGCACAGGGCGTGCTCGCGCCCGCCGCTGCCGATGACGAGGACGTTCACCTTGTCGCCCGACGCCGCAACGGCGGCGCGACCACCGGTGAGTGCGTAGACGACGAGCACGCGGCGCTGTTTGTTGGCGTGGGCCTGGGCACGCAGGGGCGCAACGGCACGCCTAGAGCGACCGATGCGGGCGGCCGATTGGTGACCCACGATTGCGGTGGTTGGATGGCAGACGGCGGCAGACATGCTGTCGCTGGCTCGTACACAGGAAGGCGATGGCAGCTTGTTTCAGCTGTCCTGAAACGACTTTTCCCTGGGGGGTCTGTCTACGCTGGGCGTAGGCGCGTCAGGTACAGTGGAGGGGTCGGCGGCGAGGACTGACAAAACCCCACTTCCGTCGCTTCGCGCTTTTTGACGTGGCTCGGGCGAGATATTTTTCAAAGGTCCACTTTTTGGCCCAAGGCGGTGCTGCGCAAAGTCATGCGGGGCTTGCACACGCGTACGACGTGTTGTCAATCCAGACACCTATGAATAGTCACGTAGACTCGTATCCGCGAGGAAAGAGCTCGACTCGTCTCAAAGCACGACGAGCTCCACGTCGCCGTACCCGTTCTCCCCCCGATGACGCTCGAACAGGTCCTTCACGGCGCCTATGAACTCCTCAAGCTTGGCAGCCACATCCTCGTTCGTCGGGTCCGCCCGCTTCTCCACCGGTATCGCCTTACCCACCACTGTGTGTATCTTCTCCTGTCTGGGCATGGGGGTGCCCCACCTGCCCCAGAATGCCATCGGCGCGAGGCCGATGATCTTGGACAGCCGAGCCGTCGTCGCGTCCGAGCACAGCGGCGGACCCAACTTCCAGTAAGAGTACGTCCGCGTCTGACCGAACGAATACGCGGGTACCAGCTGCGCGCCGGTCTGTATCGCCATCTTCACGAACCCGAACCGTTTGCGAAGGTACACGGTCTCGCACTTGGGCGTCATGCGCAGACACTCGGCAACGCCCCCCGGGATCATGAGCACGCTCCGCCCGCGCTCCAGCAGCGCCCGCATGTGAGCGCGAGATATGGGGTCGATGCCTAGCCAACTCCACAGTTGACGCAGAAGGGGAATGTAAAATATTGTTGAGGTGGCCAGCGCCCTTGTCTCCTTCACGATACTCGGCGTCTCGGCCCCGTAGTAGCAGTAATCCGCGAAGCTTATGATGGAGAGGGGCAGCACTCCGTGGGGCTCACACCCGATGATGGATGGGACGCCCTTGACCGACGCTTCGACGAAACTCTGCTGATCCTCCCACTCTAGTGACATGGGGAAGTAGTCCAGCGCGGCGTAGGTGATGGCGCGCGCGATTGCGATACCCCAGCGCGGGAACGGCCTCCGAACCGGAAGGAAAACGAGCGCGATGAGGCTGGCGAGGGTGCCCACCGCCAAAGGATGGGGCAGGAAGTAGAGGGACGCGGCCATTAGCGCCAACGCGATGTGCGCTGTGCAAAGCCACGTCGTTATCAGCAAAATATTCCACATTGAATCGATTCCGCCACGTCCCCGTTTGCCCTTTGAACCCTTCATGGCCGTGACCCCGTCCGTCGCGCGCCTTTCAAACTGCGGGAGGGCCGGCCTGTGCCAAGAAAATATCCCGCCCCGAGTAGCCCAGGTCGCCAGTCCGCGTCATCTTTTCTCAGACGTGCGTGACACCAACCCCCGAGGGCCCGGGGCACGGTGAGACATGACGATGTCGTACGTGCGCTTCCCTTACGAGGAGTTGGGGCCTCCGGCTAAAACCCCCATCAAACCCGTGAATCTGCGGACCGCCGCCGAGTGGAAGGTGCGCCCACACACCCGCGACCGACGCAATGTTCAACACGAAACCACCACCCCCGGCTCAATCGCAACGATCCGTCATCGTCTCTCAGGCGGACGCGATGATGTCCAGTTTATATCCGTCGGTGGTCGACAACATCTCAGTGTTCACCCCGACGCGAACCGAGCGTGTTCGTGCGGAGAAGACCAAGCAAGCCGAGGGGTGCGACACAGGATTGGCGCCGGTGTACTTCCGGCCACCAGCTTCAGAACCCGCCGTGGGAGACTATGGCCCTCTGTGGTATGAGGACAGGGGGCGCGAGGGAAGGAAAATCATGGGCGCGGGTGCAAAAGCGAAGGGGAGCTCGAGGGACGGTGGGGGACCATATGATATCAGGCCGGCTGGGCTCGAGAGCAACGAGATACTCGGAGCGAAGAACCGCACCCGAACTGGGTTGAAGCTGAAGAAAGACTGCTGGGGGAATGTCATACCTCAGGGACCATAGACGAGTGGACTTTCTACGATCGTCTTGTAAGCTAACACGTAAGGATGTGACGACGCGCGCCGGGCTCAGAACGGCGCGAAGATTGACGCGCTTGGCTCCGTCGTCAGTTCTGACACCGGGCCCGGCTTGCGCGGTGGCGTCCACCTGCGGGGAACCTCCTCGACATCGTCCGCCTCGCCCCTGTCCGGGGTGCGGGGTCGCGCGTCGCTCTGCAGCGGGGAGCTACCGTGCGGGCTCGACATCGCAGCCTCCACGGCGAGTTCCTCGAGGGCTTCCTCCACGAGCGCGGGGTCGATGAAGGTGCCGAGAGCGTGCTCCTCACCAGTCGCCGCTTCCCCTCCCGACGCCAGCATGTCGAGCGCCCGTTCTGCCGGCCTCGGCTCGTCGTCTATGGTTTCGACCGTCCGTTCCGGGCCCTCGTGTCCGCGCGCGACGGGCCACCAGCCGTCTTCGCGCGTCTCCACCAGCTCGGCGCCCCGCTTTGCCGCGTCGGCGTCAACCTCAAACCGTTCCACGTGCGCAGCCGCCGTCGCCAGCCTGTCTCGAAGCGACCACGCGGTGACCATCGCCGACCTGGCATTCTGCTCCGCCGCGTGCAGCTCGCGCAAATCGTTCACCCTTAGCCTCTCCAGTTCGTGCACCCTGTGTACCTCGTTGACCAGAGCCTTCCGGGCATCGTTCCGCGCTTCTCTCGCCTGCGCGAGCTCTTTCCTCAAACCCTCCTCGCGCCCCCTCGAATCGGCAACCTCCCTCGCCAACGCGTGGATGAGCTCCTCGGCGACGTCATCGCCGATGGAATGGATCCATTTGGCGGGCGGTGGGGTCCGGGACGCCTCCCCGGGGCTCGGCGTCGACGGGGACACGCGCGTGGCGGGACCGTCCGGGTCCCCCGTCTCGGCCCCGTCTCGGTTCAACCCCTCGGGACCCGCAGTCGGTTCGAACGAGTCCGGACCGCGATGGGACCCCCGCACGGCCGCGGCGAGGAGCGCGGGAACGCGCCCCACATCCGACCCGCCGTCTAGGTCGCCGGTGACCGCGCGAGAGAGCGCCGCCGCGGGGTTGCCCCACGCCTCCCCGGCCTCCTCCCTCGCGCGACGCGCGGCGTATTCCGCTTCCTCGGCTCGTCGAGTCGCCGCGTCACGTTCCTTGAGGAGCTCTGCACAGTGCGACGCGACGTTCTCGCACCTCACCGCGCTCGTAGCCGCGTCGCCCCTGAGCCGCGCCACCACCTCGGTCTGGTGCCTCGCCGCCGTTCGCAGCGTGCTCTCGTGCTCCACCATGATGCGCAGGCTCTCAGCCGCTCCCTTCTGGTCCTCCCTGAATCTGCGCGCCTGCGCCAGCGCCTCGCACAGCCGGGTCTCCAGCTCCCTCCTCCGGCCGCACCATTCCCTCCGCTCTGTGCGCAGCGTCTCCCTCAGTTCCGCTAGGTCGGCCTCGAGCATCGCCATCCTCGCCCTCCCGCCCCGGAGCTCGGCAGCGTGCTCGTCCTTGGCCGCCTCCCACTCGGCCCTCCACTTGGACTGGAACGTCTCCCGGTCCGCCAATGCGCTGGCCGCCGCCTGTCTCGCCTCGGCGAGGGCCACTTCCAGGCCCTCGATGATACCCTGCTGCGACGCCTTTATATCCGCGTCCGCCTCCAGCAGCGCGACTCGGTCCCTGAGCTCCGTCGCCATCGCCTGCGCGGCTTTGGCATCCTCGGAGGATGCCTGCGCGGCGCCCTCAGCCTCCGCGAGCTTCTCCTCCGCAGCCTCCATCGCCTGACTCGACGCGATGACGTCCTCCTGTTGATCCAGACAGAGCTGCTCCATCTCCGCGACTCTGTCCTTGAGATTTTTCAGCGTCGTGTCCGCCTTGGCCAGCAGCGACTTGGTCTTCGTCAATTCCTCCTTCGCCTCGTCGCGCTCGTTCCTCGTCGTTTCCGCGTTCGCCGCGTCCTCATTGGCGGCATCGAGCGCCACTTTCATCGCCCGCACCGCTTCGCCGAGCGAGTCGTTCTCGTCCCTGTACTCTTGGAGCCGCCGTCGAAGTTGCTCGACCTCCGCGTCGCGCGTCACGGGGGTGTAGGTTCCCTCGTACGCCGAGCCCGCAGCGGCCATGACCCTGCTGGCGATGGCGTCCCATGCCGCGGCCTTCTCGTCCTCGGTGCGCTCCACGGGCACGTCATCGTCCGCACTCGAGGGAGACGTTCGCGAAGAAGGTCGCGGCGGCGGTTTCCCGCGCCTCGGGCTCCCCACCGCCTCGTCGCTCGCCATGTTTTTGGGTCAGCTCGCAGCTGACAGCCCAGTTCAAAGTCGAACGGTCCTGCTGCTCGCTGCGTGCAGCCGACCTCGACCGGTTGGGTAAGAACAAATCAGCTCGCCGAACTCCTCGTGCACCACAGTGTGTCGGGCACCGTCCGTCGCGCGTTCAAGCAAAGATGGCTTCCGGCTTTGGAGCGTGAGTACCCACGATCAATCCCGCGCCCGATAGCCGCGACCCTTCCCATAAACCCCCCGTTCGCCGCGGCGCTTTCGGTCAAATCGCTTCCTTTCCTCGCCTCAGGACCCAGCTAACTGCCCCTCCCTTCTTCTCTCCGTCGAACAGTAAGGGCAACGAGGGGCGTTGCACGCCCCTGTGGCAGAACTTCTCCAGGGTACGTTGTCTGTAGATTTCGCTGCGTCCGTCCACGTGCACCCCTCACGGCACGCGTGAACCTTTCGGCGCGACCGCGCTCCGCCAACCCTAAATAATCACAGCGGACCCTCTCCGCTTCGGTTGTTTCCTCGCTCTGACGCCCCTCCCCTTCGCCCATGGTCATCTCAGTGCATGTCCACCGCGGACAGCCCCTCGGAATGCACCAACCTTCGCGAGGACTACTTCGAGTGTCTCCACCACCGCAAGGAGATCAGGCGATCCAACTCGGTGATGGAGCAGCGCGCCAAGGTGATCAACGAGAAGGCTGCGGTTCTCAAGGAGAAGATCTGGAAGGAAGTTTTTGACACGAGTTGGGCAACTGTTGAGAAAGCGAAATGATGCTGAGGATGCGTCCTCCCCGTCATAGTCGCGTGTGAAACTAGTTGTAATTTTGTTATTTGAGTCGTAGGGGGCGATGCACCCGCGCCACATCATCACGGCTGCGACGGGGGCTGGTTCCCTTCGCTTTCGCCACCACCCCCGCTGTCCTCCGACATGGAGCGCCGAATCGCCTCCGCAAGCATCTCATCCTCGGACATGCCCTGAGGCGCAAACTCAGACGGGGGAGGAGCGGCCGCCGCCGTACCCGCGCCCATATCCTCCACCCCCGCGCCCATCATCGATCGCGCGAAAGGGTTGTTGAGCGCCGCGGATAGCGCCGCGGGATCAGAAGCCATCTGCTCCATCATCTGCTGCATGTGGGGATTGGCCTGGAGCATCTGGGCCATCTGAGGATTGGATGCCGCCGCCTGCTGGATGAGGCCGGGGTTGTTCCTCACCATCTCAGCCATCCGTGATAGCGCCTGGGGGTTTGACGCGAAGGTGTCCATCATCTGCTGCATCATCTGCGGATTCATTGGCGGCATCCCACCCATTCCGCCCAACGCAGCAAACGGATTCACCAGAGGAGGCGCCACACCCGATGCGCTGGGTACGGCCGCGTGTCTCGCGGGTACGGCTCGTTCAAGTAAGACCTTCATCGCCGGCAGGCCATCGTGCTTCGCGGCTGCTTTGCTGATCACAAGCATTGGCTCGGCGCCGGCAACCCTCTTGAAGCCAAATGCCTCCATAGCTGCGACTCCTCCGTTGTGCCGCCCGAGCCGCTGGTTGAACGTGTTGTTGTTCATCTTCACCGAGCGGTATTTATCTTCCCCGGGATGTGCCAGTACGTTGCCCACGAACGTCAGCAGTGTTTGCACGGAGGTGACAAAGTCATCCATGCTGGCAGTTGACTCCTTCAGCTCGCCAAGAGCCTTGAGGATGGCTGCCTGCATCTCAGTCTTGGTCGCCGGATTTGGTTCGCCCTCTCCCTCCGAGGGTAGTTTCGTCGCGTCGATGGGATCGTGTTGCTGCACCATCATCGCCAGTCGAGCGGTGTCTGCTCCCACGAGGTCGGCCTTTCGCTGCATGTCAACGTAGAAGTGAAAAGTTGGAAACGCTGACACCGCTGCCTCTCGAGCGAGGGCGGCGTTCAAAGGGCTCGCGTGCGTGTCCACTCCGACGAAAAGCGCGGTGGGACGAGTACGCGCCATCTGTTCGTAGATTGGCTTGATCCTCTGGCACGGACCGCACGTCGTCATCGACCAGTCAACCACGGTCAACGCACCCGCCGCCTTGGCCTCCTCAAGGAGCGACCTGAGCTCCACGGCGCCGCCAACAACGTGATGCACAGATCCCCAGGTCTTCGGCGCCGCAGGTGCCGCGGCGGTCACGCTGGAAAGCATACTCGCGAGTTTCGCCGGATCGGGCTGGGGTTTCACGGCGGTGCGCTCCCGCAGAGCCTCCTTCTTCGCTCGAGACTCCTCTCGCTTCTTCTCCTTCTCAGCCTCCGCTGCTGCCCTTGTTTCAGCGGCAGCCGCCTCCTCCTGGGCAATCTTGACAGCGGCCGCGATCGCAGTCTCTTGCTCCGCCTTAGCCTTAGCAGCTTGGATCTCGGCGATGCGTCGCTGTTCTTCCTCCTTTTTGGCGCGCTGAGCCTCAGCCTCTGCTGCCGCAGCCGCAGCCTCTGCGACAGCGCGAGCCTCCTCGGCTTTCCGAGCCTCCTCCTGTTGCCTCAGATGTGCAGCCTCCTCAGCCTCACGCGCGGCCCTCTCCTCGGCATCCTTCGCCCTGGCCTCCTCGACGGCGAGAGGTTCGATCGCTGCCTTTAGCTCCTCGCCTTTGCCCCTCACGGCGTCGAACCTGGCCGCGAGCGCGAGCACCTTCTCGCGCATCGCTGGGCCGTACGTCTGCTTGTCGGGATCGGTCTCCTGGGCGTTCCTCTGCATCTTGTTCATCTGGGCCTGGGATGAGACGAGGAGGTCCAGGGAGGCGTCTACAGCGCTCTGACGCTCGAGCGCCGACGCCGAACCGGGAACAGCCTGCGACGGGAAACGGCAGGAGGTCGCGCGACGTGTCAGCGGGTCGATCCTCTGGGCGGAAAAATAAAATCCTCGGTTGAGGGTGTGCGGAGCGCGCTGGAATGCAGACGAGGACGCACCAGCGCGTCGAACGCGGCGTCGGCCTTGTCCACTTCGCCGGTGATCTTCGAAAACAGCGTCATGACGACGACGACGGTGTCTCTAGGACCCGCTGGCGAGGCCAGATCTGGACGGGCACGTAACTCCCAATCGACACCACTCGAAACTTTTGCCGGAAAATCGAGTCGGGTTTTTCCTCAGTTTTTTCTGGGTCTTCGAACAGGGCCAAACAGGCGGCCAAAACTACAAAAGGGACATACCCACAGCTCATTTCGAGGCGCGCGAGGGCTCAGTCCGAGCGGTCGTGGCACGTTCGCGGCACGCATTTCAAACGAAGGTCTACCCAAGACTGCTGGTCTACCGAGGAGCGAAGACATTCCCGACAACCAAAATTAGCGCTCTTTAACTGGGTAATTCTCCTGGTCTAAGCCGCCGAAAGGCCCCCGCGGGGCGTGCGCCCACCAACGCGCTTGCGCGTTCCACTACACCGCGTGGTCAAGCAGCGGCTCCCGCGCTTCCCGCTTAATTTTGGTCCGAGATCATGGGTGACGACGAGCCAATGACGGACCCGAACGCTAAGGCCGTGACCGTTGCGGGTCCTTCTGACGCTGGTGATGGCGCCGTGGATCTGAGCGTGCACCCTTCCGGCATTGTGCCCCAGTTACAGTGCGTGCGCGCGCCCCAATTCGAAGGGCACCTGCCGTCCTTTTTTTCTCCCTGGATCTTGGGCCCCCTCCCGCTCGCGTCTCGGAGCGCCCGCGAAGCATCGCGCTGATCCGCGCTTCCCGTATCGCAGGAACATTGTCGCCACTGTCAACCTAGACTGCAAGCTGGACCTGAAAACCATCGCGTTCCATGCCCGTAACGTGGAGTACAACCCGAAGGTGAGGAAACCCTAACCTGTGCATTCGTTGGGGTGCCACCTTTTCCTGGAGCGACGCTGTCCAACTTTGTCGCCCGGTACTGACGCGAAACTCCTCCGAATCCTCCTCACAGCGTTTTGCGGCGGCAATTATGCGTATTCGTGCGCCGAAGACCACCGCGCTCATCTTCAGCTCGGGCAAGATGGTGTGCACAGGAGCCAAGACAGAGGCGCTCGCGCGGGAGGCGGCGCGCAAGTACGCCAAGGTTATCAGCAAGCTCGGGTTCCCGGCGCAGTTCAAGGTTCGTATCACGCGTCGCCCAACGGACTCGATGCATGGATGCAGTAATTGTATCAACCAGATGCGGTACTGAACCTCTGTTTCCCTGCCCTCCGTTCCCAGGACTTCAAGATTCAGAACATGGTTGGCTCGTGCGACGTCAAATTTCCCATCCGCCTCGAGGGTCTCGCGTGGTCCCACGGGCACTTCGCTCAGTACGAGCCCGAGCTGTTCCCGGGTCTGATCTACCGCATGCAGATGCCGAAGATCGTGCTGTTGATTTTCGTCTCCGGAAAGATCGTACTGACTGGCGGCAAGAACCGCGACGACATCTACAAGGCGTTCGAGAACATCTACCCGGTGCTCACCGAGTTCAGGAAGCTTCCAAACCCGAACGAGGAGGACGTGCTGGCGCAGCTCGCCGCTCCATCTGCGGCGGGCAACGCGGCGCTGCCGGCACCGTGAGAGTCAACGGGAAAACGGTCGGGCGTCGGGGTTTACAAACGAGAGTGGCCGCCTGAGAGGAAGGGCGGATTGGCAGGGAGGTGCCTGAACAACGCACACGGCGTGGGCACACGCGAAAACTTAGGAAAATAGACAAAAAAAAGAGAGCGAGACGGGACGTCTCCGATAGGTTAACTCATATTTTAGCATTCGTTTCGGAAGTGTGTCCGTTTATACAGAAGAGGACTTCCTTATCATCAATACGCACCACGCCGCGTCAACTGAAGCCCAGGTGCTGAACGCAAGTTTCTGACTCGCCACGGTCATCATGAGCTGTGCGGGGCGACGGCCCCACAACATCGAAGTCGAGCATGAATAAAGGAATGGCGTTTCATTCTTATTAAAAATATTGGCAACACGTTGATCTACTTTCGAAGGTGCGGCAACGGGCATAACTCGTTGTGCATCGTGTTATGGAGGACACGTTATTGGAAGACAGCGACGGAATTATCTCGTCTTTGTTTGTCAAGCGATGAAAACACGCAGTATTGAAAGAGCACTCACTTAAAGCTTACCAGCAAGAAGCTTGGCGCGGTAGCCTTCAGTCGTGGAAAGCTTGCTGCTGCTCTCGCCAAGGTTGCCCGCCTTGAGGAGGGATTCAAGCTTGGAATCGATCATGTCCATGCGCATGTGCACGTCATCGTTGGTGAACAGGCCCTGGAGCGCGACAGAGATCTCAGGCCAAGATTCGTACACGGGGAGGATGATGATGACGGCGGTAGCAACGGTACCCCAGGTGAGGGCGATGGCGACCCAGAGGTTGAAGTAGCCCTTGTTGAAGACACCGCAGCCGGTGGGAGTGCCGCAGCCCGCGAGGAGAGAGAGGCAGGGCCAGACAATGATCATGATGAAGGTGAAGCCCCAGCCCCACTTCTGGATCCACTTGAGAGATTCCTCGAGCTGCTTGGGGTTGGACTCCTCGTCTTCCTCGAACTTGGGAAGAGTGTCGTCGATGAGCTGGATGCGCTCGTTAAGAGTGCTGAAGTCGAAGTTCTGGGGGTTCATGAAAGACATGGTGGCGTGGACAATACCGGAGGAGCAGATGGCCACGACGTTACCGGCAAGCATGGGGTAGTTCATGCCGAGAGTATCAACGGTGACCTCGCCCTCCAGGCCGGAGGCAGTGGCGATCCAGGTGATGAGACCGAGGATGAGACCGGTGAAGGCGCCGGCGACGGCACCGGCACCGTTCGCCTTGTCCCAAGTCAGCACGAAGGAGATCGGCATGACGGCGGAACCGATGAAGATACCCATCATGAGGTAAACGAAGCCGAGGGACAGTCCGATCTCATCGAGGATGAGGGACAGAAGACCCATGAAGACACCGAAGAAGACAACACCGTAGCGGGAGACGCGGAGGATGTCCTCGCCGGTGGCGTGAACGTTGATGTACTTGCGGTACACGTCGTAGGAGATGAGAGAGGACACGGCGATCTGCTCAGCGGAACCGGTGGACACGATGGCCATGAAAAGCATGATGGTGATGGCGGCAGCACCACCCTTGCCGCGAAGGTGAGC
>Ga0181573_10000786_pt1 | contig 32819 bp, 26 predicted proteins | sample 101ome_25_FD_148643 | JGI IMG/M metagenome (GOLD analysis project Ga0181573, IMG submission 148643) | Coastal salt marsh microbial communities from the Groves Creek Marsh, Skidaway Island, Georgia - 101409BT metaG (spades assembly) | ecosystem: Environmental > Aquatic > Marine > Intertidal zone...
GAACGACTGTGTTGATGGTGCCTTATTTGTGCCGGATATGCCACGCTTCACCCCCTACACGCATGAGTCATCGGCAAAAGCCACAGCGTTACCATCGGCCATGGCCATAGCAGCCTCTTTTGATACCGACGTTGCAGATCGGTTTGGGCAAATTATCGCCGCAGAGGCCAACGCGCTGGCACTTCAGGTATTTGAAGCCCCGGGTGTCAATCTGGCCCGACTTCCTATACTGGGTCGCAACTTTGAGTATGGCGGCGAAGACCCCTACCTGTCAGGCCTGATGGCGGTGACCGAGATCAAACGCATCCAGTCCGAGGGCGTGATCGCCATGGCAAAGCACTTCGCGGCTAACGAGCAAGAAACCAATCGGTTTAATCTTGCGCAGCGTGTGGATGAGCAAGTACTCAGAGAGCTCTATTTACTGCCCTTTGAAATGGCGGTGAAAGACGGCGATGTGGCGTCGCTGATGTGCTCCTATAACGACCTCAATGGGGCGCAGGCTTGTGAAAATGCGTGGCTGCTCACCAAGGTATTGCGCGACGACTGGGGCTTTAAGGGCTATGTGCAGTCTGACTTTTTTGCTGCTAAAAGTACCGTCGCGTCAATGAAGGCTGGCTTGGATCACCTGATGCCAATGCCCCTACAATGGGCACCAGAGCTATTGCGTGCTGCCCTGGAGTCGGGCGAGTTAACCGAGGCCGATATAGACCAAGCGTTGCGCCGCAGGTATGTGCAAATGTTCCGACTGGGTTTGTTTGAGCGACCTTTGGTGCAGACACCTATCGATATTGAAAGCGGTGGTGCGGCAGCGAGGGACATTGGCACACGTGCCGCGGTGCTACTGCAAAACAACGGCGCCTTGCCATTTAGTTCGGATATAAAGCGGGTAGTCGTTATTGGCAAGGCAACCCAGGTGTATGCCCAGCAGGCGGTTGCGGGCGGCGTGGTTGTGGGCAAGCCAATGGGCGCCGGAGGCGGAAGCTCAGATGTCGTACCACACTATACAGTGTCGCCCGTAGAGGGAATTCAGCAAGCATTAATAGCCGCGGGCAATACCGATGCGTCAGTGGCGTTGGTGTTGGTTGCAGATGATAACAGCGACATAGCGGCTGCCATTGAGGCAGCCAGCCATGCCGACGCGGTGGTGATTATGGCTGGCACCATTGCAGAGGAGGGGGCAGATCGCGCCACGTTTAACGACGAGCGCGGCGTTGGATCACCTGTCGTCATTGGTGACGATTTAGATTGGTATGCCGCCATGCCCAATCGTGTCAGCAGCGTCTCGCACAAGGACGAGAGCCAATTAAATCCCGGGCGCAATAGCCAAACGGTAGCCATGATTGAGGCTATTATGACGGCAGCTCCCAACATGCCGGCAAAAACCGTATTAGTCCTTAAGGACAACGCTGGCGTCGCAATTCCTGCCGCTCCGTGGATACTTGGAGAAGCAGGGCCTGCCATTTTAGAAGTTTGGTTTCCTGGGCAGGAAGACGGCAATATTGTGGCTGACCTACTGTTTGGCAACGTCAATCCATCGGGCAAATCACCTGTTACCTACCCGGTGGATGGCCGGGGGTTTCTCGATGCACTAGCCGATAACCCCTTAGCGTACCCGGGTGTTGAAAGTGTCGACGATGACAATGTCGGATCGTCAATCTTTCCCGGCGGGGACAACGGCAAAGCCTCGGTTGTCTACGAGGAGGGCTTGAATATTGGCTATCGGTGGTACGACGCCAACGTCAGTGGCGAATGTGCTGAGGACGTAAATGGTCGCAATCCCTGTGTGGCGTTTCCGTTTGGCCATGGGTTGTCTTACACCACGTTTGACTTGAGCGACGTAAGTGCAGCGTACGCCGACGGTAAGTTGACGGCCAGTGTCACGGTAACCAACACCGGCGAGCGGGCTGGATCTGAGGTGGTACAGGTGTATGTAGGGGTACCTGCCGCGGGTCAACCACCCAAACGGTTGGTGGCATTTGAAAAAGTAGAGCTCGCGCCCGGTGCTTCCACCGAGCTGAGTTTAGCGATTGATAGTATGGCCTCCCATCACCCCTTGAGTGTCTACAACGTAACGGCGCAAGCGTTTGAGCGGGTAACGGGTGAATTTACGGTGTTTGTGGGGCGTTCATCATCGGCGGCAGACCTCACTCAAATGACGGTTAACGTGCAATAGGGCACTGATATCAAAAGCGCGGGTGTTATTGCGTGCAGCTTCACGCAGTTCACCCGTTTAGCTGGGTTCCGTCTCAGCCAAGCGGGGTTCGTTTACGGGGGCGTGTTTTATGGCGGTAGTGTGGTCTTGCGTAATCAGGCTGAGGGGGAGTGAACCAGAAACGCGTCGATGGGTCTCGCAAAGCCTTTGAGCGTTTGTGCTCCAAGGGGTTGCGTTGTATGGGTTTCTTTTACAAAAAAGTAGGTGTCATTGTCGATGACAATTGTTTTTGGTTCGCCGATGCCCTGCAGTCTTGAGGCAAGATTGACGACGCTTCCAATCACGGTGTAATCGATTTTCTCAACGGGACCAATGTTGCCAACTTTGGCATAGCCGGTGGCGAGTCCGATTCGGATGGCAAAAGGTCGACGATTCTGAGTACGGTTTTTGTCATCCAACGCGTGCGCGCGTCGCTGCATCTCGACGGCGCAGCTTACCGCTCGTGAGGCACTGGTTATGCTTTCACCATCGTTTTCAAAAAAAGCCAGGATGCCGTCACCCATGTATTTATCGACCACGCCGTCGTGGTCGAAGATAGTGGCGGTGCTGGAGGCGAAGTAGGTTTCCAGAACTTCTTGTACCTCTTGCGGATCGGCGCTATCCGAAAAAGCAGTGAAATCGACAATGTCACTAAACAATACGGTGATGCGTTTGCGTTCGCCTCCCAGTTTGAGGATGTCTGGGTTGCCGCGAATCTTGTCCATGAGTTGGGGCGACAGGTAACTTTTTAGGCTGCCCTCTAGCACACCCTTGTAGCGCTCCAGCTGCGAATACCGGTAAATGCTAGAGAACAGGTAGATCAGTATGAGCGGAATAAGAACGGGCAAGAGACTGAGTAAGACTCCGCCAAAAGCAAAAGCGGCGTAGGCGCTAACGACATACATCGCCAGAATGCCGACGGCGCTTACACTGAACCACAGCGTATCAAGTCGCCAAGCGGCTATAACAATCAACGCCCCAAGCAGAAGCACCGCCCCAATCACAAAACCGTTTGAGAATATTGGCCGGATAAGTGTGCCAGTCAACAGCGTATTTGCAGCGTTCGACCAAATATAGGCGCGCGGGAAAAGCGCACCAACCGGAGTGGGGCTCACATCGCCGTATTGCCCTTCCTGCGCCGAGGTATCTGCCAGAAAAACCAGTGAGTCGGTAAAGTCCGGGGTTACGCTCTGCGTCATCAGACTCCAGGCGCTGAAGGAATTGGGGTACACCTGAATCTCAAACGGGCCGGCATAATTGACAATGAGGTTGCCCTGTCCATCAAGAGGAATAGCAAGGTCTTGCGGGCTAGCCTCATTCTCAAGCGGAAAATCTCTGAGGATTAATGTTGACGCACTCAGCACTTGGATATTTTCAAGGTCGTAGTCGAGCTGAATAGCAAGCGCTTGCAGGAAAAAAGAGGGTGCTAGGTGACCGTGAAGTTCAACCAATAACGGCAGACGGCGAATCACGCCGTCGGCGTCCGGTCTGAGATTTACAAAGCCAAGACCGGCCGATTGCTCCATGAGTGCTGCAAAAGGTGTGGCCAAAACACCATTTACACTTGGTGCCACGCCGGGGTCGAGCGTTGGGTTAATATGCAGCGCCAAAGCGTCTGGGGCGCTGGCAGCACCGCGCGCGTCATCAAATAGAAAGGGGCTAACCAGATTGCCCGCGTTAACTGCAGCCTCCACCAGCGCGTCATTGCCTTGTTGATCGGCCCAATCCACAAACATAATGTCAATCGCAATGGCCCTGGGTCTGGCGGCGGTAATTTTTTCAATCAGTGCTGCGTAGCGCGTTTTCTCCCAGATGGGCTGGCCCGATTTTGTCTTGGCAAAGTTGTCAATGTTGATATGAACAATGTTGTCTGAAAATGCTGGCGCCATGCCCATGGATTGCCGCGCATCAAAGCGGCTGTCGATGAGCTTAAGTTCAAAATCTTCGAGTACCCCGGGCACCAGGAGAACCACCAAGAGCGTCACGGCTGCAACGAGCGCGTTGCCAACCAATAGCGTCTTTAACGAAAAGGTGGTCGGTTTCAAAATGGCTTACTGATGTTTAATGACAAAGGTAGCTTCAGCGATGCGATCACCGGTGGCCTTATGGATAAGGCTATGCTGTATTGCTTCATCGGTGGCGACGCTGCGAAAGGCCACTCCGCCCATGATTGGCGCATCAAGCCGTTGCACAAGCTCTGCGGCCTCAGGTTCCTCAAGCAATTTGTGCAGATCTGCAAGAGCACTGGCGATTCGTTTGCCAAAGCGTCTTTTACTTGCGGCGCTTGCTTCTCCATATTGCTCAAAAAGGCTCTCAAGGGCCTCAAGTCGCTCTTCGCTGGCAATGAGCGTAAAGATTTCTTCGCCCGTGCTCTGGTCTAGCGTGAGTTCTTCCAGGGTATCAAAGCTAAACTGATTTTTGCCATAAGCACCGGTGCTAGAACCATACAAAAGAGCGTAATTGCCGTCGCCAGAAAGGTGTGCAACATAAAACCAGTTGCCGGTGGTGAACTGAAAATTGAGCTTAAAGGTCTGGCCAGAGCGCAGTGTTGCGCCATTCTCGATAACGTAGGGTGTGCTCTCCGGTTGCTCACCCACGAATCCGTAAAGAAATTCTGTTGAGGTAGCCAAGGCAGAACCAGAAAAAATTAACCAAACCGCTGCAGAAACAACAAGGCACAATCGCTTCATTATTATCTTTTCTCCTTTAGCCACCGTGTTCTTTAACTGCACAGGGTTTGAATTCGATAAAACCTTGCCATCACACTGCTGAGGCTGCCTGTGTTTGGCGGAAATTTTCATTTCGATAGTTTTTTATTGAAGTGAAGTATAAGAAGTATGAAGGCGTTGTACACAGCAATCGATTGTCTAAAAAATGGCCGAGAGAGGGGAGGTCGGGGGTGTGTAATAGGATGGCTGTGCATACTCGTTTGACTGACCAAGCTAAAGCGATGCTCTCTAAGAGTTTGCGCGCTGTTAACGATATGATTAATAGCCATTTGATGAAGACATCCTTGCGCAATCGATTTTATGATGAGCCTTGCTTGCGTCGAAAAGCGCCTTTTGCTTCGTAAGCCCCTTTTGCGTGATGAGGAACAGTGCCATGAACGTTAATGTAAAAGCCAGTTGGGTACGAGCGACGTTAATTGCCCTAGTGATCAGCTTGAGCACTCCACTCATTACCATCACGGCCCATGCCACCGCGTACGCAAACTCAGCGCTTGAGCGCAGCTATCGGCGTCTATTGCCTTTGGAAGGTGGTTCCAACTTTCGTGATATGGGTGGCTACGTAACTGAGATGGGCCAGCGTGTTAAACGCGGCGTGTTATTTCGCTCGGGTGCAATGGTGTCGCTCACAGATGCCGACAAAGCCTACCTTGCCCAGTTTGGCTTTAAGCGCGTTGTAGATTTGCGTTCGCTAGAAGAGCGCAAGCTCTACCCAAACACCTGGGTGGGCGCAGACAGTGGCGTGACGCTAATCGCTCACGATTACCAGATGGAAGACATGATGGGCGAACTGTCGGGCCCTAACGCGCGCAAGCATGCATCTGATGGTGGGCATTTTTATCGCCGCTTACCCGAGCTGCTTATTCCGCAATTAAAGCTCTATTTTCAGACTTTATTGGCCGGTGAAGTGCCGGTTGCTGTTAATTGCTCAGCGGGACAAGATCGAACAGGCTTTACCAGTGCCTTGGTGTTACGCACCTTGGGGGTGCCTCGACAGATGGTGGTAGAGGACTACTTACTATCAACCGATTTTCGGCGCCCGGCAGTTGAGCGCGGAAATGTCGACATAAAAGCGGCCGCTGAAAATGGCAATTTCTTTGCAAAGATGATGTTGGCTTATGCGGGGCAGGGTAAGTCTGACCGTCCCAATCCGTTGATTACCCCCGACGGTGTGCCCCTAATTGAGATTGCGCTTGATGAGTTAGACGCAACATGGGGCGGACCCGAGGGCTATCTGAAATTGGGTTTGGGCTTGAACGACAGTGATATCGCCAAGTTAAGAGCGGATTTTTTAGAGTAGCGTGCGTGAGCCCTGCGAGATATAAGACTGCCTCACTGGTTTTGGTGGGAGGTTAGCGGTTCTTGGTTAGGCTGCTACGTTCAACAAGATGCCCCAGCATGGGCTACACTCAAAGACTGTTTTTTGATTCGTGAGTTGATCGTCTCGCTCTATGCCGCGTCAAGCTAGATCTCATGCCAATACTCCGGCGGGTAAGCGCCCCTGGTGGCGTCGTCTGGCGTGGGGTAAAACGCCACTAAACGTTATTGTTAGGCAGGCGACCGCGCGCCTTAAAAAGGCGATGTCGCTGCGCCGGTTTTACTGGGGCGGTGTACCTTTGACAGACGTGGTACGCCACCGTGTGCAGCAAGCGCAACACTTAGTGTGGCGTCAACGCCTCTCGCTGGGGTTGGTGGCCGTAAGCACACTCCTGCTGTTGTTACCCGCTTCGGCCATGGCTTCGGTAAAAACTTGGCTCGCAGTGTATCTGTCTTGGCAGCCAACCATCGGTGTGGCCTTCGTCCACAGCGACAAGTTGGGTCATGCGGCTATGTTCGCCGTCCTCGCGTTTGCGTGTCGCTTGAGTTGGCCCTACACACCCATGGCCAGACCTGCTGGTGCACTGGTTTTAATGGGGGTGGTAACCGAGGCCCTGCAGCTCTGGGTGCCGGGACGCACGGGCACGTGGGGTGACATGGCCGCCGATTGCGCTGGGGTCGTGCTAGGGATGGTCGTTGCATGGTTGCTCTGGCCGGGCGCTAAAAACGCCCTAAGCATGCATATGCGCGCAGATTCTTAGCTCTGCGCACCTAAATACTGAGATCTCGCGTGTTGTAGTCGTGCAGCGCGGCTTTTGCGGTGGCATTCCACGCATACTCAAGGCCCTGCTCAGCAAAGGGTTGGTACACGTAAGCCGTTTCGTCGGGAAACCGCTGCCGTCTGGCATCAATGCCGTAGCCAATGACTTCAGAGCGCTTGGCAATCAGCGCGGCATCAAAAATCTGCGCCTCATTGTGGGTGCCCGCGCCCATTACATTCAGTACCGAACTGCGCCGGTGAAAACCCATGTTCACCGTAATGCGCGGCTCAAAGCCAGAGTTGGCAAACGAGCCATGCACCAGCTGTCGGTTGCATATCACCACGTCGCCCGCATTACAAATAAGCGGCACCGTGCCGTTTATGCGCTCACTCCCCGACGCCTCCACCAACGCCTTAATGTCTGCCTTGCCCGTTTTGTGGCTGCCGGGTAACACCCACACGCCGTTAACCGCTGTGCTGCCATATACCTGCGCCATAAAGTTAAACCCATGAATGTCGGGGTTGAAGTGGGGGCTATCCCAATGGGTGGTACCGTCCTGGTGCCACGATACCGCCGCGCCAATGCCGGGCTCTTTAATAAACAGCGCCTCGTTAAAGGGGGTAAAGTCTTTGCCATTAATCGCCTCTGCTACGCGCAGAAGTTGTGGGTGGCCATAAACTCTGAGGCAGGCTTCTGAAAACTGCAGCGACCCCAGTAAGATAAACGGTACCCACTCGGGGGCGCCGGCTGCTGCCTGGGGTTCGTACAGTTTTACTTCATGGCGCCCGTTGGCCAGTGCCGTGCCGCCCAGCGGGTCACCCAGCGGCTTGGACCAAAGTAGAGTAAGCGCGCTGCAGTCGGTGCCCAGCCCCGGCGAACCGTCAGCGGCCAGTGCCTCGCCCGGTCCCGTGGGGAAGCGTTGCTTCATGGCCGCCAAGTCTTCTTTAATGTCAGACAGCTCCTCTTCTTTTATAACGTCGGTGAAGACGTAAAAGCCAAATTCGCTGTAGGCGTGTCGTATAGCAGCGGCCAAGTTGCCGTCGTCATCAAAGACAATGGGCCCCCGGTTTTTCATAGCCATCGCGGTCTCGTGCCCGGCAATCAAAAACGCACGCATGGCGTCGGCGTCATGGCCGTAGTGCGCGGCACAGGCATTAATAGAGTCCATGTAGTCTATTTGCGTCATGAGCCAATCCTTTGCTAGCGGCGGGGCTAAAAGCCTATTATTGTTTATCAATTCGCTATTTTTATGGTTAATAAAAAATGCTGTCAAGTCCCATGGCTAAACACGTGCGGGTAACGGCATGACGGCCCGCGGTCATGCAACCCGCCAAGAGAACAAGGCGCGCCGTAAAGCGCGCATTCTGGCTGAAGCAAGAAACCTCGTTGTCCAAGAGGGCTTTGATGCGCTCACTATCAGTCAGGTTGCCCTGCGCTCGGGCGTGACGGTGCCAACGGTGCACAATCTCTTTGGCAAAAAAAGCGACCTGGTCGTGGCTATTTTTCAGGGGCTGGTCGATAACATCGACGCAGTGCTTGCCCAACCCACCCTAGCAGATCCCCTTGCTGCCTCTGAGGCATTTGTCGACCGCATTGTGGCGCTGTACCGCTCGGACGAAGTGTTTTATCGCGCGGCCTTCATGGGGGGGGAGCGGCTAGGGTTGTTTGAGCACCAAACCAGCGCGGGGGTTTTTGCCAAATCGGTGACGGTGGCTAATAAGCTATGCGTCCGCGCGCTCGATGAAGGTTATCTGAAAGGGCAGATTCCCAGCACGCTGCTTGCTCAGCAGCTCTTTAATGCTCAGCGACTGCCCCGTCAGGACTGGGTAAATGGCTACATAGATTTAGCTGCCTACCGGCAACACGCCTTGGCGGGGATGTTGCTTACCTTTGCCGCCGACGCAGTGCCCAAGCTGCATAAGCGCATTTGCGCACAACTCGAGCAGTTGGCCATTTAGTCTAACCCCATGGTACGGGTGGGCAAATAAGCAAGCCTCGGGTAGGCGCTTTCGCTTGAATTTCTCATTCAACGGGGTAAGGTTTATCGAAATCCCACAACCAAGCGTGAGAAGAAAAATGAAAAAGCCGCTAGTGAAAAATTATATGTGTGTCTGTTTGCTAGCCGCCCTGGCACTGTCAGCAGGCTGCGATACCGATAGCTATGACGATGATAGAGAGCAATTTGCCTCGGTGGATACCGATGGCGATGGCGTAGCCGATGCCATTGATGCCTTCCCCAGTGATCCCAGTGAAACGACCGATAACGACGGTGATGGCGTGGGCAACAATGCGGATAACTGTATCAGTACAGCCAATAGCGATCAGGCTGACGACGATGCCGACGGTTACGGCAATGCTTGTGACTTTGTGCCCGTTGCAGAAAATTTAAACAGCCCCCGGGGGATTAGTTGCGCAAGCGAGGGGGGTGTGTATGTTGCGCTATCGGGCAACGGTGCTGGCGATGCACCCAGCGGCCCCTCGGGGTTGCCCTCGGCGTCTTCGTATTTAGGCGCGGACGGTCGCAGTTATTTATATGGGTTAACCGGTAGTGTCTTGCACATAGACGCCATTGGCACCCAAACCACGGTACTCGACGGCCTCCCATCGCTGGCGCATTTGGCCAATGCCGAACCCCGTGTATGGGTAGATGCAGCGGGGGCAGTGGATGTATTTGAGCAGGCCGACGGGTCGCTGTTAACCGCCATTGGCTTGGCCAGTGATGCCTGCTTGACTCGGCAGGGCCTAGGGGTAGACTCCGCCGCCGTTATGGGCACCGTCATTACCGAGTCTGGCACTATTGTTGCCGACCTTGCCGCCTACGAGTGCAACAACAATACCGATCAACGCCTGGGCCCTAATGGCGCGACCGACTACACCAGTAATCTTTGGCGTATTATACAACCCGGCCCTGCAGAGCCGCTGTTAGTGGTTGATTCTGGGGCCAATGCAGTCCTACAGATTGATGATCTTGCAACTGGCGCACTGTCGGTCTATGAATCTGGCTTTCCTAATCAATTTCAGACGGTTCCCGATTTGGGGCTAGCTGACATTATTGGTGTTGATCAAACCCTGATTGGCTTGCCACCCGCGGGGGCGGTAATTCCTGCGCAACCCGTGCCAACAGGTATTGCGGTTGATCCGCGCTCGGGCAAAGTTTTTGTGTCTGAATTAACCGGTATACCTGTGGCAATAGGCTCGGCCCGTGTATATGAAGTGCCGGGTGCTGTGCCAACCTACGACGGCTATACCGCGCTAACCGACATTGCCTTTAGTCCGCGGGGTGATTTACTGGCATTGGAGTACACCGCCGACGGCTTACTGGGCGTGCTTGGTCTTAGCGGCGCATCGGGTCGCCTATCGGTGTTAACTGTCGACGGGCAACAGATTGATTTTTCCGACAGGTTGGTGCTAAAGGAGCCCACCGGTGTCGCCGTTTGTGACGATAGCGTTTACGTAGGCAACGAAGGCTCTGTCGCTGGCCACGGCGAGCTGTTAAGAGCGAGTTTTAGCGCCTTGCTTACCAACTGAACCGCTCGTTTGCATATCGCCGCTCGGTACGGCAGCGCTCCACACAGGCGCCTTGCAGAACAGAGCCGATGGCCCGCTATTTATTTGGGCGAGTAGGCCACGGCGCCCTCTAACGAGGTGAGCATGCTTTTCTCAAAGGCCGACAGGGCGCTGTAGTCACCACTGCGAATAATATTGGCCCAGTCGGCGTTGGCAATGAGTGCTCGACCCACAGCAATTAAATCGAACTCGCCGGCGTCCATCCGATCGGTGAGTTTGTCCAAGCTGCTGTCGACGTTGGCCGTTTTGAAGCCTTTGATGTCTGCGAAGAAGTCGGCATCTAAACCCACACTGCCTACTGCAATAGCGGGTTTGCCGGTCAATTTTTGTGTCCACCCCGCCAAGCCAAGGTGACTGCCCTCAAATGCAGGCTCCCAAAAACGACGAACCGAACAATGAAAAATATCCACGCCGGCATCTACCAGTGGCTGTAAAAAGTTGCCCAGTGCTTCGGGTGTCTCAGCTAGGCAGGCTTTGTACTCTTGTTGCTTGAACTGCGAGAACCGCAGAATAATAGGGAAGTCTTCGCCCACTGCTGCGCGAATAGAGCTGATTAACTCAATGCCAAAGCGCGAACGTTGCTTCAGGTTGCCGCCATAGCCGTCCTCGCGCACGTTGGTTTTGTCCCAGAAAAATTGATCCACCAAATAGCCATGCGCGCCGTGTATTTCAATAGCGTCCATGCCAATGGTTTTGGCATTCACGGCGGCCTGCGTAAACGCGCCAATTACGTCATCAATATCGCTTTGCGACATCTCCTTGCCCGAGACCACGCCCGGCATGGCAATACCCGATGGGCTGTAGCTGGGTAAATCGCCTCCGGGGTAATTGCCCGGCTCTCTCATTGCGCCCACATGCCAAAGCTGTGGTGCAATCTTGCCGCCTTCCTTGTGTACGGCCTCTACCACCGCTTGCCAGCCAGCTAACGCCGCCTCGCCATAAAAATTGGGTACGTCTACAAATCCATGGGCACCAATATGATCAACACAGGTTCCCTCGGTAATAATGAGACCGGTACCGCCGGCAGCTCTGCGACGGTAGTACTCCACAACTCTGTCGCTGGGCACATTGCCCGGTGAGGCACTGCGCGTCATGGGCGCCATAACAATGCGGTTTGGAAGGTCAAGCTTTTCAGAGTGAAAGGGTTTAAACAGGATGTCGGTCGATGACATAAATTCTTCTCGTAGGTTTAGGCGACACCAACATGCCTACGGGTCAACCGCGGCCTGGTTCTCGTTCTTTTTAATAGGATCGAGTTGTTGTTAATAGGGTCGAGGCAAGCTGTTAATAGGGTCGAGGCAAGCTGTTAATAGGGTCGAGGCAAGCTTTCGCCCTGCTCACTGCAACTGCATATTAAACCTACCATCAGCGACTTTTCAACGCCACCGCGCGCGTGTTAACAGGCCAGTGGCGAGCTGCATAAGACAAGCGCGAACTTATTGATTAGCTCTACACTAGGTATTTGCCCGCCCAGGTGTAACCGTTTAGGGTAAACAAAACGGGAGTGGGTATGGTCATAGCACAGTCCTCACAGCCCCCTCATACCGCTAAGCGGCGTCGCGTGTTGTCCATCGATGGCGGGGGTATTCGGGGCATTATTCCGGCGTTGGTGTTGGCGCACCTAGAGGCCAGCTTGGACAAGCCGGTGGCCGAGCTGTTTGACTTGATTGTGGGCACATCCACCGGCGGCATTTTGGCGCTGGGGTTAACCGTGCCAGCGCAAAGTACGGTTGCAGTGAACACGCCCGCCTCTCCTCGCTACAGCGCCCAAGCGTTATCTGCACTCTACAGCCAACACGGCGAGAAAATCTTTTCTCGCTCGTTGTTGCACAGGTTGCGCTCTATGGGCGGCACACTTGAAGAAACCTACCACCACGAGGCCCTAGAGATTCTACTGGGTCGCTATTTCGGACGTGCTGCTTTAAGCGCTGCCATCACCCCAACCATGGTTACCAGTTACGACATCGAGGCGCGCGACACCGTGTTTCTGAAAAGTTGGCACCCTAGCCATGCCGACATTCCCATGCAGCAGGCAGCCCGCGCCACAGCTGCGGCGCCTACCTATTTTGAGCCAGCGCAAGTCGCGTGGAGCGGCCAAGAGCGACCACTCATAGATGGCGGCGTGTTCTTAAATTCTCCGGTGGTATCAGCCTACGCCGAGGCGCTCAAGCTGTTCCCCGGTGACGATATACAGGTGCTGTCTCTTGGTACGGGTGAGCTCACACGCCCTATTCGGTTTGAGCAAGCCCAAGCCTGGGGTGCTGTGGGGTGGGTTTTACCGCTCATTGACTGCATGTTTGACGGGATGGCCAAGGCGGCCCATCACCAAATGCAGCTGTTTTTGGGTAGCCGCTACCTGCGTATTCAAACTACCCTCGATCTGGCCAGCGATGACATAGACGACACTTCGCCTGAAAATATTACTCACTTGGCACAAACAGCCGATCGACTGGTGGGTGAGCAGGGGGACGAGTTGCGGGCGTGGTTGGCCAGTTAGTATCCACGTACTACGGCTTGCAGCAAGCGTACTTCTGCACTGTGTACGCCTAGGCGCCCAACAACTGCACCCCGTTCAACTCTTTTTTAGGCTTGCCCAGTTCGTCGCGACTGTAATCCGGCTGCTTACCCACTAACACGGGTGCTGGCATCGGTATGTTACGGAACTAGGTGCTGCATAGGACGCCCGCGGCGCTCAGTCCCGAGCCGAATAATTATGTCGTCGATTGGATAAGCTTCTACTATAAGCAACAACGCAATAACAAAAACAGGGTGATAATGTGGTGTGTTACAGCTTGCGTGTTCCAAGAATGATTACTCTTTTGCTTACTGCCTTGGTAACAAGTGCTGGACTCACGGCCTGCGGTGGCGGCGGCGGTGGAGGTTCTTCACCACCGCAACCTTCTGTCACCATTAGCGGTAATGCCGGTCAATACTGGCAAGACGAGCCTATTGAAATTCGTTTCTCCGTTCAGAATATGGATGCGTCAACAATAAGCTACGCTGTGAGTAATTATGTTGAGGGTTATGACTTTACCCTTAACACCAGTACGGGAGTGTTTCGAACACTTGACTACCAGTACACCGACGCTGGGGATTACTCGCTCTCGGTGACAGCCACTGATGGCGCAGGCAAAACGGCATCCCGATCGTTTCAGTTTTCGGTAAATGCTGTATTGACTGGGCGTATAGAGGTACAAGAGCCCGCTCCTACGTCGGGCGATGCGCCAAGACGTGTGCAGGTGGATGTGAGTCGCGACGGCGTTTTTTCCTTGTCTTTAGGTAACACATACACAGATTTGGGTGGCGGAGCATTTGACGCCCAAGAGTTTGCTTGCTCCGGAGAAGTACAGGTGAGCGCGTCGTTATTCGATGGAACCGGGCGTTGCGGGGGGCTATTTCCTACCGAGCTTAATGATTCTGGTTATTACTTTGGCGACAACAATGAACCCCTCTACGCAGGCGCTAATTACCAGCCAGTTACCCGAATAGAAGTATCTGGCGATATTAACCAACAGGCCGGTGAAATCGCTTTTTATACCGAGGATGGTGGATTGGTGGACACTTGGAATACCTACTACAACACCGTATCACTTTACGAGTTTACTAATTTGACCTACTGGCCGTCTAATGAGCAGTTGCCAGGCCGCTACGTGTTGCTGCAGGCAAAGGCCCAGTATAAGGCTAGCCTCGCGTTTTATCCTGATGGTCGTGGCGGTGTGCGGCAGCTAGATGTACTTAACGCGCCTCAATTTGACATTGGAAACAATTATGCCGTTCAAGCCATTGGTGACGGTTGTGCAATCAACGGTCAGCTATCAGACCAATCGATAGACGAGTATGAGCTTATCTACGAGGGCACTAAGGGCGATTTTTGGCAAGACGTGGTTCGCGTCATGTCTGCCGATTACCGTGCAATAGGTTGTGACTCGCTGCCTCTATCCGTGCCGAATGACCTGCTGGTCTCGGTGGGTGATGGGCCTATTTCGATCAATCAATCTACGGGCCCAGTGGCTGTATCTGCGCTGATGTTCGATGCACTCAACAGCTTTGAAAATCAGGATGTCGCCCTGTTTTTAGCCGGATCCGGTGAAGATAGGCCTTTTCAATTCGTTGCGGTGAAGATATGTCAGCCCACGGGTGAATCGACTCCCATCAATAGAGCTTTTCTTTTGTCGTGTAACTAGGCCGAGGGGGAGTTGCACCCATAAAGCAGTAATGCTGAAAGCGCTATTTTTGCCCATTCATTTTTCAAGGTCGAGGGTGAGATAGCTTCGGGGCGTTGAACGTAGCTTTTTGGCGCTAGGGCGCCTTTGTGAGTAGCTTTCTGCTATGGTCTACCATTATTGTGAATTGCCCAAAAGCATCGCCAGTACCCCTTTTTTCGATGATGATGAATATCCGTGCGCTTCGGTTAAACTACAGGTCATCCAAGGGGCGAGTGCGCCCTATTAATGCACGTGCAGCCTCAGGGCTGGATAATTCTTGATCTCTCGTTTGTGACACCTATATGACTAAAAAAGCGTTAATCACTGGCATCACTGGCCAAGACGGCTCTTATCTGGCCGAGTTTCTGCTGGAGAAAGGCTACGAGGTACACGGTATTAAACGCCGTGCGTCGTCCTTTAATACCGAGCGCGTGGATCACCTTTATCAAGACCCCCATGTCAACAACAGTAACTTCAAACTGCATTACGGCGATTTAACCGATACCTCTAACCTCACACGCTTGGTGGCCGAAATCCGCCCCGACGAGGTTTATAACTTAGGTGCCCAGTCGCACGTCGCTGTTAGCTTTGAAAGCCCCGAGTACACCGCCGATGTAGATGCCATGGGAACACTGCGGCTGTTAGAGGCCATTCGTTTTTTGGGTATGGAGAAAACCTGTCGCTTCTACCAAGCCTCCACATCCGAGCTGTATGGCCTGGTACAGGAAGTCCCCCAACGCGAGACTACGCCGTTCCATCCCCGTAGCCCCTACGGTGTTGCCAAGCTCTATGCCTACTGGATAGCGGTAAACTACCGCGAGGCCTACGGCATGTATGCCTGCAATGGCATCTTGTTTAATCACGAGTCACCCCGGCGCGGCGAGACCTTTGTCACCCGCAAGATCACCCGCGGGCTCGCCAACATTGCCCAAGGATTAGAGCCTTGCTTGTACATGGGCAATATTGATGCGCTACGCGACTGGGGCCATGCCAAAGACTACGTGCGCATGCAGTGGATGATGCTGCAGCAAGACACCCCGGAAGATTTTGTCATTGCCACTGGGGTACAGCACTCGGTGCGCGAGTTTATTACCTGGTCGGCAGCCGAGCTGGGCATAACACTGGCCTTTAGTCGTAGTGGCGTAGACGAGGTGGCCACAGTAGTTGCTATTACCGGCGACAACGCACCAGCGCTAAGCGTGGGCGATGTGATCATGCGCATTGACCCGCGTTATTTCCGCCCGGCGGAAGTTGAAACCTTATTAGGCGACCCCACCAAGGCCAAAGAACGGCTTGGCTGGGTACCGGAAATTACCGCCCAAGCCATGTGTGCTGAGATGGTGGCCGAAGATTTAAAAATTGCTCAGCGCCACGCACTTCTCAAAGCGCACGGCTTGGAACTGCCGGTTTCCCACGAGAGCTAGGCGAGCAGACTAGTCTTGGCAAACCGGGGCTTTGGATGACAGACCGCCCGCTTGAAGTGAGCACAGCCCAGCCATCACAGTCCAATTATCAGAACCCAATCATAATAAGCAGCCATCAGACCTCAACCATCAAAACGGGAGCAACCACCATGAAGACAGTTTACGTGGCAGGCCACCGGGGTATGGTGGGTGCGGCCATTGTGCGCCGCCTCTCCGCCAATGGTGAGAGTGAGTCGGTCAATATTATTGGCGCCACCCATAGCGAACTAGACCTAACCCAACAAGCCGATGTTCGTACTTTTTTTGCCAGCAATACCATTGATGAGGTGTATTTAGCGGCGGCTAAAGTGGGGGGTATTCACGCTAACAATACCTATCCGGCCGAGTTCATTTACGACAACCTCATGGTGCAGGCCAACGTGGTCGATGCCGCTTATCAAAGCGGTGTGCGTAAGCTGTTGTTTTTAGGGTCCTCGTGTATTTACCCCAAGCTGGCGCAGCAACCCATAGCGGAAACCGAGCTCATGCAGGGCGCGCTTGAGCCCACCAACGAGCCTTACGCTATGGCCAAGATAGCCGGCATCAAGCTGTGCGAAAGCTACAGCCGCCAGTATGGGGTCGACTACCGTTCGGTTATGCCCACCAACTTGTACGGCCCGGGCGATAATTTCCACCCCGACAACAGCCATGTTATTCCGGCCATGATGCGCCGCTTTCACGAAGCCAAGGTGCGTGGTGACACCGAGGTAGTGGTGTGGGGCACGGGCACACCCATGCGCGAGTTCTTACACGTTGACGACATGGCCGCGGCCTGTGTGCATGTTATGAACCTACCGCGCGAGATCTACGCTGCCCACACCGACCCTATGGCATCGCATATTAATGTGGGCACGGGTGAAGACTGCTCCATAGCCCAGCTTGCCCACACTCTCGCGCAAGTGATTGGCTTTGAGGGCGAGGTGGTGTTTGACACCAGTAAGCCCGATGGCACACCCCGCAAACTGCTCAACGTGGACAAACTGCGCAGCCTAGGGTGGCAGGCACAAACACCGCTGCTGCAGGGCCTTGAGCAGACCTATGCTTGGTTCTTAGATAACGTGGAGAGCTTGCGTGGTTAACTCGGGCGGCTAGGCTTTCAGTTAGAGGATGCATTGTTATAACCGTCATCAAGTGGTCGTTGCGCGCAGTAATCTTTAATTCTTATCCACGTCTCACAAATCAACAACGGGATTCACTGTCTTCCAACGTACAAGATCTATTACTCAGAATTTATGCGGGTAATATGAAACAAAGTTGAACGTTCAAAGCCTACTGTAGGGCTCTCTTCATAGGGACGGGAGAAAAACATGAAAGCACGTTGGATAGTGGGTTTCACATTGCTAGTAGGAGCCGGTTGGGCATTAGCGGATGGCTCCGATGACCACGCTTATCACCACTCAAAAGACCACCATTCGGGTGAGCATGCAAGGCGCGACAATGAGCGCGATCGCGAGCACTCAGAACTCAGGTCTCATGGTAAGGGGTTCAAGTTTAAGCCAGAGCGTATGATTAAACACCTCGACACCAATGCAGATGGATTGATTAGTCTGAGCGAATTTGATCTACCTGATCATGGCTCGCGACGCGATCGCTGGGATGCGCTCGATAGCAACAATGATGGCGAATTGAGTCGCGCAGAGGTGCAGCTGCATGTGGATGCGCAATGGCAGCGCTTTACGGCCATGGACAGTAATCAGGATAACAAGGTGACGCGTGCTGAAGCGCAAGCCGCGCTTTTTTCAAGAATCGATAGCAATAGCGATGGTTTTTTAGATACCACTGAACTCAAGCAGATGAAGGATGAGCGGAGGCATCGTCGCCAAGAGCGCTGAGTTGACCGCGTGGTATCTGATGAGGCTCAAGACATGGTGCGTGTGGCGCAGGGTGACCGGGCGGCGTATGCACGTCTGGTCAATATTCACCTAAGGCCTATAGAAGCCTATGCCTTGCGTATGTGCGGCAATCGTGCCACGGCCGAGGACGTGGTGCAGGAAGTCATGCTGCGCCTGTGGTTACGTGCCGGTCAATTTCAGCCCGAGCGGGCCCGCCTGACCACGTGGTTACATCAGTTGGCCCACAACCTCTGTGTAGACCACCTGCGGCGTAATCGCCGCTTTGTTGAATTACAGGCAGCGGTTCATCGGCAAGAGGTCACCGAAACCTTATCTACTCAGGTGTCATATGAGGGCAGTTTGATTTCTGAGGTTGTTGAGGCGGGTGTGTTGGATGAGCGAGCTGATAGGGTGCAAACGGCGCTGTCAAACCTGCCCGAGCGGCAGCGCAATGCGTTGGTGCTCACTTATTATCAGGGGCTCAGCAATGCCGAGGTGGCCCAAGTAATGGAGGCGGGGGTTCGGGCTATCGAGTCTTTATTGGTGCGTGCGCGTGCCGCACTCAAACAACAACTGGAGCAAACCGATGTCCACTAATTCGCTCACGCGGGCGCGCGCCGAAATGTTACTAAGCGCTTATGGTGCCAACCCATCGCGGTGGCCCATCGACGAGCGTGAGGCCATGCGAGTGGCGCTAGAGCAATGGCCTGAGCTAGAAAATCTTGCTGTTGATGAAGGAGTGCTCGATGCACAGTTGTCCTCAAGTAAGGTACCAAATCTACTATCGGTCGATGCCGTCTTAGCTCGTGTCGATACCCATACCCAGGTGCACACCGTGTTGTCATCGGCCACTGACATTCGATCAATATTGGCTAGCAACAAAAGGGGACTCCCGGCAGCCCATACCTGGCGGTGGTGGCAACTTGCTCTGGCGGCTTGTGTACCACTGGTGCTGGGCCTGAGCCTAGGTTTAAGCATTGTCGAAGAGAGCGACGATTGGCAGGGGTCGGAGCAATATTTATTTGTACCGGGCTATGAGGATTTTGCAAATGGCTAAACAACGCTGGATAAATGTAGCCTTGGTGCTATCACTGTCGGTGAATTTGCTGATTGCCGGGGCGTTTTTGGGCAAGTGGCTCAAGCGCGATGCGGATCACCGCGGACCCTTAGGGTGGGCTACTAAAACGCTCGACCCTACTACCCGAGAGCGGCTGCGTCCCATCATGCAGGAAAATCGAGCCGCAACGCGAGAGCTGCGACGCCGTATTCGTATGGCTTCAGACGAGGTGCGCAACCACATACGCGCAGAGTCTTTCGATGAGGTGGCGTTGGCACAGTCGCTGGCTCAACTGAGAGACATCTCCACAGACTATCAGCTGTTGGTGCACCGCGTAGCGTTAGAGGCGCTTAGAGAATTATCGCCTGAGGAGCGAGAGCATATGGGGGCGCTATTGTTACGGTCGCCTGGGGCTAGAGCTGGATTGAACGACATGTCCCATAGGCGTCTGCAGGGTAGACCGGGCGGTCTGCCGCCCGAACCGCATCCCTAGCAGCGTCTGCGACGGATTGCACAAACAAAGCGCGCAAACACGTTAGCGGTCTTGCCATTGTGGGCTGCGCTTTTCTAAAAATGCATTTATTGCTTCCCGTGCATCATGAGTGCCCGCCACCAACGTTTGTTGTCGATCTTCCAACGCCATGGCGGCATCTAACGAGGGTGCATCAATACTAAAATTCAGCCCGTCTTTGGTCAGGCGCAGTCCCATGGGGGAGGTGAGAAGCATCTCGTCAATCATGCTTTGTGCCGCAGCGCCAAGAGCGTCTTCCTCTACCACGTCAGACACCAAGTTTACTTTTAGCGCCCGCTCAGCGTGAATAAACCGGCCGGTCATCATGAGTTCGCTTGCCACCGATGCACCCACAAGCCGAGGCAGAAAATAGCTGCACCCCATATCGCAGGCGGTGAGCCCAGCACGAATATATGCGGCGTTCATTTTGGCGGTGGTGGCAGCAATGCGTATGTCCGATGCCAGTGCAAGGCTAAATCCGCCCCCGCACGCAGCACCTTGAATGAGCGAAATAATAGGCTGTGGGCAGCGGCGCATGGCGCGATAAATATCAGAAATGCTGCGCTGCATAGCCAATAGCGCCTGAACGGAGTCATCGGCTCCCCAACCCCCCGATTGTAAATCTAAGCCAGCGCAAAAGGCTTTGCCGCGCGCCTGCAATACCACAATGCGCACATCCGAGCGCGATTTGAGCGACTCAAACGTCGAACGCAGCGCCTCTACGAGTGGGGCATTCATGGCGTTCAACGCCTCGGGGCGATTGAGTATTAGCCATAGCACTTCCCCCTGTTGTTCGAGCAGCAATTCGTCAGCCATCGTACGTCCTCTTTGGGATTTTTGATAAGTAGCATTAGGGGGTTGTACAGCGAGCTTTAATTGGCCCGTTGTAGCAACTCATTCGCTACAGTGTGCGCGCAATCAGCAGCCGCATTATTTCTGACGTGCCGCCATGGATGGTGTCGATGCGCGCATCTTTATACAGCTGGGCAATGGGGTATTCGTTCATCCATCCATAGCCGCCAAAAAATTGCACACACCGGTTAATACCTTCCACCTCACGCTCGGTGATCCACAGTTTGGCCATCGATGCGGTGGCTGCATCGAGCTCACCGTTAATGAGTAAGCGGGTGCAATGGTCTAGAAATGCTCGGCCAATGGTGACTTCGGTTTTAATGTCGGCCAGCGAGAAGGCCGTGTTTTGAAAATCGAGAATGGACTGACCAAAGGCTTGCCGCTCTTTGGTGTAGTCCACGGTAAGTTTTAGGGCGCGCTCCAGCATGCCTAAACCCATGACCGCAATACCTAGGCGCTCTTGTGGCAGCAACTCCATGAGTTGAGCAAACCCTTTACCGGGCTCGCCACTGAGTACGTTAGCTAGGGGAATGCGTACATCTTCAAAAAACAGCTCAGAGGTGTCTTGGGCGTCTCGCCCAACCTTGTCGAGGTTCTTGCCGCGCGTAAAGCCCGGTCTATCACCTTCGACCAGGAAGATAGAAATTTTGTCTTTGCCCTCGCCCATGTCGGTTTTGGCGCATAGCAAAACAAGGTCGGCCATTTGGCCGTTAGAAATGAATACCTTGCTGCCGTTGATCACCCATTCATCGCCATCACGAACGGCGCGGGTACGCATGCCCTGCAAGTCTGAGCCCGCGCCGGGCTCGGTCATGGCAATGGCCAAAATAGCCTCCCCCGACACCACCTTGGGTAGCCATTGGGCTTTTTGCTGATCGGTACCGTGCTCAATGAGGTAGGGCGCAGCAATCATGTTATGCACGGGTACGCCCCAGCCTTCTAAGCCGCGCTCGGCAAAGGCTTCCATAATGACGCGCTCATAGCGAAAGTCAGCTCCCAAGCCGCCGTACTCTTCGGGCACCAATACACCCAGCATGCCAAATTCACCCGCAGCCAACCAAGCGTCCCGGTCAACCTGCTTGTTGGCATTCCACTGGGCAATACGCTCGGGGGGCGCGGTTTTATCTAGAAAGCTTGCCAGACTGCTTTGAAAAATAGTGAGGGCTTGGTCGTGTTCGTAGGACATGGGCTGCTCTTATGCTCGCTTTAACGCTCAATCCTGAGCGTGTTGAAATAACAGAAAGTGGTGCCAAGTGGGCTTGCTACACAACCGGTGGCAAGGCTCGCTCTGTCATAGCCATGTGCTTGCCGACGGTTATTCATGCTGTGTGCTCGGTTTCTGGCGCCTTATCAGGACACAGGTGCCCACAGAGCTCGGCTTGCAATGTCTCTAGGGTCAGCTCGCCCGCAAGCACGCTTTGGACGCGTTGTGTTCCCTGATCGCTGCGCCAGTATGCCTGAAGCTGTGCTTCTAAGTTACGCTGCACCAAGCGCATTAGCAGCCGCTGTCTGCGCGCAGCCATTTTGTGTGCGGTGAGTCCTAGGGCATCAGAGGCCGCTAAATAATGTTCTATGCCTTGCCATAGGGTATCCAGCCCTTCTTTTTGAACCGCGATCGTGTCAAAAATCTCAATGGGTACCGGCGGCTGCAAGAGAGACAGTGAATCTTGCAGGTCTGCACGGGTTTGCTCGGTACCCGCTTTATCGGCTTTGTTGATAACAAAGACGTCACCCGCCTCGGTTAGGCCCGCTTTGTTGGCCTGAAACGTGTCGCCCCAGCCGGGGTTTAGTACCACGGTAACAACGGTGGCAAGGTCCATCACATCTAACTCAACTTGGCCTATGCCCAAGGTTTCCAAAATGATGAGCGGCCAGCCGCAGGCATCGAGCACCTGAATAGCGGTGGCGGTGGTGCGGGCCAGACCGCCGTTTTCGCCCTTAGATGCCATAGAGCGGATAAATACCGCCTCACCTAATCCATGATTTTGCATGCGCACGCGATCGCCCAATAGTGCGCCACCCGAAAATGGCGAAGACGGATCAACGGCCAATACGGCTGTTTTGCCAAAACTCGCGGTGCTATGGCCCAAGAGTGCGCTGATTAGCGTCGACTTACCCGCACCGGGTGGCCCCGTCACGCCAATAACGACGGCCTTTGCCTGGTAAGTGGCCAATGCCACGCGTACCTCGGCTTCTACCTGCGGATCGCGTTCAATCAGGCTTAATAAGCGCGCTAAACTTGGACGGTCTCCGTCCATGGCGGCAGTGAGTAGCGCTTGCGTTGCGTGCTCGCGCATGGGTGTTACGCGCGCCCGGTCAAGCGCTCGGCTGCATCCACAATATCGGTTAGTTGCGACCCGGGGGGGTACACCTCTACTCCTAATGCTTCGAGCTGCTTGGCAGCATGAGGTGGAATAGTGCCCCCGGCAAAAATAGGTAACTCGGGGCGCGCTTTTTGAACACTCTCGATTGCTCTAATGGCAACGTCAATGTGTCCACCCACATTGAGACCCACTAAATCAACATCCTCGTCAATGGCCGAATTCACAATGTCATCGGTGTTAGCCATGCCAATCATGATGACCTCAAAGCCGGCGTCTCGCAGTGCTCGCGCCACAATAGTAGGCCCGCGCCAGTGGCCGTCCAGGCCAGTTTTGGCCATGAGAATACGTTTTTGAGCGTTATCCATAGTGCCCTCTTAGGTTTGTATGGGCGTGTTCCAGTTACCAAATACCTCGCGATACACATCGCCAATTTCGCCAAGTGTGACTTCAGCCGCTAGCGCCTCCATCATGGCGGGCATGATGTTTTTATCGGTTCGGCAGTCGGCTTCCAGTTGTTTCAATGCTCGCGTAGCGCCTTGTTCGTGGCGAGTGCGCAGTACATCGTTTAGTCGTTCAGTCGCCACATCAAAGGCGTCATCGGTGCCCATGAAGCCGTCTACCTCAAAGGGCGACTCATTGTCTTTAAAGCAATTGACGCCAATGATTTTTTGCTCGCCAGACTCGGTTTTCATGAACTCCTGATACTGATTCTCACCCGCTTGCGCATGTAGCCAGCCCGAATCCAAGGCGGCTAGGTAGCCACCCTGGTGTTGAATGGCATCAAAAAATGCCCACGCTTTTTCCACTAGTTGCGCGGTTAGCGTTTCGACATAAAACGAACCCCCCAAGGGGTCGGTAACATCGGCAATGCCGGTTTCCTCTTGCAGTATTTGCTGAATGCGTACCGACATCTGATGGGCGTGCTCTGAGGGGATAGATAGCGCCTCGTCGTACCCCGAAACACCCAGTGACTGCACGCCACCCAAAATGGCTCCGAGTGCCATGACGGTGCCCCGAACAATATTGTTTAGCGGTTGCTGATACGTCATCTTTGACCCAGCGGTGACACAGTGAATGCGCAGGTTGCCAACCTTGGGGTCATGAATGTCGTAGCGCTCGCGCAATAGCTGATTCCACATGAGCCGCGCGGCGCGCATTTTGCAGGCCTCTTCAATAATGTGAATTGACGCGCGAAAGCTCACGCCACCACAGCCCCGGGCTGCCTCTACCAGCGACATCTTGCCACGACGCTTAATCTCATCGAGGTATTCCACCGCATTAGCAAATAAGACCCCTAGCTCTTGGTCGGGGGTTAAGCCGGTATCGGCGGCGTTGTAGCCGGCAATCGACACGGGTACCCAGCGCGGTAAATACTGATTGCAAAACTCCATAATGTCGGCATTAAAGCGAAGCCCCGCTTGGGTGGGGATTTGCTCTTTAGTGACACAGCCTAAATAGGTGAGGTTAAAGTCGCTCTGACCCGTGCCGCTAATGGTGCTGAGATCAAAGCCACGTTGTTTGGCGACCGTCCAATAGGCAGCCAACGCAAAGGGTGCGTGCTGCACCACGGCACCCCCCGCATGCCCAAAACTCGTATCGACGGGCAGGCCATCCATGCAGATGGCGGTGTCGCGCACGCTCTGCATCACAGCCCCCGTGAGCCCCACGTCCTCACGGCGTGCTACAACGTCAGGGTGATTCACGTTGTAGCAATGATCGGCGGTATTGCGATCGTGCTCCATGATGAAACCGGTCTCACCGTTTTTGAGCAGGAATTTGATGCGCTCGTTTTCATCTTCTGGCTTACCGAATCCGCTTAGCTGAAAAATGCGCCAGGGTTTCGACCGATACCCCGACGGATGAAAGCCGCGGTGGTAGGGACCTTCTCCCGGTGCTACATCCACATGGGGTCTGTGCTGCTCGGGGATATCGGCGGCGGTGTAGTAGGGCTTGAGTTCAATGCCTGACGTACAAGTAACGGGTTTTTCAGATGAATTCTGGGTCATGATGGGCGGCTTTTTCCGTAATCATTATCAGTATTTACTTGCCGGTATAACAGTTTACTTACTGGTAGGCAATTGATACGCTCAGTTAAGATCATGCGTTTTCAATAAAAACAAACAGAGGACGTACTATGTTTGCTACCGATGCCGCAACGCTAGGGCTCACTGCTACCGAGCGTGTTCATATTGGTCGACGCGCCGCAGATGCCTTGGCAGAAGAAGCCTCTGTGCTGAATGCGCAGCGCATTTTCTTGCTGGTCAGCTCCACGATGCGCGCCACAACCAATGAGATTGCCCTTATTGAAGAAGCGTTGGGTGACCGCCTTGCGCGGGTATTCGACGGTATTGGTCCTCATGGTCCGCGAACTGATGTTTTAAAGGCGATACACGCCGCTCGCGAAGTCAATGCCGATCTCATCATCACCGTGGGCGGTGGCTCGGTCACCGATGCGGGCAAAGTGATTGCGCTGGGTATAAAGCACAACATTCAAAACTTTGACGATTTTGAGGGTTATTACGTGTACGTCAACGATGCTGGCGACACCGTGGTTCCCGAGTTCGAGGCGCCCGATATTCGGGTTATCTGCTGTCCCACCACCCTGTCGGGCGGCGAGTTCAACACCATGGGTGGTGTGACCGACGATCGAGAAAACAAGAAGCAGGGCTACACACACCGCATGATGGCGCCCATTGCCATTGTTCTCGACCCCGCACTGACTGTTTACACCCCTGAGTGGCTCTGGACCTCCACCGGGGTGCGCGCCGTTGATCATGCCCTTGAGGCCTTGGGCTCCAAGCACTCCAATCATTTTTGCGATGGTGTTGCGGCCAGCGCCCTGCGGTTACTCAGCAAGGCGTTGCCCGATGTGCAAGCTAACCCCGATGATCTGGATGCTCGACTTCGGTGCCAGGTGGGTGCTTGGCAATCCATGATCCCCATTATTGGCGGTGTACCCATGGGAGCCAGTCATGCTATTGGCCACGTGCTAGGCGGTACAGCAGATGTACCCCATGGCTATTGCTCTTGTGTCATGGCACCGGCGGTATTGGCGTACAACAAACCGGTCAACGGTGATAAGCAGGCGCAAATCAGCGAATGCTTTGGGCGTCCCGGCGAAGACGCCAGTGCGGTGGTTGATGCGTTCATACGCGGCTTGGGCATGCCGCGCTCGCTGCCCGAGGTGAACGTGACCGACGATCAGCTTGAGCGCATTGCCGAGTTCACTATGCTCGATTTCTGGTCTCGGACAAACCCGCGGCCGATCGACGGCCCTCACGATGTCATGACCATTTTGGAGATGGTGAAGTCTTAGTGGCAGCACAGGGCGCTAGCAGAGTGACTTCTGCAACGGTTAATCTAAAGTCGGAAGTCTCTGATTTTAAACGCCGGCGTATTCGCGAAGAGGCCTGCGCGCTATTTTTCGCTCGTGGCTATGAAAGCACCACCCTCGACTCCGTAGCGCAGCAACTAGACGTAACAAAACCCTTCATTTACACCTACTACGCTACCAAAAGCGATCTGCTTTACGACATCTGTCGGTTGGGAATTTCCATGTCGCTCGATGCGCTCCAGCACGCGGCCGCGTTGCAGCGCTCGCCGAGTGAGCGATTGCAGATCATTGTTGAGTCGGTACTGGGTATTATTTTTGAGTACCGCAAGTTCATTGTGGTGTACGAACGCGAAGAAAAAAATCTGGAGCCCGCCAAGGCACGCGAGATTCGAGAGCTACGCAAACTATTTGATCATCAGCTCGCTGACATTCTGGTAGACGGCAATGACCGTGGCGAGTTTGACATTATTGACCCCGTGCTCACAGCCACCACCATCGGCGGCATGATCACCTGGGTTGCCCAGTGGTATTCACCCGGTGGTAAACGCACCCAATTAGAGGTGGTGAACCACACCTTGCTGATGGTGGGCGCTGTTGTCCATGTGCACAACGACCAGCACGCGAGTGCCATTGATTTGAAGAAACTGGCGGTGCTGAAACAGCCGCCTCTGAAACCGTCTAAGAAGGAGAGCTAGCAGTCATGCAACCCCTGTCTTCAACTACGGATCCGCGTATTCCCAACCGCGATAGCTGCGTGACCCGCTATTTGCTTGAGCGTTACGCGCGTGAAACACCCAATAAAGTCTTTGCGGTGTTCCAGGATGGCGAGGAGTGGACCTACAGCGCGCTGCTTGACCGTGTTCGGGCACTGGCTGGTGGTTTTGCGCATCAGGGCGTTGCTCGCGGTGACCACGTAGCGGTTTGGATGTTTGATAGCAAAGAGGCCATTCTGACCTTTTTCGCGATCAATTATTTGGGTGGCGTTTTTGTGCCGCTTAACACGGCGTTTAAGGGCGGCGTTTTAGAGCACGTGCTCAACGTATCCGACGCCTGCCACCTGGTTGCTCACGGGCAGCTGATTGACCGGCTTGAGGGTATTAACGTTGCGCAGGTAGCTTGCATTGTTCATGTTGGCGCCAGTGCCAACCCAAACCTCCTCGAGCAGGTAGATTTTGACAGCCTCACCGCAACAGGCAGTGAACCGCCCGAGCTCGACACACCGCTAGAGCCGTGGGATACCCAGTCCATTATTTTCACCTCAGGGACTACCGGGCCCTCCAAGGGTGTGCTGTCCTCGTACTTGCACATCTTTACCAATGCAGGTCCAGAAACGTGGCACTTTGTGACCGGCGAAGACCGGTTCCTCATTAACATGCCTATCTTCCACATTGGTGGCATGGGCGTGATTTTTGTCATGCTCTGTCGCGGTGGCTCTATCGCTATGATGGACGGTTTTGATACCGAGAAGTTTTGGCCCTTTGTGCGCCAGAGTGAGACAACAGCCTTTTTCTTGCTGGGTGTGATGACCACGTTTTTGCTCAAGCAACCCCCGGCGCCAAATGATAAAGACCATAATGTGCGCGTGGCGTTTATGGTGCCTCTCACCGAAACCTGCACCGAGTTTTACGAGCGCTTTGGTATTGACGTGTATACCATTTTCAACATGACCGAGATTTCCTCGCCGATCGTTTCAGAGCCCAACCCGGTGAAGCGCGGTACCTGTGGCAAAAAGCGTGACGGCGTGGATGTGCGTCTAGTGGATAAAAACGACTGTGAAGTGGCGCTGGGTGAGATTGGTGAAATGGTGGTACGCACCGACAGACCCTGGGGGATGAACAGCGGCTACTACAAAAACCCCGAGGCAACGGCCGATGCTTGGCGAAATGGTTGGTTCCATACGGGCGATTGCTTCCGCCAAGATGAAGAGGGTTACTTTTACTTTGTCGATCGTATGAAAGATGCCATGCGCCGACGCGGCGAGAATATTTCCTCCTTCGAAGTTGAGGCGGAGGTGGTGGCATACCCCGCAGTGCGGGAAGCAGCTGCCTATGCCGTGCCTAGCGAGCTGGGTGAGGACGACGTCATGATTGCCGTGGCGCCGGTGGCAGGCCAAACCATCGATCACAAGGAGCTAATGCTGTTTTTAGGCGACCGTATGCCGTATTTCATGGTTCCGCGCTACATTCGAATACTCGATGAACTACCCAAGACGCCCTCATCAAAAGTGATGAAACATATATTACGAAGTGAGGGCGTCACCCCAGATACTTGGGATAGAGAAGCACATAACATCACCTTTAAACGCGAAAAACTTGGCTAAGGCCACTCACTCAAAATACTGAAAACACGCTGGAGAATAAGATGCAAACGAAGCTCATGAAAAAAAGCATAGGTGCCGGGCTCAGTATGAGCCTTTTGGCATTATCTGTAGCCGCCGTCGCTCAAGACACAGCACTTGAAGAGGTCGTGGTTACCGCATCGAAACGGTCGTTGGCGCTGGAAGATCTGGCGGGCTCGGCTAATGTACTGGGCGCCGACAAGCTGGGTCCCGGGGGAATTCAGGAAGTGCGTGACATGCAAGTGGATGTACCCAATTTATCGCTGGGTGATCAGTTTGGTTTTGCCCGAGTATTTATGCGTGGCGTGGGTATGACCAGTATTGATATTGGCGGCGAGGGTGCTGTGGCCTTCCTACAAGACGGTGCCATTGTGCCTCGACCAGCAGCGCAGCTCATGGGCATGTTTGACCTTGCACAGGTAGAAGTACTGCGCGGCCCGCAGGGTACCTTGTACGGCAGGGGCGCGACGGCGGGTGCCATTAATATGGTGACTCAGAAACCAAGTGATGAGCCCGGTGGCTATGTCAACCTGACCGTGGGTAATTATGGTCTCACACAGTTAAAAGGCGCAGTTGACGCGCGCTTGAGTGACAGCGTGCTGGTGCGTCTTGCCGGCAGCATGGACAAGCGCGAAGGCTATGGTGAAAACCTTTTCAATGGTCAGGATATCAATGACCGAAACGCCAAGGCTTTGCGGGCCACCTTTGCTTACGACGCGGGCGGTAAACTGACGGGCGTGTTATCAGCACAGATCTACAGCGAAGATGACCAAAACTACGCCTTCAATTACTTGGGTCCATCGGCGGGTACCACCTTGCCCGTACCATTGGCCGTACCTATTTTAGGTGGTGAAACCGTTGGCATGGCGGGCGGTGATTTTCAGGATATCAACTCCGACCAAGAAGCGATTAACGATCGTGATGGGTCTATGATTAACCTCACGTTGGACTACGCTTTCAATGACGAGACGAGCGTTAAGTCGATCACATCGATGCAAACCCTTAACCGATTCCTGCGCGACGACCTCGATTCCACAGATGCCAATTTATTCGGCCAAAACAACTACACCGAAGAGAGCGATTCACTCAGTCAAGAATTTATTCTGAACTACAGTGGTTCGAGCATCGATGTTGTTGCCGGGGTGATGTACTTTAAAGAAGACTTGTTTGGTGAGGTTCGCGTACCGCTCACCAATTTGTGCGCGCTCTTGGCTCCTGCTGCCTGTGGTACCCCGGTGGGCGACTTCTTAAATAGTGGTAATTACTTGCAAGATGGCGATGTAGATATTGAAGCCTGGGGCGCTTATGCCGAGGCCACCTACGCGTTGAATGATCAGTGGCGTATCATTGCCGGTCTTCGCTACAACTACGAAGAGCGCACCGGTACCGGTTCGTTCATCTTTGATGCCATTAGTCTCGATGTGCCTACCAATCAAACCGAGAGCTGGAACGACGTGACGCCACGCGTTACCGTGCAGTATCAAGCGTCAGATAACATGATGATGTACGCTACTTACACCGAGGCGTTTAAGTCGGGTGTCATTAACACGGGTAGCGTGAGTCCACCGTTAGATCCAGAAACCGTGGATGCCTTTGAGGTGGGTATTAAGGGTAGTAATGCTGACAATACCTTGCGCTACTCTCTAGCCGGTTTCTTTTATGACTATCAGGATCTGCAGATCTCGTTTGTCGATGAGACCTCAACGGTATCCACCATTAACGCGGCCGAGGCCGAAAACTATGGTCTAGAACTGGAGCTCGATGCCGACTTGGGTAATGGTTTTGCGTTAGATATGTACGTCACCTATCTGAGTGCCGAATACAAGGAGTTTGTTAACGGTGACTACGCCAATGGCTTTGCAATTGCTGATCTGAGTGGCAATACGCTACCCAATGCGCCTGAATACACCGCTAAGTTGGGTATTAGCTGGACGGGCGAAATGGCTGGCGGCATGGTGAGAGCCCGCGGCGAAGTCTATCATCAGGACGATGTTTACTTTACCGAGTGGAATCGTCCCGACGCATTCCAAGAGGCGTATCAGCAGTACAACGCCTCTATTGAGTATGTGCGCGACGACTGGTCGTTGACTGTGTGGGGGCGTAACCTCAGCGACGAGGATATTATCTCCAACAACATCATTACCGCGCCCTTGTACGACTCGTTGCGGGTAGGTGCCTTGCTACCACCACGCACTGTGGGTGCCACCATCGGACTGCAGTTCTAGACCCTGCCTTAAATCATGGTTTCCATACCCGGCGACTATGCATTTAACCCCATGGATCCCGCACTTTTGCGGGATCCATATCCTTTCTTCGACTACTTGCGAGAGCACGACCCCGTGCATCGCTCCCCATTGGGGTTTTGGGTGGTCACAGGCTTTGACGATAACCGTGCGATCTTGGTGAATAAGGCCTTTGGCCAAGGCGATTTCGTTAAGAATATTCAATTGTTTTATGGGCCCGATTTCGATGTGATGGCGCATCCGGCCTATGCTTGGCTGTCGCGTGTCTTTGTGATGCAAGATCCCCCTGGGCACACGCGCATGCGCAACCTTATTGCGGGTGCATTATCGCTTAAGCGTATCCGAGCAATGGAGCCGCGTATTCGCGAGCTCGCTCGCCGAGAGCTAAAAGCTTTTGCCCACAATGCCAAGTCAGAGAACTTTATTACCGGGTTTGCTTATTTGTTTCCTACCATGGTGATGTGCGACATGTTAGGTATTCGAGACGGTGAATTCTCAGACCAGCTGCTTCAGCAGTTAAACACAGCCATTGCTGATACCTTCCCGGTGTTTGAAACCCGTGCGCTTGGGCCCGAGGAGTTGGCGCAAGCAGACCGGCAAATGGAGTTTCTGACGGCGTTCTTTGATGATGTTTTTGAGGATCGACGTAAGAACCCCCGCGACGACCTCACTACAGCCCTAGTCAATGCGCAGGAAGGTAACGATTCACTTACGCCCGAGGAGCTGAGTACGTCGGTGATAGGCCTTTTTGGGGCCGGGTTTGAAACCACCGCGCATATGATTGGTAATGGGGTGTATTTATTGGGCGCCAACCCTGTGGAACGCGCCAAATTAGTTACCGATCCAAGCCTTGCAGAGGCGGCCACCGAGGAGGTGTTGCGCTACGAATCGTCTTTACAGGCGACTTATCGCACAGCACTAGAAGATCAGGTGGTTAACGGTACAGTTATTCCCGCGGGTGACCGGGTGCTCACGATTGTTGCTGCGGCAAACCGCGACGCTGAGGTATTTAGCAATCCTAATCGCTTTGATATTTCGCCCCGTGAAGAGAAGCCACTGACTTTTGGTGGCGGCATCCACTACTGCATTGGTGCGGCTTTGGCACGCCTTGAAGGCAAGGTGTTCTTTGAAGAGCTGGTTACGGAGTACCCACAATTTAGTGTGGATCTAGTGTCAGCCAAGCTTCGTAAAGCCTTCTTGTTTCGAGGTTTTGAGCATCTTGGCGTAAGCTTGAACTAAGACGCACACGCCAAGCAAATACTCAGCGTGTGTGCCCAGTTAGCACCCTACATACCTAGAAAGCAACCTGCACTGTATTCGAGCAGCCCTCGCTACCCCGCGGTTGCCCTTGCAGGCAAACTTGGTAGGTGTACACCGCACCACCCTTAGAAATGCGACTGTCGGTGTGGGCGCTGTTGCTTCCGGTGTATACAGTCGTGTTATTTCGGTACAACACCACCGCAGCGCCCCCGGCATCCCAGGAGGCATCTACATTCTGCCAGCCCTTGGTTTTATAACCGCTGGCTGAGAGTGTAATGTTGGGCGCGACTTGCTCGGCTGAGGTGACCTGGATACTGTCGCTTGCGGCATCGCCTGCACTATTACCTGCTAAAACGCGGTACTGGTAGGTTGTAAGCGAAGCAACCGTCTCATCGACAAAACTCTGTGCATCGGGCCCCAGTGCGGCAATGGTTTCCCATGCGCCTCCTTCCGCCCGCTGTACATCGTAGCGTGTCTCATTATCGGCATTATCCGACCAACTCAATGTAATCTGCCCTGGAGTACCGTTGTCGCCAGCAAGACCTGTAGGCGCTAGGGGTAGTGTGACGGGGCCGGTATTGGACTCCACCAATAACTTGATCTCGTCAATGTATACACTGTCGAGGGACCTAGCACCGCGAGATTGATCGGTATCGGTAACCCGTACAGTTACTGTGGCAGCGTTGCTTAACTCAAAGCTCGCCGCGCAAGAGGATATTGCGCCAACCGCGAGAGTACAAAACGGCGTGAAACTACCACCCGTACTGTAAGCCAGTTCAAAACTATCGCCATCGCCGCTGTTACCTGCATAACCGCTCACACTAAGCGTTGCTGCTCC
>Ga0181573_10000789_pt1 | contig 32739 bp, 18 predicted proteins | sample 101ome_25_FD_148643 | JGI IMG/M metagenome (GOLD analysis project Ga0181573, IMG submission 148643) | Coastal salt marsh microbial communities from the Groves Creek Marsh, Skidaway Island, Georgia - 101409BT metaG (spades assembly) | ecosystem: Environmental > Aquatic > Marine > Intertidal zone...
TGTGTCGCCGTCCGTCGCGTCCGATCGCGCGCGCGTACCGTACCGTCCGCGTCCGATGAACAAGGGGAACGTTCGTTTATACTCGTACCATACTGTATACACATACCGTGAATGAACGATTAAGAAAAAAACGGCGGTTCAGTTCACACGCGGGTGTTGTCTTATGTCTAGACCCTAATTAATGTGTCTGATATACGACGTCGTACTGTGGTATTACATAACGCTATATGAGAGTTGAAAAGAGTCTTTTTTCACACACTCAAGTAAGCGCGTCGTCGTCGTCGTCGTTCCCCTCTTCGTGACCGTTCGAAGCGTCACACGCCGCCGCGCGACCCGGTGACGACGACGACGGACGAGACGCTCTCTCGCTCGCGGATACGCACACGTATATATTTATACACACTCTCATCGTCGCCATCGATGGCGCTCGTGAACAAGGCGCTTCGGCTGCAAGCGCTCCTCATCACCCTCGTCGCCCTGACGTGCGTCATCGAAAACGGCGCGAATGCGATTTTCGACAGCGTCACGCGCGAGATCGTGAAAGACCTCGCGCTCGCGGCGACGTCGCACGTCGCGGTCGCGGCGGATAAGAAGACGAAGGGCGCTTTAACGCACGTGTTCCTCGGCGTCCACGCGTTCTCGTTGTTTGACGTGTACGGACGCGGGAACGCGATGTGCCAAAACAAGCTGATGTGCGCGTGGGCGTGCGCGCTGAGCATCGTCGCCGCGCGCGCGAACGTTCCGATTCCGAAACTCGGGGGCGGGAAGAAGAAGTCTGCGTCGAAGACGACGAAGAAGACGGCGGCGCCGCGACGATCGAGCTCGCGATCGAGCACGAGAAGACGATGAATACGTTTGGATCTTCAGCTGCTTGTCCGTGGAATTCGGGCGTTTGTTTGACAAAACCCGAATTCGGCGAGACGCGACGCGAGGGACGCGCGCCGCCAATAAACCGACGATGAATCGACGAGGCTCTGATTTTACGCCGAGGGCACAGTTTTATCGCGCGAGGAAAAGTAAACCGCCATCGACGTCGGCGCGGCGTTCGAGGCGCACCACGGCTGGCGTCGTGTATTAAAATTCCGGGTTGATGTACCGCATATACGCTTTGTAACATCGCGCGTTGATCTGGCACAACCGTACTTTACGCCCGCATCGCCACCGCGCGCGCGACTCCGAAGACGAGAACGACGCGCGAGGACCATCGTGCCGCCTTGGCGAGCGCGCGCAGGGGCACGTCGCCGAGCGTTTCCGACGCGCGTTTGCCCCCGTCGGACGCCACCGCCGCGAGCGCCCAAGCGACGACGCATCCGTACAACGCGTCGCCCGTCGCCGTGGACACCGCGACACCGAGAGCGGCCGCGCCGTACGCGCTCGCGAACGCCACCGCGAGTTGTGTGTCCACCCCGCACGTCTTGGCGACGAACGAGTTGAGGTTTACGAGCGCTGCGGCGCAAATCCAACCAAAGTGTAAGCTCAACGGCGCGTGCGTCGACCAAAATTCGGCGCGCGACGTCGCCCGCGCGAACGCGCCGCTTCGCAAAACCCGGTGCGCCCCACCGAGAGCGAACGCCTCGGCGATCAATAACGCGCTCGACACCCAAAAGTGTCTCGGTTTCCTCGCCCAGGGTCGAAACGCGGCGCACCAGAGCCCTTGAAACCCACACGCGAGCGCGAACCACGGAGCGACGTCTCTTCCAGACGTCGAAGCGGCGCCATCCGTCGTCAACGCTCGCACCACCAACGCCGTTTCCCCGGCGTAAATCACCCCCCATATCGCGAACGCCCACCCCGCCGGGGTAAACAACGAGCGGTACTCGCTATCGAGCGGGATCGCGTGTTCCTTTCCGTCGTCGTTTTCCTTTTTATCCTTGGCTCGCGCGCGTCTCGCCTCGCGAACGCGCTTTTGCATCTCATCATCGATTCGTCCCGGTATCGATACCGTCGCGACGTTGAACGCGAACGCCGCGGCGGTGGTTAACTGCCATGGGAACAGTCCCGCGATCGAGCGCGTCGCCGCGTCGGTGATCCTGCGCGTGCGTCGTCGCCAGGCGTGGCGCGGTCAGTCAGTCTATCGCTCTGTGTGTGTGCGTGTGTGTCGAAAGTTGAAACGTTCGTTCGACGTACCAAGGGACGAGTTTCGCGACGCCGACGGCGAGACCGGTACCGGCGGTGACGATGAGAGCCGCGACGGCGTCGCGGTTCACCATGATTCGGGCGCGGGTCGGGGTGTGAAGGAGCCGACGTCCGTCGTCGGTTACGTTACAGAGGCTACTTACGCGTCGGCGGCGAATACAGATTTAAGACTAGGAAACGCGTCAGTTTTGCTGAGCACCACCACCCTGTTTTTGTGTGAGATGTACCCCTTGACGAATTTTCGAAATATGAGATTGGCGACGACGCACTCGACCTCGTCGGCGTCGACGTCGGCGCCGCACCACTCTAGGGCGATTTGAAACTTTTTCAAAGCGACTTGATTGGATTTCGCGGGCTCGGCGGCGCCGTGAATGGCGTGCACGCGCTTGAAGAGGGTGCGGTAGACCGACATGCGAAGCTTCTCGAGGATGAGATACGTGCCTTGTCGGATGAATTCAGCCTCGCCCGCGTCGAGGGCGTCGTCGAGGAGGCGAGCGTCTCCGCGACGCATCGCCTCGACGACGTCGCGGAATTCAGTCAATCCGTACGTCTCCAAGAGCTTTTTCGACGGTAAAATCCCGAGGATGAGCTTGACTGGAATCAAGTACCGAAGAATGAGTCTAATGTTTTTCTTCGATGACTTGTGGCACTTGGCGAACGCGTAGGTGAGGTGTTTCTCGGCGCGCTCGTACGCGTCCTCGAAGACGGCGAGCCGACCGACGTAAAAATTATACGTCACCTTTTCCGACTTTGGAAAGGAATCAAAGGGTAAAAACGTCGGCAAATTGACCGCGTTGATCAAATTCTTGCACAAGTGCAACGCATTCAATTCAAAATAAACCTTGAAGAGCGCGTTCACGACGTGCAACTGCGGCGTTTTCTTCTCCGCGTTGCTCGTCTGCGAAACCGCGCGATACACCAACATCAGCGTCGACCCCGCGTCGGCTAAACACGACGGTTTCTCCCCTCTGCGCTTCATCTCCTCGTCCGCCAACTGCGCCACCTCCCTCGTATCATCCACGACTTTTCGTATCACCGGCGTCATCCACTCCCCGTCCTCCGCGCTCTTAAACGCCTTGACCAACGCCTTGGTTCCGTTCGCGTGCGCGTCTCTCGACGCCTTGTACGACGACGACGCCCCACCCACACCCTCGGCCGCGCCTCCCCGCATCACCGCCGCGCACGCGAACGCCCCCAAAATCTCGCTCCACGCCCCTTCCCTCGGCACCCCACGCCGTTCAAACTCCCGCGTCATCCACTCGCACGCCCGATCCGTTCGCGTCGTCCCGTCACCCGCGGTCGATGATGAACCGATCATCGCCCCTTCTCGCGCGTCGTTCAAGACCACCCGCACGTCCGCGCACGTCGCCAACGCCGCGCCATCGCGCGCGCGGATCGCCTCTCGCGCGCGCGCGCAGTACCCGTCCATCGCGGCGACGCGACCGGAACGGAACGGACGCGACCGGAGTGTGACGACCGAGGCGTCAGCGCGCGCATCGATGGTCGTCCACCCACTGATTGACCTAAACGGCGGTAGTTAGTGCTTCAATACGTACATGTATTCATACCATATAACGATGCGAAGAATACCAGTCAGCGCGCGCTTCCAGTAGAAACCGACCGAGATCGCAGTACTACGTGTGTACTATGTGTAAATGGTTTGATATCAGATCAACGAACGGTTTAAAACATATTCAAGTGCTCATCTCATTCACGGACGTTCGTCCCACCTGCCGCGTGAAAACGCTCGAACGCACGAAGGTGAGGTTGCGGATCGAAAATAACACATAATTACAACCTTAACTAACGGCGGAGTTTGGTTCGCGTTTGCCCCCATCTACCCGTGCGCCGCCTCGAAAGTATGCCGAAACACAAAAATTGTGCATTTTTCGCTCTGTGGAGAGCGACCACGTAGTGCGCACGAGGCGACACGAGGCGCAACTCAAATGGTTGCTGTTGAATGTCGTTTTCTTACGTAAAAACTTCGAAACCAAAAAAGGATACGTTGCCATCGGCGTACGTCAACGTCCCTCGCCCGTGACATTTGCCATCCTTCCACTCACCCTCGTATACATTGCCATCGGCGTACTTCTCCGTCCCTCGACCGTGTCGTTTGCCATCCTTCCACTCACCCTCGTATACGTCGCCATCGGCGTACGTGTACGTCCCTCGTCCGTGTTTTTGACCATCCTTGTACTCACCCTCGTATACATTGCCCTTGGTGAACGTGTACGTCCCTCGCCCGTGAAAGTTGTCATTCTTGTACTCACCCTCGTATGTGTCGCCATCGGCGTACGTGTACGTCCCTCGCCCGTGACGTTTGCCATCATTGAACTCACCCTCGTATGTGTCGCCATCGGCGTACGTGTACATCCCTCGCCCGTGAAAGATGCCATCCTTCCACTCACCCTCGTATACGTCGCCATCGGCGTGCGTGTACGTCCCTCGCCCGTGATGTTTGCCATCATTGAACTCACCCTCGTATACGTCGCCACTGGCGTACGTGTACGTCCCTCGTCCGTTACAGTCGCCATCCTTCGACTCACCCTCGTATACACGACCGTCGGCGAACGTCAACGTCCCTCGCCCGTGACGTTTGCCATCCTTCCACTCACCCTCGTATACGTCGCCATCGGCGTGCGTGTACGTCCCTCGTCCGTTAAAGTCGCCATCCTTGAACTCACCATCGTATACGCCGCCATCGGCGAACGTCAACGTCCCTCGTCCGTTACAGTCGCCATCCTTCGACTCACCCTCGTATACACGACCGTCGGCGAACGTCAACGTCCCTCGCCCGTGACGTTTGCCATCCTTGCACTCACCCTCGTATGTGTCGCCATCGGCGTACGTGTACGTCCCTCGCCCGTGAAAGATGCCATCCTTCCACTCACCCTCGTATACGTCGCCATCGGCGTGCGTGTACGTCCCTCGTCCGTTAAAGTCGCCATCCTTCCACTCACCATCGTATACGCCGCCATCGGCGAACGTCAACGTCCCTCGTCCGTGACGTTTGCCATCATTGAACTCACCATCGTATACGCCGCCATCGGCGAACGTCAACGTCCCTCGTCCGTGAAAGATGCCATCCTTGCACTCACCCTCGTATACGTCGCCATCGGCGTACGTCAACGTCCCTCGCCCGTGAAAGATGCCATCCTTGTAGTCACCCTCGTATACGTCGCCATCGGCGTACGTCAACGTCCCTCGCCCGTGACGTTTACCATCCTTGTACTCACCCTCGTATACATCGCCATCGGCGTACTTCTCCGTCCCTCGCCCGTGACATTTGCCATCCTTCCACTCACCCTCGTATACGTCGCCCTTGGTGAACGTGTACGTCCCTCTTCTGTTAAAGTCGCCATCCTTGAACTCACCCTCGTATACGTCGCCATCGGCGTACTTCTCTGTCCCTCGCCCTTGACGTTTGCCATCCTTCCACTCACCCTCGTATACACGACCGTCGGCGAACGTCAACGTCCCTCGCCCGTGACATTTGCCATCCTTCCACTCACCCTCGTATACATTGCCCTTGGCGTTCGTGTACGTCCCTCGCCCGTGAAATTTGCCATCCTTCCACTCACCCTCGTATACAATGCCGCTGGCGAACGTCAACGTCCCCCGTCCGTGTCTGAGACCATCCTTGAACTCACCCTCGTATACATTGCCGTCGGTCGCCGTGTACGTCCCTCGCCCGTGAAAGTTGTCATCCTTCCACTCACCCTCGTATACGTCGCCATCGGCGAACGTGTACATCCCTCGCCCGTGTTTTTGACCATCCTTGAACTCACCCTCGTATACATTGCCATCGGCGTACTTCTCCGTCCCTCGACCGTGTCGTTTGCCATCCTTCCACTCACCCTCGTACACGCCGCTGTCGGCAGAAGAACCCATGGCGTCACGAAGTGAGGGTCTCTAAACCTGGCCCCGGACCCGTAGGCCACCCGGGCGCGCGCGATTTCGGCCTCTGAACCCTACGGATTCAGGCGCCCTCTTCGTCGGGTCGGGCTCGTCCCCGGGTGGGCCCTCGCCCCGCGGCGTCGTGTACGGCACGTTTCGTGAAATATCTATCAGCACGCGCTTCGAGGGCACCGTTTCGTGACCCTCTCTTTATTTTATGGTTCATAAATCGTCGTTTCGTATTTTGTGTCACGTTAAGCGGTTACGGCGTATCCATACAATATAAAGATACGACGAATACCTATTTGAGTGCATTTTCGGAGCATCGCGTCAGCGCATCGACCCACTGATCGACCGGGACGGGAGGAATTAGTGCTTCAATACTGTGTATCCATACCGTATAAAGATACGACAAATATCTATCAGCACGCGCTTCCAATAGAAACCATTCACGATCGCGGCGGCGGGTTTTCCTTGGTTCTCGCGCGTGTCCGGGTGACTCGGATCGATGATGATTGAGATCGATGACGATTCGGATCGGGCCGTCACACCGCGACGGACGGGTCGGCGATTCGCTCCGCGCACGCGAAGAATCGCGAGGGAAACGGTCGCTCGGTCGCTCGGTCGCGCGAAGTTTTCTGGGATTTTCAATTTTCGATTCGAGGTTTCTTTTCTTCTCTTCGTTTGATTTGATTCGATGATGACGACGATGACGACGATGCGCGCGACGACGACGGTAAGCGCGACGACGACGCGGATTACGATCGGAAATCGAGGGCGATCGTCGGCGGTGGTGCGCGGAACGACGCCGCGGGTGAACCGAAAGGTTGAAGGGCCGCCGAGCCGACGCGGGGAGACGATCGTGCGAAGAAACACTCCGGCGGGCGTCGGGAGAAAGACGGATGACCCGATGGGGGTGTTTCGGCTCGAGTACGACGTGTCTCAGGATGAGGTGCACCGACCGAGCACGTGGAAGCCGACGATTGTGATCGCGGTGAGCGGGGCGGCGGGTCAAATCTCGAACCACTTGTTGTTTAAGATTGCGTCTGGCGCCGTCTTTGGACCAGACCAACCCGTTATTTTGCGATTGCTCGGGAGCGAGCGATCGAGAAACGCGCTCGAGGGCGTGGCTATGGAGTTGGAGGATTGTTTGTTCCCGCTTCTTCGCGAGGTTGACATTGGAATCGATTCCAGAAAGGTTTTTGAAAACGCCGACTGGGCGTTGCTCATCGGCGCCAAGCCGCGCGGTCCGGGTATGGAACGCGGCGACTTGCTCGAGATGAATGGTCAAATTTTCGTCGAGCAAGGCAAGGCTTTGAATGATGTGGCCAAGCCCACGTGCAAGGTGATCGTTGTCGGTAACCCGTGCAACACGAACGCGCTCATCGCGCTCACGCACGCGCCAAACCTCGACCCGCGCAACTTTCACGCGCTCACCAAGCTCGATGAAAACCGCGCCAAGTGCCAACTCGCTCTCAAGGCGGGCGTTTTCTACGAAACGGTCAGCAACGTGTGCATCTGGGGTAACCACTCCACGACGCAAGTTCCGGACTTTGTGAACGCGAAGATTGGCGGCGCCAAGGCGACAGACGTCATCGACGACATCGACTGGCTCGAAAACGACTTCACTCCAGCCATCCAAACCCGCGGTGGTTTGTTGATCAAGAAGTGGGGGCGCTCTTCTGCCGCCTCTACGGCCGTCTCCATCGCCGACGCCATTAGAAACTTGGTCAACCCGACGCCAGAGGGTGACTGGTTCTCCACCGCCGTCCTCACCGACGGTAACCCGTACGGCATCGCAGAGGGCATCGTGTACTCGATGCCGTGCCGATCCAAGGGTGATGGTTCTTACGAGATTGTTACGGGCCTTGAAATCAACGACTGGCTCCGCGATCGCATGCAAAAGAGCCAAGAGGAGCTCGTCAACGAACGCAACTGCGTCGGTCACCTCATCGGCGAGTACGGCGCCGCGTGCCAAATTCTCGAGGACACCTTGCTCCCGGGTGAAATGTAAGCGCGCAAAGGTGAACGAGACTCCTTCGTCACCCTGAAAATCCACTGAATTGCCACTCTAGAACCAATTAACTATTCCTGCAATGACGACTAATAACGTTTTTAAATTATTGCCCCACGCGTTCGACTTGAAAGTGTTTTTTTCGTTTCTTATAACAAAGGTGAGAGTTAATTTACGAGCGTTTCGATAAGGGCCAAAACAAAATAAGGAAAGAATGGTAGTTTCAAAATCACGCGAGCGGCTTGCGGCAGACGAAGACGCCCCAAGCAAAGACGTTCTTGTCGCGTTGGGTATCGGCGCGCTCGGTGAGAGAATCGAGCCAGTTTTGCAAGTACTGCTCGGTGAGTCCCTTGGACAGCATCTCTTCGCGGTGCGTGTGAATTTGCTTGATCATATCGCGAAAGTACGTTTCTAAATGGTTGCTTCCGTCCCACCAAGTCACGTATTCGAGACCAGCTTCCTTCATGCACTGCAGGTAGCTAGACGGGCGACCCATGACGGTCGTGGCGTTTCTGTCGGTGAAACCCTTGAGCGTCTTTTCGTCGGCGCCATCGGCACCCATGATGTCAGAGAAGACGAAGGCAGCGCCCGGCTTGAGCACTCTGTACACTTCTCTGAAGAGCTCAGCCTTGTCGCCGGCGTGGCACAGCACCTCGCACGACCACGCGCTGTCAAACTTTTCAGTCCACTCCGCGGGGAAAGGCTTGTTTATGTCGCCCACGACAGCGTCGACAAGATCCCCGAGTCCGAGATCCTTCGCCTTGGCCAAATTCTGCGCGTTCTGCCCTGGACCAATGTTGTACCCAGTCACGTGGCACCCATACTTTTTCGCCAGCGCGTGCGACCCGCCGCCGTGACCGCTTCCGATATCCAACAACTTATCCCCAGCCTTGATCGGTCGAGCCATGTCGAGCTGCGTCATCATCCAGTTGGTCGTCGCCGCGCTCGATTCGCGGACGCCATCCTTTTCGTCGCGGTAAATCCCAAAGTGAATGTCATCGCCGCCGCCACCCATGACGATCGTGTAAAACAATCTCTGCGCGTCATCGTCGTACTGCTCCAGCACCTTCTTGCCTACCTCCTCCTTATCGAACTGTTTACCGACGAAATCAGCCTGCGATGGGTATCGACAACGTGTGATGCACGCGTCGGTCGCTTCGTCAGTCGCGCGTTCGATCGACGTCGTCGTCGTACAGCGTTGGGTCGACCGACAAGATGATTCGGTCGACACGAAGGAGTCGTGACAGATGATGTCGACGGATGGACGGATGAAACAGTCCTTCTCTCTCGCGCGCGGCGTTTCGATTCATCCCATCCGCTTCGTGCGCGCTCGTTCGCGTCGCGATGCGCGTGCGTACCATTTTTTGTCGTCCGTTGCGTGCGACGCGCGCGTCGGAGTGAAGTGCGTGTGGACGTCAAAAGTTGTTTGAAAAGACGCCAACCTCACTCGTCGTCGTGAAGGTGACGACGACGCCGACTCGAGCGCGCGGTCGAGGACGCGAGGTTTTTAAACGAGCGCGCGCGCGTCATGGCGACGGTGCGCGCGAGGATCGAGGCGTTGCAACGCGGTGAGTTGTTGGAACCGGAAATGTCTCTCAACGCGAGACGCGCGTCGTTCGCGAGCGACGGCGGCGATGAAGCGAAGGACGAACAGGCGAGCGTGTCGAAGCCGGCGAACAATGATACGTCTTCGTTTCGTCTTCGCGGTGCGGCGGAGACGGAGACGTTGGGGCGACGTCGGGACGTTTTAGACGACGCGAAGGGTGAATTGGATTACGACGCGAGTCGAGCGACGACGGCGACGCGCGCAACGACGATGTCGGCGTTCGAACGCGCGAGCGAGTCGTTGGCGATCGCGCGAGCGATCGAGCGGACTCTGCGGTGGGAACGGAGAACGGTGGCGACGAGAAAAGCGCTGGGACGAGAGAAGGCTGAGGTGTCGGCGAGTCGTCGGTTGGAACGCGCTGAACGCGCATACGAAGCGTTACGAGAAGAGTTTCCGACGCCTGAGAACGCCAAGGGGCGCACCCGAGGCGAAATAGTTCACGACGTTTCACCAGAGGACGCGCGCTCGATCGGGAGATCCGACGCGGAGGCGCGACGGGAGGGTTCGTCCACGTCGTTTTCATTCGGTGGCGCGGGCGACGGGGCCGATTCGTTCGGCGGCGGAGGATCCGCGGCGTCTGCGTCGGTCGCTGAGGCGTTCAGAGGGATTGACGGCGCGCGGCGCGATATTGCGGATATCATGCGCTCGCTCGAATATTTCCGCGTGAACGCCTGCGAGCCAGCTCCGCCGAGACGCGACGACGATCGAAGACGTTACCAACCATCGTCTGAACGGGCAATCGTGCTCGATAGAATAGCAATGATTGACGGCGTGCTCGCCGCCTTATCCGACGACTAATAGCGATAGCTCATCACTAGGGTGTAATGATCGTCACGCCGTACCGTACTTGTACACTCGATCAATAGAATTGACAAATCAAATCCCTAAAAACAATTCAACGAAACACGACGACTACAACCGAAACCCGATGGGTTCGCGATACGCCCCGTTCCCGAAACAATCCACGCACGCGCACCGCCCGCTCCCTCGACAATCCTCACACCACTCAGGCCACTTCCCTTTCGGCATGATCTCCCCACCCGACGGAACGTTCGTCCGTCCCCTGCCTTCGCACCGAGCGCACGCGACGACGCCGTAGCCCTCGCAGCGTTCGCACGCGCGCTTCTCCCCGCACACCGGTCGTCGTTCGAACGCTCGAGGGACGACGACGAACGACGAAGACGAAGACGAATACGAGACGAGACGTCCATCATCGCCATCGTCGCTCCCATCACCCTCGCCGTTTCCAGACGCCCGTCGACGCGAAACACGAAACGAACCTCTGTTCCCTCTCCTCGCGCCCGCTCGCACCGACGCCGACGCCGACGCCGTCGACGTCGACGCCGACGTCGCCGTCCGTCCGCACCGTCCGCCGTCGCGCGCGTCGCGCGTCGGCGGTTTCGTCGTCCACGCGCGCATCCCGACCCGGACCCGCGGGCGGACGTGTGACGTCCAGAGGGTGCGCGACGCGCGACGACGCGTGAAACCGTTGTAAAATTCACGAAGAAAAAATCCATTTTACGAAACGCGTCACTCATCGACGACCGCTCTCGCGCGGGTTCGACCCGTGAGCGAAGCGCGCGACCGACGTGGGGAGAGATGCGCGGACGACGCGAGGTATCGCGGTTGGCGTCGCGCGCGTGCGCGTCGGTGCCGAGGATGATGATGATGAGTGCGGTTGGTGTGCCACGTGTGCGCATCGGTGAGATCTTCAGTCGTGGTGTTTCAAAGATACCGATGACGACGACGGTACCGACGACGACGGTACCGACGACGGCAACGATGAGGATGCAAAGTGCGATGCGAATGGCGTCGTCTTCGTCGATGCACGCGCCGGATCAGGCGGCGTTGGATGAGGCGACGCAGAGACAACAGTGGAGCGAACTGGCGAGAGCGGGCGTGGACGTGAATCCGTGCAACTCTCCGAAACACCCGGCGGCGATCGCTGGAGTCGCACCCGTCGACGCGAACAAGGCGAGACGGAGCTTACAGGAGGCGTACGATCCTTATTGCATCGATTTCGTGTGCGGACGCGCGCACGAGACGAACGCGGGGATCGGGTTGTGCACGTATCGGTGCGAAGAGGAGGAAAACGTGTTGGAGAGTCACTGTTCGTTTCCGGCGACGTACGAAGAGTTTCCGGGAATCATCGGACCGGCGATGTACGGTGTCGCGGCGAGCACGCACGGGAACTGGGCGGCGAGCATAGCGCTCATGGATCGGGCGATTTTGCCCAGGCCGCCGCTCGTGGCTGTAAAATCCATGTCGGTTCGCGTTCGCGACTTAATCGGACCGGGCGAACCCATCGTCATTCGATCGAAAATTCTCAGCATTCACGACGAACAAGAGCCTTTCAAAGTGAGCGTTGCGGTGACCATCAAATCGAAGGATCGAGGCGTCGTGCTCGCGAACGCTCAGTGCGACTACGAGAAGATCGGCGCCGTTCGTTCCATGCGTTAAACGCCGACGCCGCTGTTTGTTTCTTTGTTTGTTTGTTTGTACCATCGACGCGCTCGATCGCTCGATCGCACGCACGCTTGTAACATTTTACGCAGTTTTATAGACGCATTCCACGGCATCGACGAACCCGCTCGTCCCGTATCGCTCGTCCCGTATCGCTCGTCGGCGTCGCCCAACCTTTCCGAAAGAGTGTTTATTGATTCATTGTGCAATTATGACGGTTCACAAACCTTAAAATACAGAGAGGGTCGGGTTTCCCCAAAACAATATGCTACATGTACGACTGTTTACCCATATGATCGTGATCGCGCGAGAAAAGCACCCCAGTCGATCGAGCGACCCTAGTGTCTACTGGTGGAGTCGCGCGTCCGCCACCGCGCGACATAACGACGACGCGTGACGTTGCGACGGAGTGCTCGAGAGGGACACTTTCGCCGTCTCCCCAACCCTCAAACGTCGACGTTGGACGAGAGCGTGCGTCAACATGGCGGCCAGTGCGCGAGGTGCGCGCGCATCCTTGGCGGCGGGTAAAGGATTTTCGCGAGAGACGAGCGTCCGTAACGCGCGTCGAGCCGTCGTACCGGCGCGCAGAGCGGTCGGTGGGACGCGTGAGATGGCGGCGGTTGGTTCGGATGGACGCGCGGTGACTCGCGGGGTGCGGGTGCGCGCGAATGGACGCGATGGGTTGGAGGTCCGAGGAACCTCATCCGTCGAGGCGTCCGCGGACGAGACGACTGGGGTCAAGACGCGGGAGTCCGTCGTCGCTCGCGCGAGCGGTGACGCTGGCGATGCGGTCGCCTCTCCGCAGGGTCCGTCGCTGGATTCGATTCTCAGAGCGAAGAGCGGGTTTACGAAGATTCTTTGCGCGAATAGAGGCGAGATCGCGGTTCGCGTCTTCAGAGCCGGCACCGAGCTCGGTATGAAGACGGTCGCCATCTTCGCGGAAGCGGATCGTCAGTCGACGCACAGATACAAGGCTGACGAATCTTATGAGGTCGGTCGTGGAAAGGCGCCGGTTGCCGCGTACTTGGACTATGAGTCCATCATTCGCGTCGCCAAGGAGAACGGGGCGCAAGCCATCCACCCTGGTTACGGTTTGTTGAGCGAAAATTCTGATTTCGCGCGACGATGCGAGGAGGAAGGGATCGTCTTGATTGGTCCGCGCTCGCAAACTCTCATCGAAATGGGTGATAAGGTTATTGCCAAGGCGAAGGCGAAGGAATGCGGCCTTCCGTTGGTGCCAGGTACGGAGGAAGCCACCGACAGCGTCGAAGACGCGTTGGCGTTCGCCAAGGAGTTCGGTATGCCGATCATGCTCAAGGCTGCCATGGGTGGTGGTGGACGCGGCATGCGCGTCGTCAGAGAGTTCAACGACCTCGAAGATGCTTTCAAGCGCGCGTCGAGCGAAGCGACGACGGCTTTTGGCGACGGTCGTATGTTCTTGGAGCGCTACGTTGAGGCGCCGCGTCACATTGAGGTGCAAATCCTCGGCGACAACTATGGTAACATCGTTCACTTGGGCGAGCGTGATTGCTCCGTGCAACGTCGCCACCAAAAGGTTGTCGAACTCGCTCCGGCGCCAAACCTCGACCCGGTGCTTCGTCAACGCTTGTTTGACGACGCAGTCAAGCTCGCAAAGCACGTCAATTACCGCAACGCAGGCACCGTCGAATTCATGGTTGACTCCCAAGGTCGCCACTACTTCCTCGAGGTGAATCCGCGCATCCAAGTCGAGCACACGGTGACGGAAGAAGTGACTGGCATTGATCTGGTGCAATCTCAAATCTTGATTGCTGGCGGTCAAAAGCTTTCTGACATCGGCATCGAGTCTCAAGATGACGTTCAGCTCAGAGGTTTCGCCATGCAATGCAGAATTACGACGGAAGATCCATCCATGAACTTTGCACCGGACTTTGGTAAGGTTGAAGTGTACCGACCGCCGGGTGGTATGGGCGTCCGTCTTGACGGCGAGGTTGTCGTCGGTTCCCGCGTGTCGCCGAACTACGATTCGTTGTTGGTGAAGCTCACGTGCTCCGAGAAGAACTTTGAATCCACCGTGCAAAAGATGTACCGTTCCTTGAACGAGTTCCGTATCCGCGGTGTCAAGACGAACATTCCGTTCTTGATGAACGTGTTGAATAGCCCGACCTTTTTGAGCGCCAACTTCGCGACAGATTTCATTGACAGCACGCCGAGCTTGTTCAAGCTCGACTCGTACATTGATGACACTCAAAAGCTTCTCAACTACTTGGGTGACGTCGCTGTGAACGGTTCTTCTCATCCGGGTGCGGTTGGTCCGGCGCCGACGTGCGACGAGCCTCCGGTTCCGGAGCCGAAGAAGTCAATGGAACAGCTTCAAGGCACCGGATTCAAGGCCATCTTGGATAAGGAGGGCCCGGCTGCGTTTGCCAAGGCTGTGCGCGATCACAAGGGTTTGCTCATCATGGACACCACCTGGCGTGATGCACACCAGTCACTCCTCGCGACGCGCGTTCGTACGCACGATATGCGCCGCTCTGCGGCGCTCACTAGAAGCGCCCTCGACGGGGCGTATTCTCTCGAAATGTGGGGTGGCGCTACTTTTGATGTCGCCCTTCGCTTCTTGCAAGAAGATCCGTGGCGTCGTCTTGAGCTTCTTCGCGAGCAAGTGCCGAACATTCCGTTTCAAATGCTCCTTCGTGGTGCGAATGCGGTCGGTTACACGTCTTACGCGGACAATGTCGTGCAAGACTTTGTTCACCAAGCGCGCAAATCTGGCGTCGATGTCTTCCGCATCTTTGACTCGCTCAACTACACTGACAACTTGCTTTTTGGTATTGACGCCGTCCGCGCCGCAAATGGTGTCGTCGAAGCCACTATTTGCTACAGCGGTGACGTCAGTGATCCGAAGAAGACCAAGTACACTTTGGATTACTACGTCGACTTGACCACAAAGCTCGTCGAGCACGGCATCGACGTCCTCGCAGTCAAGGACATGGCTGGTCTCCTCAAGCCGCGTGCGGCCACCATGCTCATTTCTGCGATTCGCCAAAAGTTCCCAGATCTCCCAATCCATGTACACACGCACGACACCGCCTCGACTGGTGTCGCGTCCATGCTCGCGGCCGCCGCGGCTGGCGCCGACGTCGTCGACGTGTGCATGGACGCCATGGCTGGTACCACTTCGCAGCCGGCTATCGGCGCCGTTGTGAACTCTGTGGCTGGCACCGAACTCGACACCGGTATGGATATTGAAGAGATTCTCAAGCTTAACTTGTTCTGGGAACAAACAAGAGGTCTCTACTCTCCGTATGAAAGCGGTATTAAGAGCGGCAGCTCGGATGTTTACATTCACGAAATGCCGGGTGGTCAATACACCAACTTGAAGTTCCAAGCGTACGCGAATGGACTCGGTAGCGAGTGGGATCGCATTAAGGATTCTTACGCGACCGCCAACAAGATTTTGGGTGACATTGTCAAGGTGACTCCGTCCTCCAAGGTGGTGGGCGATTTCGCTCAGTTCTTGGTTGCCAACAACCTCGACGAGCACTCGGTCGTCGAAAAGGCTGACACGCTTTCCTTCCCGACCTCTGTCGTCGAGTACTTCCAAGGCTACTTGGGACAACCGGTCGGCGGGTTCCCGGAGCCGCTTCGCTCCAAGGTGGTGAAGAACAAGGATGTCATCAACGGTCGCCCGGGCGCTTCCATTCCGTCGCTCGACTTGAAGAAGCTCCAATCCGAGTTGTCCATCAAGCACTCTGGACGCAGATCCATCACCCACAAGGATTCTCTCGCGGCTGCCTTGTACCCGAAGGTGTTCGATGAATACGTTGTCAAGCGTGACACGGTGGGTCCGGTTGGTTTGCTCCCGACAAAGGCTTTCTTGAGTGGTTTGGATATTGATGAAGAGATTGAAGTCACCACGGATCGCGGCGTGAGCACGAACATTAAGCTCAAGGCGGTCGGTGAGTTGTTGCCGAGCGGCAACCGTGAAGTGTTCTTTGAAGTGAACGCCATCCCGCGCGTCGTCGAAATCCACGACCGCAAGATCTTAGAGTCGAGCTCCAAGGCTTCGACGACGGTGACGCGCGAGAAGAGTGACCCGCTCGATCCGGGTTCCGTCGGCGCCCCGATGTCCGGTAACGTCGTCGAAGTTCTCGTCGCCCCGGGTCAAAAGATCAAGGCGGGTGAACCTCTCGTCGTGCTTAGCGCCATGAAGATGGAAACGACCGTGTCTTCGCCCGTGTCTGGTACCTTGAAGCACTGCGCCGTCATCGCCGGCGACACGTGCTCCGCCGGAGACCTCATGGTTGCCATTGACATTGACGCGTAATCACCGGACAAGGAGCAGCGAAACTGTATCAAACGCTTTCGTGTTTCATCCGCGCCCGCACAACCCACCACCATCACCATCACACACACACAAACACAAACGCAACACATCCACATTAGCTATATCTGTTGAAATCCCAACGCCACGGCGTGAAAACCAAACGACACCGACACAATCTGACACGCCCACCACCGCGTCCGCGCGCACGCCGCCGACGGCGACACCGTCGTCGTTTCCACGCTCGTTCACCCCGTCCCACCCACCGACGCGCTCCCGCCGTCCGTCATGGTTCGCGGCGCCGCAAAGGCGATCGCGCAAGAGCGCAACGCCAAAAAGCACGCCGGCAAGGATAAGAAGTCCGAGCTCGGCATGGGTGCCAAGGCGCTCAAAGCCCAGTGCGAGGTGTGCAAGCAGCAGGTGATCAACTACACGCAGCTGGTGCAGCACTACGAGTCGAAACACCCGAAGCTACCCGTACCACCGGCGCCCGAGTGATGGATGCGGCGGTTGTAATGTAACAAAAGTACACGCTCGTTTCGCACAGCCTCCTCATTGATGCGCGCGCGCGACGCACGAAGCGCGACGACGTTGATACGCCGCCTGATTCGAGCGCACGGACGGATCGAGGCGTTCGCGCGCGACGCATCGCGACGCATCGCGACGCCGGCGTCGGGGGCGTCGGTATCGGGGGCGCTCGAGGACGCGAGAGGAGGATTTAGAAGAGGCGGCGGCGCGCTCGGAATGGATCCGACGACGAGAGACGTCGGTGCGACGTCGACGTCGACGATGGCGACGCACGACGCGTCGATGCCGAGAGAGTTTAAGTTTGCTGTGAAAGCAGAGGACGAGGAGCGCGAGCATCCGTGCAGGAGGGAGCCGCCGGGGGTGGACGCGAAGCTCGGAGGGTTTGCGTTTTTCGAGGCGATGGGTTCGCCGAAGTATCACGTGGCGCCAATGGTGGATCAGAGCGAGTTGGCGTTTAGAGAGTTGTGTAGGAGACACGGGGCGACGTTGGGGTACACCCCGATGATTCACGCGAGGTTGTTCGTCGAGTCGCCGAAGTATAGGAGGGAAATATTTAGTACGTCTTCCACGGATCGCCCGCTGTTGGCGCAGTTTTGCGCCAACGATCCCGACATTTTGTTGGAAGCGGCGACGATGATTGCGCCGTATTGCGATGGGGTCGATATTAACTTTGGGTGTCCGCAGAGGATCGCGAAGCGAGGTAATTACGGGGCATTTTTGATGGATGATTGGAAGACTGTCGAATCGTTGATTCGCACGCTCGACGAGTCGCTTCCGGTGCCCGTGACGGCAAAGATTCGCGTGTACGACGATTTGGAGACGACTCTCAAGTACGCAAAGATGGTTGAAGCTGCGGGGGCGCAAATTGTCGCCGTCCACGGTCGGACGCGGGAACAGAAGCGATGCGCTGAAGTGCGCGCAAATTGGTGCGTCGTTTGCGCCGCAAAACATTCCTCTTTGTTTTTTTGACGACTACAGCCATGCATGGTGTTCCGGTGACGATAAACCTAAAATTACACCATAGATCTGTTCCGAACACATCTTGACGACAAACACATGCACCACTAACTGAGGAACACACGTCATCATGGCTTATTTTTTGGTTTTCTGATTCTCGTGAGTGTGAGGCGTTTGCGACTGACTCGTTTTCTACGACTGTTTTTCCGCGCGCTTGCAGGGGCTACATCAAGGAGATCAAGCAAGCGCTCAAAGTGCCGGTATTAGCTAACGGTGACATTCGTTCGTTTGAAGAAGCCCAAAAGTGTCTCGAGGCGACGGGTGCCGACGGTGTCTTGAGCGCCGAGCCACTTTTGAGTAATCCCGCGTTATTTAGCGATCCGCCGTTTTACGCGCCGCCGAGCGACGGCTACGCGCCCATTCCGATGGATGGTACCGCCGGCGTCGATCTCCTCATCGAGTACTTGGAGATTTGCAAGACGTATAAAACGCCGTTTAGTTACATCCGAGGCCACATTTGGAAACTCGTCGGACACTGGATGAGCGACTTGACGCATTTGCGAGAAGAATTCGTCAAGGAGAATGGATCCGTCTCGATGGATCGGCTCATCGAGTGGGCGCGAAAGATGAAAGCGGAGATTGAGGACATTGAAAAGACGGAAGGACGCCGTCGCCCGATACCGAAAAAAAGCGCGAAACAACTCGCGCGAGAGGCGGAAGCGGCTGCCAAGGAGGCGGCGATTGCAGAAGCGGCGCGCGAAGACGAAACGCTTCGAGGTACGAAACTTTCGATGGAATCGCGAACACGACGATGACGACGACGAGGGATCGACTCGACTCGAGGTGGCAGATGAGGATAAACAACAGATAGGGACATCTTACGCGCGAGAATGATGCGAAATCTGGTTAACTCGATGGAGACATTGACGTTCTGCCGATGCCACACGAGTCGTGCAAGCTCGTTTGCGCGACATTTCGACGCGGCCGATTTGATGACTGACTAAAGCGCGCGCATCCATCCTTTTCCATCGACGCAGAGATTGAAGCCAACAAACGCCAACGCCTCGAAGACCCCGAGTGCACCGTCAAGGTATGATTAGCACACCGCGACGATGCCAATTGTAAAGAAGTTGTAAATTTGCACTACTACGAAACGACGCTTCACACCCCGACTCGCCATTGACACCCATCCGTATCATGTCCACGAGTACCGCGACATCGCGGTGGCGAGACGAAGAAAAACCCCAACACGCTCGAAACGTCGCGCGCGCGCTTCGCGCGAGAACGCTCTTGTACGGCAAGACTGACTTCCAATCCATTCCAGAGTGGCAAGGCGAGAAATTCGAGCGCATGTGTAGAGAGCTTCTAGCCTCGTCTGGATTCCGCGCACCGAGGCATTTCGAACACAGCGACCACTTTCGAAGCATCGTCAAAAAAGTGTATCGCGGTTTGTACGCCTCGAGCCCGTCGACGATCGAGGAATCTGACGCGGTTTCGTTATCGAGTGATGAAAGCGACTCGAGCGATTCCGACGACGTCGACGGCGAGACCAAGACATCCGAGAGAGCACCGACGCCAATGGTGGACGACGCGGCAGACGTCGCGCGCGCAAAGTTTTGGAATCATTTTTGTTTCAAACTGAACGCCATCTTGTTCGCCATGGCGGGGCTGTTTATCGCTGGGGTGTACGTGTCCGATGTGTGCGATTTCGCGTGTTCCGAAGCGCCGACGCCGTAAAGCGAGCGAAGACGAAACAAAACTTCACTCGCCGTCGGTAGAGTCAACGTTTACTGCGAGGATACGAGGATACGGAGAAGAAAACTTTCGATACGAGTTTTAATACCACGAGACGCGCGCGGACGACGGGACGGAGGAATCGTCGAGCGTGCTATGCAAACAAAGGGGATCACCGCGAAACCTTCCGAAGACGCGTGTAAGAAAGAGAGCCGACTCGCGCTCGCGTGCTCGACTCGACAGACGACGGAGGATAAATCAGAGTGCGATAGCCTGTTTCAAGCGTACCGAGAGTGCAGACGGGTGGAAAACGAACGGGTGATTGCGGAGAGGATCGCAAAGAGAAAAAGCGCTTTTTAGGCAAAGTCGTCGAGAATGCGTCGAGCGATGCAGATTGAGCGCGCGACGGTGTTATCGCAGCAGATACGGCAGTACACTGGGAGCAAGGTAAAGTCGCGCTCGGCGCGTATGACGGCGGCGGCGGCGAGCGGTGGTAGTGATTCGCAACCGCCGCCGAGGGTGTTTGCGGCGCCGCCGACGGCGCCGGGCGACGAAGACTGGAGAAATATGACGCTGTTGGTGGACAAACCGCAGGGGTACACGTCATTCGACGTCGTGGCGCGCGTGCGGAGATTGAGCCGACAACACGGGGTTAAGAAGGTTGGGCATTGCGGAACGCTCGACCCCATGGCGACCGGGTTGTTGATTCTCTGTGTGGGCAAGGCGACGAAGAGCGTGGAGGAGTACACCGGAAAGGACAAGACGTACACGGGGACGATTAAATTAGGAGAAGGCACGCCTTCGCAGGATGCAGATGAGCCGGTAAGTGAGCGCGAACCGTGGGAGCACGTGACGGATGATGATTTGCGAGAAGGAGCGCTGAAACTGACGGGCGGCATAGAGCAAATTCCTCCCATGTATTCCGCCATCAAAGTCGATGGGAAACGCTTGTACAAATCCGCTCGAGAGGGAAAAGAGGTTGAGCGCAAGCCACGTTCGGTGACGATTCACGAATTTGAGGTGCGCCGAGACTCTAAGGATCCACAATCGGTGCACTTTTCGACGCACGTGTCCAAGGGGACGTATGTGAGAACGCTCGCTTACGATTTGTGTAAGAGTCTCGGAACGACGGGGCACTTGACGGCGCTCAGACGCACACGAATCGGTTCGGAGTTTCACATTGACGACGCTTGGTCAATCGAGCAACTCGCCGAGGCGTGCGGTGAGGACCCCGCCACATTTCAGAAGCGACGGAGGGATTAGTCGCGATAGATGCGTTGCGTTGAGTGTCGTCACGACACGCTACTTAGACTTACTACAACCTAGAATTTTGCTACAACTACTTCAAATGACAAGAGCCATCTTCACTTTGTGCTCGCGCACGGCGGCGGCGGGATTTCTCACGAGTTGCACCCTGACTTTTGATTTATCGCCGGCGTTGTACACACGATAGATGTGATACTGCACGCCCGGCTTTGTCGCGAAATCCCACTCCCAAGGGGAGATTTCAAAAGCATTCTTATCGTCGAATCGCGTCGTTTTCACCTCGACAAAGGTGACTCGACCAGACTTGCAGTCGGTCACCTTGATGTCGTAAAAGCTATTCGTCTCCTCCTTCTCGTTCAACCATTCAACCACGTTATGACTACCTTGACGTATAGAAAAGGAGGATAAGAGGTATTGATACACCAGCTTTTCGCCCCATCTACCGACGGCTCTCGTATTCTTCGTATCGAGCTCTTCCCACCACGGCAAAAATCGAGAGAAGGCGTGGGACGATTCGTGAGCGTCCTGGACGCCTTCAAGCGGAGCGCGCATACGTCCCTCCCACGGCTCGACGATACGAAGCGTCACGCCGTTCGAAACATCTCGACGATCATCAATTTTAACTGGTAGATCTGGCAAGGCTTCCGCCATCTCATCTTCTTCTTCCTCCTCCTCCTCCTCCTCCTCGTAGTCGCCTGGATCAGAGTTCGCTTTTCGCTTTCCAGTCGACGTTTTTCCCTCGTCCACCTGATCGGCATCACCATCCTTGTTCGCGTCGTCGTCTTTGTCGTTTTCGAAATCGTCGATTTCAAAACACTTTGCTCTGTGTTTTGAACCACCGAGATGAAGCATGACGTACTCGGTCAGCGCGCTCAGCGTTTCCTCGTCCGACGCGTTAGGCGCCACGGCTTGCACCGCTTTACGCGCCTTTCCAAAAGTTGGATGCCAAACCGTCCCAGACCCGTTATTCGACCTCGTCAGCTCTTCATACACCCTTCTCAACAACTCTTTAGCTCCTTCTCTCTTCGGCTCGCACAACCGTGGCGCGTGCGCTCTCCCCGCTGCAATCTCCGCCCGACGCGCGTTCGCCCGCTCCAGCTCAGCTTCCGCTTCCTCCCGTCCTCTCCTCGCCTTGGCCCGCGCCACTCTCGCCATCAAACACGACTCCGCGTACCCCCGCATCAAATCATCCAACTCAACGTACGCCCGATCGCACCCGTGCGGATCATCGAACGACCACGACTTTCCGTCCTCGGTTCGTATCGCTCGTCGCGCTCGCGTCTCGCGCGCCGTCCGCGGCAACGCGTCCACATCTTCACCCAGCCCGAGATCCGCGAACGTCTCGATTCGTCCCCGGCGTTCGTTACCCCTCGCCGTAGGCGTCGTCTCGTCTTCCGGAAGCGCGATCTCGTCTTCATCCGGGACTCGCGTCGTCGTCTCGGGTGTCGTTTCAATAAAGTTTCTGAGGCAATTCAGCGCATCCTCTTCCAGTTCCTCCTTCGTCCCTCTCACCCGCGTCGCGAACCACCGACGAACGAACGCGTCCGCGATGTCACTCAAACGCGCCGACGGTACCATGGCGTCCGAGGAGCGTCGCGCGCGCGCGCGCACCCGGCGGTGAGTGCGGGGCGTGCGTGTTGCGGCGACGCACTTTTTGAAAAAAAAGTTGAAACTCGGCAGACGGCGACGCCGACACCGCGGTCGGGCGACGAACGCGGAAAGTAGGTTTGAAACCGATTGGTTCTGCGTCAGCGCGCGCGCACGACGGATCGGCTAGCTATCCCCCCGCGGTGACGCGCACGAAGGAGGCACACGCACGTCGGCGCCGTTTACACGATGAGCATGGAAGAACACCTCGCTCGACACCTCGCGGACACGCTCTCACCGGACGCGAGCGTGCGAGCGACGGCGTCGGACGCGGTGGAGCAACTTACGTCGCAGCCTGGGTTCGGTGCGGCGCTCGTGACGATCGCGTTGACGCCGCAGGTGACGGAGGAGAGCACGAGGCAGTTGGCCGCGGTGATCCTGAAAAAACACGTGCGAGAGAAATGGAGCGCGCACGATCGCGCGTTCGTTGCCCCGGAGATGTCGGGTGAGGAAAAGGCGAGGATCAAGGCGACGTTACCCGCAGGGTTGGCGGATGGGTCGTCGAAGATTCGAACGGCGACGGCAATGGCTATCGCGCAAGTGGCGACGAACGAGTGGCCGGCGGACTGGCCCGAGTTGACGACTACGTTGGTCGATGGGATTCGCGCCAAGAGATCGAGAGCGGAAGTGTTGGGGTGTTTGAAGTGTTATGAAATGATTGCGTGTGATATGGACGAGGCAGCGCTCGCGACGGTGGGACCGGTGCTTTTCCCAGAGTTGCTCGACCTCGCGAAGAATGCGCAGGATTCGGCGACGAGACGTAAAGCGAGAGGCGCGTTCGGGGCGACGGTGGCGACTTTGCACGAGTTCACGGGAACTCAGCAAAGAATGATGAGAGACATGATGATGCCGTACATGGGGCCGTGGTTGGAGACGCTCGCGACGGCGTTGGACAAGGTGCCTAATCCGAGCAGTTTCGATGAATGCGCGACGACGCTAGACGCCTTGTCCTCCCTGGCGCTCGCCGTGCAGTATTTCGCCAAACCCGCGGGTGACGCGCTCATGCCCGCGCTTTCGCGCGGTGCGATGATGTTCCATTCCATCGCCCCGCTGTGGGCCCAGTATTCCGCGGAGTCTGATCACTTGGATCCCGGCAACGACTCGGATGGCGACGCTGTGAGCTTTGAAGCGGTGGTGACAGAGCTCTTGGAACTCGTCATCAACATTGCCGAGCAACCAAAGCTCAACAAGCTGCTCGAAGCCAACTTGGCGGACACAATCTACGTCGCCATCGGCTACATGTCGATGACTCCGTCTCAAGAGGAGCAATGGATGGACGACCCGAACCAGTACGTCGCCGACGAAGACGATGACTTTTCGACAGTTCGAGCCGCGTGCGGGCTCATGCTTGATTCTTTGTGCGATCGCTACGGTACCAAGGCTATCAAAGCGCTGACGGAAGCGGCAAATAGACGAATGTCTGAAGCCATCGCGATGCAACAGGCTGGTGATGCAAACTGGTGGAAAGGCAGAGAGGCGTCTCTCCTCGCCATTGGCACATTGAGCGAAGGCATTTTGGGAAGCGCGAAAGCTGCGCAAGGCAAGGGCAAAGGCGCGCCGCTAGATATCGCTGCGTTCATGACGAACGTTCTAGAGGTAGATTTACACGATAGCACCGCCGCCGCGGCACCATTCCTTCGCGGTAGAGCGTTATGGGTCACCGCCAGATTAGCTGGCGGCGTGCCTTCACACATGGCAGACGCGGTGCTCAAAGCCTCCGTGAGGTCTCTGGCCCCAGGCTTGGCCCCGCCGCTGCGTATCGGCGCGTGCCGAGCCATCGCAGAATCCTTGTCCATGGCCAAGCCAGAAGTCCTCGCGCCGTACGTGGGTGAAATTTACAACGGGCTCGGCGCGCTTCTCGGCGATGCAGGAGAAGAGACGCTCCATCTCGTCCTCGAAGGTTTGAACGCCATCATCAAGGCGGACAACGCGGCAGCCGCGCAATGGCTCGGCGCGCTCGTCCCGGCCGTAGTTAAGATTTGGGCGCAATACGTCTGCGATCCGCTCATTAGCGCGGACACGACGGAGGTGTTTGAGGCGCTCGCGGCGATTCCTTCGTGCCGGCCGCAATTGCACGCCATTTTGGTCCCGACGCTCTCGCACATACTCGCGGCGCCGAGCGAACAACCGGACATGTTGGTTGAGGCCACTCTCGATTTACTCACCGTCATCGTTCGTCCGGCGGAAGCGGCTGAGGCAAAAGCGACGCACGGAGTGTGTTTCAAGTACGTCGTCGGCCTCATTTTGCATAGCGACGACGCGGGTATCTTGCAGGGCGCGGCGGAAACTCTCCGCGCCTTCCTGCGGGCGGGCAAAGAAGAAATGCTCGAGTGGGGCAGCGGTGACGCCAGCGTGGGAGGCGGTGACGTTTTGCGAGCCATGTTTGAAGCCGCGTCGAGACTTTTGGATCCAAATTTGGAGGATAGCGCGAGCCTCTACGCCGCACCGTTGCTCTGCCAAATGCTTCGTCGTTTGCCAACGAAGGTTGGACCCGTGTTACCAGACATTACTCGCGCCGTCGTTGCACGATTGCGCTCGTCTCAGCAACCGAACCTCTCGGCATCCTTGCTCACCGTTTTTGCGCGCATCGTGCACGTCGACGCCAATGGCTTCATCAACCTCCTCGCCTCTCTCCCGAGCGGCGGCGAGGAAGCGAACGCCTTTGAGTACGTCATGAAGCAATGGGTCGAGAAACAATGCGACGTCAACGGATCCTTTGACATCAAACTCACCACCTCTGCGCTCGGATTGTTGCTCAACACGAAGAGCCCGACTCTCAGCTCAGTTGTCGTCAAGGGCCAAATCGTAGAGACGCCGTCCGAGAGCGGCCGCATTCGTACCCGCGCTCGCGCGCAAGCCGCCGGCCCAGAGGTCTGGACCCAAGTTCCACTCCCAGTCAAAATCGTCGAGCTCCTCGCCGACGTCCTCATCGAATTCGCCGAGGGCATCGCCAACGATGAAGGCGACGACGAGTGGGAAGACGACGACGACGAATACGAAGAAATCAACGCCGACGACGCCGACTACGACGACGGCGTCGGCGCCCACACCGACGACGCCTTTACCGGTGATTTATTCGAACGTCTTCTCATGCGCGGCGGGCTCGATCAATTCGATCCAGACGACGAGGACGAAGCCGAAGACCCCATCAACGCCATCGATCTCAAGGCTTTCGTCGTCGGCGGCGTCAAGAGTTTACACGCCGACGGCTCCCTCGCCGGCTTGGCGTCCTCCATTCCCGCCCGTCATCAGAGCATCATTCACGACGCCGTCACCCACGGCTAAGTGTATACCCATCCGAGTTCGTTTTAATGCGTACACGACGTGATTATGACCATCATTCCATCATTCCATCCATCGCGACAAGAGAGGGGAACCTGACTAAAAAAGTGCACTTTTTCTTCAATCGCGTCTTCACCCCGCACAAGTCGACGCATCGCGCGCACCGACGACGACGCGCACGGACGACGACCATGTCGAGACCCGCATCGACGCTTCGCGCGTACCGCGGGCGTCGACGGGACGCGTCTCGCGTCGCGTGGAACGCGTGGAGTGACGTCGGTTGGAGGGTGCACGCTGACGCCGATGATTATCGACGAAACGACGCCGATGGACTGCCGACGGGTGCGCTCGGCGGGCGACGGGACGGCGCGATTCGTTCGTATTCGCATTCTTCGGCGTCGGCGGCGGCCACCGGGCGAGGGTTCGCGGCGTCCGCGGCGGTGGGCTCTTCGGGGAGAGGAGGAAACGCTGAGAGCGCGGCTTTGGCGGACGCTCGCGGGGTCGCTTCGGCGTTCGGGTTCGCGGGACGGGTGATCAGGGCGTCGCCGACGACGCCGATGACGACGACGACGTACGTTTCTGCGCGAGGGTTCGCGGCGGAACCGCTGCCGAAGGATGCGTCGGCGACGTCGCCGGCGACGTCGGCGACTGGGCACGAGGAGGGCGACGCGAATGAACCGATAAAGTTGGACCTCGCGGCGTTGGATCGAGCGCGAGCAGAGATTGATATGATGCACAGAGCGCGACAGCTCAAGGCGTGGGAACGCATGTACGCGTCGACGAAGAGTGGGGTTCTGTACGTTGCGTCGTTCGGGCCGTGGGTGCTTTCGTTTGCGAAGATGTCGCGCGATGAGTGGCGATACTCCATCAAACACGGATGGGGGCACTTTAAAGAGGAGATGCATCACTACTGGTCCGGCGCCAAGCTTCTCTGGGTCGAAGTGAAGATTGCGTCGAGGCTTTCGTGGAGGTTGATGAGTGGGCAGGAGCTGTCGCGGCGCGAACGTAAACAGTTGACGAGAACGACGGCGGATGTGTTTCGTCTGGTGCCCTTTGCCGCTTTTGTGTTAATTCCATTCATGGAGTTTTTACTACCCGTGGCGCTGAAAATTTTTCCCAACATGTTGCCGACGACGTTTAGAAACGATCTCAAGCACGAGGAGGAACTTAAGAAGAAGCTCAAGGCGAAGCTAGAGGTGGCGAGATTTTTGCAAGACACGGTGCGCATGATGGCAAAGGGGTTGAAACATTCGCGCAGCGGAGTGACGCGAGACCGCGCCGACGATTTGTACGTGTTTATGAAGAAGATTCGCACGGGTGCCAAGGTGACGAATGAGGACATAATGAAGTTTTCCAAGCTCTTTAACGATGAGTTTACGCTGTATCAAGTGAACCGAGCGCAGCTCGTCAACATGTGCAAATTTGTCGGCATCGCGCCGTACGGTACGGATACGTTTTTGCGCTTCCAGCTTCGCAACAAGCTTCGAGATATTAAAAACGACGATAAGCTCATCTACTTTGAAGGTCTCGCCAACATGACCACGGCGGAGCTTCGAAGCGCGGCGCGATCCAGAGGTATGCGATGGGAAGCAGAAAGAGAGGAGTTGGTCAAGCAGCTCGAAGACTGGTTAGAATTAAGCCTCAAGAGCAAGCTCCCATCGACACTCCTGCTCCTCTCGCGCGCGTTTACCATCACCGCCGAGTACAGTGCCGACGCAGACAGCAAGGCAAAGGTCTTGCAAGATATCACCGATACGTTGGCGTCTCTTCCCGAGGATGTCGTCACGAGCGCCGCCGTGGACGAAGGTTTGGCGACCCAGACGGCGTCGAAGAAGGAGGATTACACCAAGAGAATGGAGTTTGTTCAAAGAGAAGAAGAGATTATCGCCGAAGAAGCCAAGGAGACCAAGGCTATGGAAGACGCGGAGAAGGCTTCCCCCGCTTCGGCGGATGTCGCCAAGACAGAAATGGCCGACGTCACGAGCGAAAAGATGGCGACCGCAGAGGAATCGATCGCGGTGACGGATTCCTCGGCGACTGCGGAAACGGCGAGCGCCGCGGTGACTGCTCCGACTGCGACAGCCACCGCCGCTGCGGCGATCACGGACAAGGAGACCGCCGCTGCGGCGCCAAAGCCGGAAGATTTGACGCCAGAGGAGAAGGCTGTCATCGACGAGGAAAAGCGAACCTACGAGCGCGAGAAGCGCGCCAAGCGCGCTGCCCAGCTCTCGCGTTTGCTCACCATGGTTTCTGACAATTCTTCCGTCTCCGTCGAGCGCGCTGAACTCATGATGCTCGTCAAAAAGGGCATCGACGCCTACGCCGATCGCATTGAAGACGCGCGCTGCGCCGCCGAGGAAATCGCCGCCGATCAAGCCGCCATAGACGCCCTCAACGACGAAACCGTCAACGAGGAAGCTCAACTGTCGCACGAACTCGCCGACCAAGTCAGCGCTCGAGTCGACAAGATGCTCGCCTCGGCATCTAAGGATATCGAAGACGTGGAGAGGCGCATCGGCAACAAGCTTCGCGTCCTCGACGCCGACGGCGACGGCGTCATCACCATGGCTGAACTCCTTCGCGTTCGCGACGTCCTGGGTAACGAAACCCTCAGCGAACGCGACGAAATCGAGCTCGTCAACATTCTCAGCGGTCTCATCAAATCAGACGGGTCCATCGCCGTGGAGGATTTGAAAAAGCTCACCAGCGACATCATTTGCACCGAGCACCTGGAAGACGACGTCGACGACGACGACGACGAGGCCGCCGCCGACGCCGACCCGTCCACCGGCGGTGTGGACGCCACTCAAGACACGCGTCACGACGGTCAAAGCGCTCCCGGCGGCGACCCGACGACACCGCCGTAGTAAACATGTAACAACAACGATTACGACGACGAATTCGCGTTGAAAAAACCGTTAAAAAATCCATCCACTCCACTCCGTCAGTCAGGCGCGCGCGCGCGATCGGGATGGATGCCGCCGCCGACGAGCGCCACCGCTCGCGACGGCGAAGCGCGGGTGGACGACGGCACCGGCGGCACCGGCGGCGCGACGACGACGACGGCGACGGCGACGACGGCGACGGGAGGGCGTCGAGCCGCGGGTCTTCTGAAACGTCATCGTTCGCGTTCGACGCCGCCGCCGATGGGATTCGGGTGCGCGTGAACGCGCGGGACGCCGTCGACGCGGACGCGACGCTGCGAACGCGATCGTACTCTGGACGCGGCAACGCGTCGTCCGCGCCGTCGGGTGACGACGAGAACGAAACAGAGTGGGAAACGATGACGCGGTGCGCGCGAGCGTACTCTGGACGCGACGCGTCGAACGCGAACCCCGCGGCGAGACGACGACGGTTTTGCGCGCTGGCGAACGCGTTCGCGGACACGAAACGGGGTACGTACGCCCTGTTGCGGTGTCCCGGGGCGGTGAGCGCGCTGAAGAGAATGATGAACGACGACGACGCGGAGACGCGCGAGGCGGCGTGTCTGGCGGCGGCGAATTTGGCGAAAACAGAGACGGGCGCGGCGGTATTGTGCTCGTCCGACGCGAGTCTGGCGTCGGCGCAGCGCGTCATCACGGAGTGGGAGTGGAAACTCGCGCTCGCGCGCGTCAGGGCGACTTTTGATTACAAGATATACGTCGCGTGCGTCGTCGCGCGTCTTCGGGCGAAACGGTTCTCATCCGCGCGCGCGTGCGCCGCGGTGGATGCCTACCTCTCCTCGCAAGTCTTTTACCCGCTGCAAACGTCTTCCGCGGCGCGCAAAGTTTCATTCAAAGACCACGCAAACGTCGACGTCGTCCAAGCTTTGGCGAAGGTTCTCGCTCGACGGGGTGAAAAACCAGAAGTTTTATCCGCCGCGTTGCGCGTCGTCGACGAGCTCGTCGCCACGGTGGACTCGGCGGTGGAAATCATTCCACTCGTCGACGACGCCACGCGCGTCACGGCACAGAAACTCGCGAGGTCGTCCCCAGCGTCTCTCGCCGCGCTCGATCCCGTCGACGCCTTCATGGGTGACGACTGGACCACCGGGGTGAAATCCAAGGGTTGTTTCAATCGGCTCTTCGACGTCTTGGCGCGTTTCGTCGCGCGCCGGTTCCCCGGATCGAAATCCACCGACGACGGTTCAGACGCCGATTCAGACGATGCCGATTCAGAGATCGACGCCCGCGAGCGTGAGGATTGGTCTTACAAGCGTTCCTTCGCGCGCTTCTCCGTGCTCGACCACGACTTGGCGCGACACTTGATGCTCTTGACCGAACGCTCGACGGACGCGACGATTCGCGACGACGCGCGTAGAATTTTATACGACGCCTCTCTGTCGTGGAAGGACAAACGGCTCGGAAAGAGCGTGTTCAAGATGGTGACGAGCGCGGACGACCGAGTTCGCGCGTGCGCGCTTGCGTGGTGCGCGTACCTCTTCGTGCAGCACGGGAGAACGGTGAAGACGTTCGTGTCAATGGACGCCGATGCGGAACCTCCGTTGACGCCGACGACGAAGCGATTGCTGAGCGAGGACGGGTTGCGAACGGCGGGGAGAGGGCTGTTGGAATCGAACGCCGACGTGCGAGCGAGCGCGGCGCGGTGCGTGCGCGCGGCGTGGGACGCGGTGGCGGCGAAACCCGAGTTGCGGGCGGAACCGAAGGCGGAAGAGGATTTCGTGAGCGTGGACGCGCGATTGACGTTTCGCGTCCGCGAGCGATGGCTCGTCTTTGTCGATACCGGCGTCGTCGCCGCGCTGTGTGACCTCCGCGACGGACGAGCGGGGGCGGAGAGTCGCGCGCTCGCGGACGTCATGCTCGAACACATGAGTAAGACGGAACCGGCGGCGATGCGGTACCTCGTATCGAGGATGGGCGGGAAGGACGCGCTCGAGCGGGAAGGACGCGCGAAGACGCGCGCGAGAGCGGAGGCGATTAAATTGGAAATGCCAAAGCGACGGGTAAAGGAAAACGACGACGACGACGACGACGACGACGACAAAGAGGAGCGTGTCAACAGGGAGGGCGACGACACCGCTGACGGAGACGACGACGATCCATCGACGGTTTCGCGTTGGCGCGAGTATAGAAAATCGCGTAAACCGTTGGCGACGAAATTTACCGAAGCCGACGCTCGATTCGATCGCGACGGCGACGGCGACGACGGTCGTCCGACGTGGCGCGAACGCACCGAGGGATTCATTCTCGCCGGTGGCGGCGAGACGCGGAAAAACGGCGAGCACGTTCGACGCGGCCCGCACGAACGGGCGGTTTTGAGAGAGGGCGGCGGTTTGGGATTGGCGGCGAGACGCGAGCGATTACCCGCGGTGTTCGATAAACCAAGCGTCGGCGGCGGTGGGAAGATTGGTCCGCACGCGCGGGATGAGGATTTCGTGCCGTCACACGCGAGCGCGAGGGTGTTCACCAAGCCTTCGAAGAGACACGAGGTTCGTAAAAGATAGATGGGCGCGACGAGCGACTCGAGCGACTTGAGCGCGTGAAGTAGAATTTGTAAATCGTTACTACAGCGTTTAGTTTAGAGTCCCGCCGCTTGAATGTGGTGACCCCACGCCAAACCGGTCGTCAAGAGACCGAAAACCAAAAACGGTTGCGCGCTCGCTTGGTACTTGACGTCGTTCTTGATTGGGTCTGGCAAGAAGAACTTGAACTGGAAGAAAATTTGCGGAAAGATGAGGCAAAAGAGAACGTTTGAGTACGTGTCCTCGCCGATGGCGCGCAAGTAAAAGGCGACGAAAAGCTGCGTGATGTCGATGGTTGACACGGTGAGCCACTTGGCCTTTTCGACGCCGAACGCGACGGGAAGGGATTGCAAGCCGAGCTTGCGATCGCCCTCGATGGATTTGAAATCGTTGACGATGGCGATGCCCAAACCGGCGATGGAGTAGAGCACCGTCAAAAACATCACGTCCGGGGTCAACTTGCCAAACACAGCCATGCCCGCCCACCACGGGAGGGCGATGTAGGAAGAACCGAGCGCGTAGCAACCTTTCCATCCCTCCGCCTTGAGCTTGAGCGGCGGCGCGCTGTAAATGTAAGAAATCCACGAGCCAAAGACGGCCAAGAAGAGCACGACGGGAAAGTCGTGTTCGCACCACTGATCCAACTTCAACGCGCACGCCCAACCACCGAGCAAGAGCACCGCAATCTGCGCCTTGACTTCATTCTCCGAGATCGCCCCGCTCGGAATCGGCCGGTACGGCTCGTTGATGGCGTCAATCTCCCGATCGTACCAATCGTTGATGGTTTGCGTGTACCCCGTCAAAAACGGTCCGCTCATCGTCATGCACAACAGCGCCTTGCCAACGTTATCCAGGTTCCACTCGTAGTGCCCCGACGCCGCGGCGCCGCACATGACCCCCCACACGAGCGGCACCCACGTCCCGGGTTTGGTGAGCTGGATCCGAATCTTCCAAATGTCATCCGTCTCCGCCGCGCCCTTGAACCCCAAGAGCTGTCTCGCCGTGCCCCCGGCTTCGGTCACGCCCACGCCCTTCGCCGTGTTATTCGCCTTGATTTCCTCATCCTCCGGCGTCGCCGCCGCGCGAACCTCCATCGCATTTCGCCCTCCTCCGCGTCCTCCGACGACCCGACGCGCGCTCCGCGTCGTCGTCGTCGTCGTCGTCATCATCATCACCCCGCGGTTCACTCGTCGTCCATTTCCTTGTTGTTTCGCGTGCACGCGCGCGCGCATCATCGCGCGTCCGTCGACGCACACCGCCGTCATCGCCGTCGTCGTCGATAACATCCCGTCGCGCTCGCTCTCGCCGCCTCTCCCGTCGTCGTCGTCGTCTGCCGACCGAGTGGATTGGATTTGATTAATCTTTATCCACTCGACCGCGGCGTCCGTGTGTGTTACTTTTACAACACGGACAGTATGTACGACCATATCTGTATTAGGGTT
>Ga0181573_10000790_pt1 | contig 32735 bp, 22 predicted proteins | sample 101ome_25_FD_148643 | JGI IMG/M metagenome (GOLD analysis project Ga0181573, IMG submission 148643) | Coastal salt marsh microbial communities from the Groves Creek Marsh, Skidaway Island, Georgia - 101409BT metaG (spades assembly) | ecosystem: Environmental > Aquatic > Marine > Intertidal zone...
CCAGGCGTGGGAGGGGTCAGGGGGCTTCGCGACGTCGGGCCGGGGGGCGGCGGCGCCGGCGGCGCGAGCCACGCGGGCCGTGCGGCGCTGGGCCGCCAAGGGCGCGGCGGCGGCGCGGGGGCTGGCTGCCGTCATGGCGGCGTGGGTGGGTGGGGGATCGGGGGCACGGTGGCGTTTTATCGTCGGACTATGTGTACTGACGGGGCCGGCGGGCATCCTTGCCCTGGCTGTGACGGGGATGGGCTGGTCGTCGAGTCGGTCCGCCGTCGGCTCCAGCGGATCTTGAACCGAAATTCTCGCCTCATTCCTGTCAAGATATCATTGCCGCTCCATCGACATGTCCGCGACCTGCGTCGCCTCGACCACGGGGAGGGGGAGGACGACGACAGGCGGCGCCGTCGTCCGCTGTCGGCTGCCCCTTCTCTCGTCCCTTTCCGCCATCGGACTTGGCTCTCGACCTCAATTTCGGTCAGGTGAGTCGCAAAGAGTCGTTGAAACGCGACTTTTTTGCTCGCCAATCGCGCCACGCTCGAAAGCCCCCGCGTCCGACCTACCAACCCAAGTTCCCGCCCCCTGCCCCCCCCGACAGGCTCCTCGCGCCGCGTGGCCGGAGTAGCCCAGGCGGAGGCGCCCGACCTGGACTCTCTTCTGGCCTCGCTCGAGGTCCCCGAGGAGGTCGGATTCGATCTAGCCCACTGGCAGAGGGAGCTGAACGCCGCGATGGCCCCGGCGCCTGACGCCCGCCTGGGTGGCTTGACGTCGGTCGGTGGGGCGGGTGCTGCGTCCGCTGGGAGAGAAGGCCCGCTTGTCGTGCCAGAGACCTACGGCGACGGCTCCCGCGCCGAAAACGACCGCCGCGTTCTCGAAACCCTCGCATCGGGTGCGGTGCTGACCCCCCGCCCCGAAGGAGGCCGCGTCTCTGTTGGTGGCCCCGACGCCAGACGTTTTCTCACGGAGCAGACGACGACCAACGTCTCCTCTTTGCCCCCGGGCCGCGGTACCACATTCGTCGTCACCGACGCGCGGGGCCGCGCCCTATGCGGTGGCCTCGTTCTCGTCCTCCCCTCGTCATGCCTGCTTCTCACCGATGCTCGGGACGAGGCTGATCGCCTCACCTCCCTCCTCGACTCGCGCATCTTTCGGGGTGACGCCGTCTCCGTCAGGGACGTCTCGGCCGACACCGTCGCTATGTGCCTCTGCGGGCCCGAGGCCGCCCCCGTCCTCGCCGAGCTGGGCGTCGCCGATGACTTTCTGACCGAAGGGCCCCCGCGGTACCCTGACGGCAGCCACGTCCTCCTCGGCCTACCGCCCTCACCCGGGGCCGCTGCGAACGCCCCGCCATCAGCGCCTGTCGTCGTTGCGCGGGGCTTGGCGGGCTCAGGGGGGCCTGGAATGGGGTTGGCCCCGCTTCCCGGGTTCGTACTGATTGTGGGGGAGGAGGGATGCGCGGAGCTGTTTCGGCTTCTTATGCTGAAGGGGTGCGTGCCGGGGGGCAGTCGGGCGTTGGGGTGGGCGCGGGGGCTCTTGGGCTCGCCGGGGGCCGACGAGTTCCGGCCTCCTGCTGGAAAGGACAGCGGCGCCGAGGGAGACGACGCCTATGACGCCTCGTCCTCGGACGACGCCCCCTCCGACTGCGCGTCGGCGGGCCCTGCCCCCGCTCGGGCGTGGCAGGCGGCGGCCGGGGCGCCAACGCCCCTTGAGCTCGGGCTTGGCGGAGCCGTGGACGTGAACAAGGGATGTGCGACGGGGCAGGAGACTCTGACGCGGCAGGCGGGGGTCGGATGGCCGCCCCGGCGGATGCTGGCAGGAGTGCGTCTGGCGCGTGGCGAGACGTGCGCACGTGGGGACGAGGTTCGCACGACCGAGACAGAGGGAGCTCCAGGGCGCCTTTTGGGGAGGGTTTCGTCTGTCGTGCCCGAGGGCCCCGCAGGATGGGGCGCTGGCCTCCAGGCGGCGGCGGCGGCGGCCGAGGGCGCGTGCCCGGCGGCGGGGGCGAGGCACCGGTCCCGGGGCGACGGGGCCCTCGCTCTCGCCCTCGTGCGGGCCCGCGACCCGGCCACGGGCCTTGTTTGGGCAGGGCTCGCGGGCGGGGGGCGCGTCGTCGTTGTTGGAGCCGATGGACGGGCGTCTCCGGCGACAATGGAGTGGCCTCTACCCGCAACCCGGGCCACGCTCGCCGCGGGCGCCTGGGGCGACGTCCGCAGGGAGCCGGCGGCGGGGGCAATCGATGCGGCGGCCGAGGCCACACGCAAGGCCAGCAAGCTTGCCGAAATGGAGGCGCGACTGGCGGCCTTTCAGATGACAAAACAGCAGGGGGAAAATTGAGGAAGAGAGAGAGAGAGAGAGAGAGAGAGAGAGAGAGAGAGAGAGAGAGAGAGAGAGAGAGAGAGAGATGGCACAGCGGGCGAAACCTCTTTTTGTCAGCGCCTGCTGCTCACAACCTATCAACACCAAAAGTCAAGTCGTCACGGCTAGCGACAGGGCGACACGGTCGAGGGCCTCGCCAAGCTCGGGCGCGGCGGCCTTGGCGGCCTCGATGGTCCGCCGGACGGCCTCGACGCGCTCGTGCGTCTCGGCCGCCCCGCCTCCTCCGGCCGAGGCGGACGACGTCGCACCCCCCCCCGACCCACGCGCCGCCGCTGCCGCCTCGAAGCGCCGGGCCAGCCGTTGTGTCGCCGCCGTCGTCACCAGCGCCCTCGTGCGCTCCGACGTCAGACGCGCGACCTCCTCGCGCAGATCGGCCTCCTCCTGCCGCAGGGCGTGGCCCCGGGCCTGGGCGCGCTCGGCCTCGCCCGCCAGCGCCGCCCGCGCCTCCTCGAGCTCGGCCATGCGCGCATCGGCGGCAAGCGCCTCGCGTTCCGTCTCCCGCAGGCCCCGCTGAAGGTCGGCCATCGCCCGCGCCTCGCCCGCAGCGGTACCCTCGAGACCACGAGCCCCGGGGGGGGCAGCGCCTGGGCCCGAGGCCTTGCCCCGGCGGGCAGCCTCAGCCCCAGCCTTCGCTGCCAGAGCCCGGCCCCGGTCACCTAGCTGCCCTCGCTTGGCCACGCCCCGCTCGAGCTGCTTGACGAGGGCCTCCTGGGAGCGCCCCAGCTCACCCAACCGCAACCGCATCCGGTGAACTTCCTTGGTCATCGCCGCCACCACCTCGTTGCCAACAGTGGGGTCAAGGGCCTTGCGCATTTCCTCTGCCAACGCGAGCTTGCGTTGCCAGAGACCGACGAGGCGCTCGGCCTCGATCACTTCGGCGATCAAGGCGCGCTTTTCCTCGCGGGAGCGCGCAATGCGGGCCTCGGTAGCTGCGGCCTTGCCGTCAAGGTCGCCAAGCTCGGCGGCGACATCTCGGTCGAGGGACGCACACTCGTCTGCGAGGCGGACGTGCTGCTGCCTGAGCCTGCTGATGATCTCGTTGACCCGCTCGGCGTCGTGGCGGAGACGCTGCAGCTGGCGGTCGAGCTCGGCGATGTCCTTAGTCAGGCCCGCATGCTGCGCCTCTGTGCGGCGCTTGCGCTCGCGTACAACGGTGCCCTCGGCCTTTTGCCGCGCTACGCGTTCCTCGAGGGCCTGGTTCCCCGCCTGGGCCTCGACGAGCTGCGTCTGGAATCCGATCCAACGACGCTGCAGTACCTTGCCCTCGACGGCCTTGGCCGCGATCTCGCTCTGCAGGGCGCGCACGGTGGCCTCAAGGGGGCCCATGGACTCCTCGTCGTCCCCACCGTGCGCAGCCGCCAGCCGCTCAAACTGCCGGTTGAGCACGTCGATGCTCTTGGTCTTTTTATCGATCTCGTCGTTGCGCCGGCGAATCTCTCCATGGTAGCGGTCGATCGTCATCGCCTGGCGCCGCAGCTCCTCGTCAAGCTGCTGCGTTGTCCGGGCGAGACCCTCGACGTGTCGCTCAGTGTGCAGGATGTCGACCTCAACCCGTGCCAGCTCATTCTGAAGCTTCAAGCAAGAGAGCTCTTCATCCCGCGTCTTTTCTGCCGTGACTCGTGTGGCCGCGATAGCCTTGGCAGCGCCTTTTTCGAGGGTCGACTCCTCCGCCAGCTTGGACAGGAGCCGCTGGTCGAGCTCGGCGGCGGCCTGGGCGGCGCGGACGACAGCGCGGTCCATCTCGAGGACGTCCCTCTGGAGCCGACGCCCCTCCTTCTCATCCTCGTCCAGTTCGGCCGTGAGGGTCTCGAGTGCCGAGGAAAGGGTGGCGAGCTGCTCGGCAGCCGCGCGCTGCGCCGCGTCAGCGGCCTCAAGCTTGGCCTGGAGGGTGGCCCCGTCGGCGCGAATCTTTCTCAGCAATGTGGCAAGCGTCTCATTGCGCTGCTGCTCGGCGAGGGCCTCGCGCCGGACTCCGCGGGTCTCCGACTGGGCAGCGGCCTCGGCCTCGCGCTCGGCATCAATGGCCTGGCGCACCGCGGCGAGGGCGGCGTCGCGCTTGGCCACGGCGGCCAGGGCGACCTTCCATTGCCCCGCCACGCCCTTCTGCTCAAGCCGCACCCGCTCCATTTCGCCCGACGCCCCCTCGAGCGCCCCGCGCGCCGCCACCGTCTCGGCCCGCTGTGCCTCGACCTGGGCCGACAGCGCCGACAGTTCCTCGTGGCGCGCGCGCACGCGCTCCGAGAGACGGTCGATGCGGAGGTCCTGCGCCTCCCGGTCCTTCTCGAGGCGCCGCGCCCCCTCCTCTGCCGCATACGCGACACGGCGCTGCACGGCGATCTCACCTCGGACCTCGGCCGTGTGGGCCTCGGTGCGGCGCACGACGTCCTGCAGGCGTTGAAGCTCGCGCTGGGCCGACTGGAGGCGCCGCTCTTCCTCGGCCACGAGGCCGCCCCGGGCGTCGGCGTCCCTGCGAAGCATGTCCACGGCGGCCTCGGCGCGTGCCCGCTCGGCGGCCAGGGAGGTGGCCTGGGCATTGTGGCGCTCAAGAGCCTCCTGCAGGGATGCCAGCTGCTGCTGGGCGCCGTACAACTCCACGCCGATGTCCTCACGAGCCATTTCCGCGCGCTGGGGGGCGGGGGCGGGGGGGGTGGGGTTTGGGGGCGGGACGGGAGGAGGCCGCGGTCGGTTGCAGCGGCACGCGGCCGTAGCGGAGCCACGCGTGAGGCGAGATCCGACGCGGCCGGGCCGCGAGTCGAGAGGGCGCGGGCAAGGCCTGGTGTTGTCCTCGCCGCGCCGTCCGTGGCGCGCGACGTTCCGCGGCCTCTCGACTGAGGGAACGGCGAGCTCCATAATCAATAGGGCGAAGAAATTCGCTAAAAAAAACCATTAAACGGATCGATCGCGCTCCGGGACGCTCTCCACGCGCCCGAGGGCCCGGCCAGCTCGACTGCTGGCGCGCGACGCCCCTCCCCGGCTCTGGCTGTCCGCCTCCACTCGCGTAACGCGATCGTATCCACATATCTCGCCTTCTGTTCCTCCCGGCGTTCGCGGAGCTCCCCCTCGAGCCGGTTCCGGCTCTCCTCTAGTTGGGCCTTAAGCTGGGCCTGGGCCCCCGCCAGCAGCGGGTGGTCGGGTGGGAGCCCGCCGTCGTCCCCTCCACCCCTGCGGTCATCGAAGAACTCAGAGGACTCCTGCGCGGCGGGGGCAGCATCGTAGCGGCCGGACGCCCCCGCGTCGGGCTGGTCATCTACGTGGTCGCCTCCTGCGCCGGACGAACTTGGGTTGCGCTCTGACATCGCTGGCTACCGGGAGTGCCGCGCCCGGTGCGCAGCCCTGGTACCTCGGGCCGCGCTTCAACCGCGGATGGGGGAGGGGGGGGAGGAGCCGCTCTGGGGAGGCCGCCGACCGTCGCGGGCGGACTGGAGGACGGCAGCGTGGGGGGCCGTCGAGGTGGTGAGCCGGACGGGCCCAGAGGTCGACCCCGCTCTGATGTCGTGCAAAATTCACTGTCGAGGGGGCGAACAGGGGGAGGACCGGAGTGTCGGTAACTCCCGCGGGCCGGCGAGTTGGCTTTAGGTGAGGCTGCGACGCTGCGGCGCGTCGCGGCCGGCGCCGCCTCTCGGAACTCGAGGGAGGGCTGACCGCCAGCTAATAACAAGTTTTCGTGCATGATGCGGTGAAATGTATCTCCAAAAGGGACGGAATCGCGGACAAAGGGCCAGAGACGGCGAGGACCCAGACCCCGGCCTCGCCCCCGACAGCCACCGCCCCGACCCCCTCCCGCGCAGGCAAAGGAGAAGGGAAGGGAGCCCCCCAAGCATCGTGACCGAGGCGGCCGGCGTCGTCGTGGACGCGGGCGGCGGGGCCCTGGCTTGGGGGGTTGCGCTCGGCCTCGTTGCCTCAGCGACCCTTGCCGTCGCTGCCCTGGCTATGGCCGGCGCAGCCCCTGCGGACCGGGCCGGCAGTGGCGCTTCCTTCTGGGCTCTGCCCCTCGATTGCGACTTTATGCCGATGACGACGGCCGACTCCTTCGCGGGCCGGGGGATTGGGGGGGGGGTGGAGGTGCGCCGAAAGCCTGACAGCGGCTGTGAGGACTGGATCTCGTCCGATGGCCCCGGGGGCGGACGCAGCCCCTTTGGACGGGGACGGTCGAGCCGCGCCCTGGGGGGTGGGGGCGGGGGCGTGGGCGGGGAGCTGGAGCTGTCCACGGGGGGCGACGGAGGCGGAAGAGGAGGTGGGGCGGCGCGACGGCGGGCTGGCGTCGGTGTTGGCACGGCAGGCGGCGCCAGCCTTTCCCAGCTGCGGCGGGAGAACGCGGCTGCGGGGCGGGCCGAGTCGGCGGCGGCCGTGGCGCGAGCTCGCGGTGGCGGGGGCGGGGCGTTTGGTGGGTGGGGCACAAGTGGGGTTTAAACGCTGCGTACACTGTCGCAGCGTCGTCAGACATGAGTCGGGCCGGCGTGCGGGATGGGTGCGACCGCGCCGGCGCTCATCCGCAGCGCGGCGATGCCCTCAGCGTAGGACGGAGCTCTGAAGACGCTACCTCCCGCGACCACCGCAGTGGCACCGGCCTCAACGCAAAGCCGGGCACGCTCGACGTCGATGCCGCCGTCGGCCTGAATTTCCGTGGATAGGCTTCGCGCATCGCACATTGCCCGGAGCCGGCGGATCTTGTCGAGCTGCGAGGGCAGAAAGGGCGCCTTGCCGGGGAAGCCGCCATTCACCATCATGACCACCAAAACGTTGACTAGACCGGAGAAGAGCGCCTCCTCGACGGCCGACGGTGATGTCCCTGGGTTGAGGGCCACACCAGCCGAGCACCCGAGGTCACGGATGCGGCTGAGGGTCCGGTGAAGGTGGGGCACCCCCTCGGCGTGGACGGAGATTATGTCGGCGCCAGCGGCGGCGAAGGCCTCGACCTGGGCGTCAGGGTCGGCGACCATGAGATGGCAGTCGATGGGAGCGTCCGTGGAGGACCTGACGGCCTCTATCACAAGGGGGCCCACAGTGAGCTTGGGCACGAAGCGGCCGTCGCGGACGTCAACGTGGATCCAGTCTGCGCCCGCGGTCGTCAACGCTTTGACTTCGTCCTTGAGCCGCGACAGGTCGCCGGCGAGGAGCGACGGGCAGACGACGAGGCCCGCGCCAGGAGAACGCGCTTCGCGCCAGGAGGTGACGCGAGCGTGTTGCGCTGTGGGCAGCTGGCGGACAGCGGGCGAGGGGGCATGGTGTGCAATGCGCTTGGTGGCGTCTTACGACCCAACTTTGAGCTGATGAGACTACCACACAGCAATGAGTTCAGTTTACGTTGAGTAAGGTGAGTCGAAGCCTCGAAGACGGACCTCGATGCGCGGAAAGCGCAGCATGAACAAGTGCCACCACACTCGCCTTCGCGGACAAGGAGCCCGAGAGGGAAGACATTGTGGATTTGGCGATGTTGCGAGACGGACGAAAGAGCTGCGTTGGTGGGAGAGCGTTGGCGGGAGACCGGGCTTGTTTAGGACGGGAGGGGGCCAGCAGCGTCCTCACCCGCCACCTCACCCTCACGTCGTGCGCTGCCTCGCAGTCTTGGACCGCGCCCGCGTCCGTGCTGCCACGATCTCGACCCGGAGGGCCGCCCGCGTCCTCCCTGCGGCCGTGTCCCCTGCTCCCCCCGCCGGCGTCGCGGCCCCGTCCCCCGTCCCCGTCCACCCCTCCCCGCCCGAGCCCCCCCCCGGGGGCCCCAGCCATTGTAGTGGCACACGGTGGGACCCGAAGGAGGTCAGCGGAGTCGCGAGGTCGATGAGATCGACGGGAAGGTCGACGTCAAGCTGCCGCAGCACCTCGGCGGCCAGCCGGTCGGCCCCGACGGCGTGGCCCGGGCAGGGCTGCAATGCCGCCAAGGACGATGCAGCTGAGGACGTCGCCGTGTTGTCGTCTACCCCACCCTCAGCGCCGCGCCTGGCGCCGCCCCCCCCCGGCGGTGCCGCTGGTAGCGTCACCCGCACGGTCGTAGTGGCCAGGCGCCGCAACGCCGCCCGCGCCCGCGCAATTTCTGCCCCGAGGACGTCGGCGCCCGCGGCTTCAGCCTCGGCTGCAGCCTCGGCAGCCCCCTTGCGCGCGTGCTGAACTAGCTCGCTGTACCGACTGAAGTTCTCGGGCGTGGCGTACCCGGCGTCGCCCTCGGGAACCAGACGGTGCCGGGCCCGGCCGGGCTTGACCGACACGACAGCGCCGGGCGGGCCGAGCCCGGGTACGGGCCGGAGGAGAATTATGTCCACGGTCCGATTCGACGAGGCGAAAAGACGCCTGCGCGTCAGATGAGCGGGTTTTCCGGGTTTAAATTCGTGAAGATTCGGCGGGTCGGAGTTTGAAGTCGCGTCGATACCGGAGAGAGCCGCAGGCGCCCGCAGCGTCCGCCAGGCGGCGGCAGTGCCGCGGTCTCTGCTTCTCGCCCGCTGGAGGACGCCTCCACTCCCGTGCGGGTTGCGGCCGCGGTGGCGCGTCGCAGCATCGATGGGTCGCGAAAATCGACGGGCGAGGCATCCGGGACTATCCGAGGGCTCGTCGGAAATGCGACTCGAGGGGTGGCCGTTGTCACCTCGCCCTCGCGCCCACAGTGACGTCGTGGGGTCTGAAAAATGGAGAGATTCAAGGTTGCCGGCGGCCCGAACGGCAATCCTACTCTTCGAGCGCCCGCAGCACCTCGGTGGCTAGTCGCAGCGCCTCGACTGCGCCCGCTGCGGCGGGCGGCGACGCCGCTACACCCCGCGCCCCCGCCGCCGCCTCCTCCAGAGCCCGGGCGGCCGTCGGCCCCGCCGCCCCCGCCAGCATCCCCCCCAGCGGACCGGCGTCCCCCCCAACGCCCCCGCCTCCGGCCAGGGCCGCCAGCCCTCCCAGTGGGTTGGCCCGGGGCGCCCCCAGCCCCGCCGCCGCCTGCGCCGCTGCCTCGGGGTCGGCCTCGGGGACGGCGCTCCCCGTCCCCCCCCCGTGCAGGAGGCTGAAGATTCCCCCCAGCCCCGAGTAGCAGAGAAGGTAGAAACTGAAGGAGCTCACGTAGGACACGTCGAGGCCCTCGACCCCGAGTCCCCCCTGGAGCATGGCCCGGAAGCGGGCAGGGAGAGGGAGTGGCACCCGGGCGACGACGGTCCCGGAGAAGAGGCGCGAGACCCACATGTAGAGGCCCAGGGAGGGGGCATATCCGAGGGCGGTGGAGAGGAGCATGCCCTGCGCAGGGAGAGGGAGGGGGGCGCGGGGGGAGGGGACAGGGAAGGGGGCGGGGGAGGGACGGAGAGGGCGGGATGGAGAGGGAGGGGGAGGTGGGGGGGGGCGGAACCGGCGCTGGCCTCGGCTCAGCTCGAGGGGCCCCGCCCCGGCCGCTCCGTCCGCTCGCCTTGACCCGGCCCGGGTCGCCGCCTCCCGGGGGCGGAAGTCCCCGATCGATGGCGGACTGGTGCTCCTCCCGGTCGGCTGCGGCAAGGGCGAGGAGGCGGCCGCCCGAGGGGGCAGGGGCGCCCGCCGCCGCTCCCCGCCCGCCGTACTCGGCGTCCGTCCCGCCAAGGTAGACGGCGCGGCCCGCGGCGGCACCCGGGGAGAGGAGGGCGCCACCGGGGCCGCGGAGTAGGGCGACACGGCGAAGGGCCTGGGCCTGCTCGATGCCGGCCCGGCTAGGGGGAGGGGCAAGGGGGTCGCTGCCCCCGCCGCCTGCGCCCGAACCGGCGACGGCCTGCGTGCCGTATGTCCGCACCGCCAGGGACAGCAGTGTGGCGCACGCGATGGGGATGGTAGCCCAGTCGCGGATGGATCGATCCAGGAAAATGGGAACGCCTAGCGGCATCGTGAGATCGAGTCTCAGAGAGGGGGACGACTGCGATCCGGGCGCCCGCTTCTTTCGCGAGGGGGGGGAGTCGCGGTGGTGCCAGAAAGTGCGCGGCGCGGAAGGGGACGCGGCGAGCACCGACGCTGCGGCACCGACAAGAACGCACGCGCGGGCGCACCACCCACGCCGGGGCTTGGCATGCGGCAGGCTCGGCGAGCTATGAACTTCGTCGTCCGGCCTGCAGCAGCGGGCGATCGAGGCGGGACCACGCCGCGCATCCAGAAACCCCCCTCCCCGCGGCTTAGAGATGAGCTCGAAAAAGATCGTTTTCACCTCGGTGGGAACGCGAGAGCACCAACCGACAGACACAGAGACGAAGACGGCTATGCAAACAATGCCGCCGACGGCCGAGGGCCGAGACCGCCCCGCAGGACCAAGCTGGGCTCCCGAGGCCGGTTTCGACGCATTGGCGAGTAAAGGAAGAGTACTAAGAGGTAAGGGGTTTAGAATAATCCGCATTATGCCTCGGGAAAGACAGCCAGCGCCCCACCTGCTGTGAGTCTGTGGTCGCGGGCGCCGAACCCCAATGCTGTCCCCACCTCCCTCGCAGCCCCGGGTCGACGCGCTGACCGACGCGATGGCCGCCCCCGGCGCCGAGCTGTGGTTGGTGCAGCTGCCGCCCGGCGTCGATGCGACGTCCCTTGCCGGCCGGGTGCTGAGGTCGCCGTCGGTGGAGCCCCCCCCGCCGGGTGCGACACGTCCCAGTGGGCCCTCGGGCCGGGTCCACCTCGGGGGCATCGGCGGGGTCGAGCTGTGGGAAGAGTCGCCCGCGCTGACGCGCCAGGCCTGGGCCCTGCTGCCCACGGCGGGGGGCGCGGGGGGGGCGGGGGGGTGGCGGGCGACGCGGTGCGCGCGGCGGGTCACGGCGCGCCTCGCCCCAGGGGCTGCCGTCGTCGCGGCGCCGGCCGCTGCCGAGCTCTCCTCGCCCGAGCTTTCGCCGCCCCCTCCCGTCGTGGGAGCCATTGCCGACACCTCCGTGAAGGAGAGGAAGAAGTGCGAGGTGAGCGAGGGTGAGGAGGACAGGGGGGGGGAGGAGGAGGGGGGGGGCGGGGAGCCCGCCGCCGTCCCCGGCGCCAACGACAAGACTCCGGAGGCGCGAGCGGCCCGGAAGGCGGCGCGGGCAGCGGAGCGGGCGGCCAAGGAGAAGAGACGGGCGGCGCGGGAGGCGGAACGGGCAGCGAAGAAGGCTCGCAAAAACAAGGGGTAGAGAGAGTCTGAGTCGCCCACAGGTCGCGTCGGCCCCGCCCCGTCACGGACGCCGTGCCAGAAGCCGGGCCGCCGACCCTGCCCCCCCACCCTCTCCACCCTCTCCCGCCACGGCCAGCCATGTCAGGAGGGAGGGAGAGCCTGTCCCCCCTCCGTCTCCTCCCTGCTCCCACCAGGCCCCCATCCCATCAAAGGCCACAAGGGGCGCCGCGCCGGGGGCGGGCCAGGCGGGGGCCGCCGCGCCGCTGGGGCCGCCGGGGCCGCCGGGGCCGCCGGGGCCATCGGCTCTCGGCTCCGGTCGGGCTCCCCGCGGCCACCGCGGCGTCCGCCCGGAGAAGTGAGTAAGCACTAGGGCATCGGCCCCAGAGCGACGAGCTGCGCAGCGGGCCTCGCGGACCGTGGCGTGGCGCCGGGCTCGGGCGAGGGCGGCGGCGCGGCCGCGGGCGCGCGGGGGGGGGGCGGGCGCCCTTCCCCCGGCTGCTACTACGGCCGTCGTGGCTGCTGCGTCGGCCCCATCGTCGTCGTCGGCGTCGGAGGCGCCGCAGATGTCAGAGCCCCCGCCACCGCCACCGCAGCACCTTCCCGCCTCGTCTTCGGACGAGGCCGTGTCATAGGTGGCCTCGTGGATGAGGAGGGCGGGAGGGTCGCCCCCTAAAACCGGATCGCTGGCGGGCCACAGGAAGCCGGGCTGCGGCTCTCCATCGAGATCGCCCGAAAAGGCCACGATGGCGCCCGAGTCCAGCCTCTGCGAGGTCGGTCCCGAAGGGAGGGCGACGGGGGGGGTGGTGGGGGGGGGGGGGGCGCGGAGCGGGGGGCCTCCCTGGGGGGGGGGGGGGGGGGGGGGGGGGGGGGGGGGGGTGCGCGGAGACGGGAGCCTCTCTCGTCATAGCTGCCACCGCCGGCGGCAGCTACGACGAGAGCGGGGCCGATAATCCCCCGACGCCCCACCCCCCACCCCACCCCCTTCCTCCCCCCTTGCCAGGCGCAGGGCATGCGCGTCCGGACAGTGCCGGACTGGGGTCGACTCGAGCGCCGGGGGGCCCGCAGGGGAGAGGAGAGCCCAACGACCCCCCCCGATGTCTGCGAGGCGCGGGCAGAGGGCGGGGGGGGGAGGGGAGGGGAGAGCCCCCCCCCCCCCCCCCGGGGGGGGGGCCCAAGGGGGGCAGACACCTGCTGGGGGGGGGACCGCCGCCGTTCCTCCAGCCCCCCCTGGCGGGGCCGCTGGTCCCGCGGCGTGGGCGGGTGGACCCGCCTCCCACGAGGGCGCGCCGCAGCCCCACCCCCACCCACGGAGGCCGAGGGCGGCCGCCGCCTCCCGAAGGGCGGCAGGGCCAGGGCCGAGGGGGAGAAGGACACCTGGACGGCCCCGGGGCCCGGAGAGGGCGTCATTGCCCTCGGCGTGGGTGAGGAAGAGGGCGGCGGGGGGGGCGGAGCCGATAGAGACGCCGCCGTGGAGCCACCCCGCGTCGGCAAGGAGTCGGCGGACGGCCGGCGGCCCGACGACAACGACCGGGGGGGCACCACGGGCCTCGGCCGACGCGGCCAACGCAGCGCCGGTCCCCCCCCTTGCTGCCGCCAGGCGAGCCCGAGCCGAGACAGCCGCCTCGAGGAATCCCGTGATCCCTGCGGCGTGATCGGCGTGCCGGTGGGAAATCCACAGGCAGCGCAGACCGGCGAGGGCGGCGTCGGCCCCGGAGGCGCCCAGGTGCCGTCGACACGCCCCAGCGGCACCCTCTCCCGCCTCCATCGCAAGGGCGACATGGCCGGCAGGGCCGGGGGTTCCACCGGGGACATCGGCGCCGCACGGCTCGCGGACGAGGAGGAGGCAGGACGAGGCGCGGCCGGGGCTGGGCTCGGCACATCCCGTGCCCAGCAGACAGAGCCGGAGTCGGCTGAGGGAGGCAGCCGCGGCGGCGCGGGCGGGGCCCGGGGGGTGGCGGAGGAGGCAGGGGGGCCAACCGAAAGAGGATGACGGTGGAAGCGGGGCGGAGAGAGCGTCAGAGACGGTCTCTCTGCTGAGCCAGGCGGCCTCCCGGGCGCGGGTGCGGGCGTCGGCCGCAGCGCACGCCGCGAGGGCCTCGGCATCAGCGTCGACGTCGGCGGCAGCCGCGCCGTCAGCCTGACCCAAGGCTGCGTTGGAGCTGTTGGCATACGCGGGTTCGTCGTCCGCAGGTGCTCCCGACGTCCGGACCGCACCGTCGGCGTCGCACCATAGTCGTCCGAGAAGTGGCAGCGTCTGGGCACCGCCGCCGTCGTCGCCGCCCAGTGACGATGGCGGCGGGGGCGGCGGGGGTGGATGGCGAAAGAGGGACGGCAGCGCCTGGGCGAGTTGCGTGCCCACCCTGTCGGCCGCGACGTGGCCCCGCCCCCCCCACGGTCCCGCCGCGGGGGCCCCGACAGTCACCGCCGGCACCGTCGGTGAGCCGTCGTCGTCGCCATCGAGGGCCACTGCCGCCGCGGCCGCCCACGGCGGCGCACTGGCCCCGGCGGCACTGAGCCCCACCGCGGGCCCCTCCCATAGGTGCACCGTAGCCGTGGATCCTCCCGTCCGGGCTGCGCCGAAAAGACGACCCCGCAGCGCCGGCAGCGAGGGGTGATCCAGCAGGGGACAGTGGGAGGGAGCGTCCCCCCCCTCCTTCCAGTCCTCCCACCCGGGCGGGTGGGGCACAATGCGGAGGACGCACCCTGTGGTCCGCATCCGGACAATCCAGAGGACGACACGGTCTCCCCTCTCTCTGGGCCCTCTCTCTCCTTTCCCTACACCGCCCTCTCCTTCTCCCCGATCGGTATCCCCGCCCCCGGCGAGAGCAAGGACAGGTGCGTCGCGGCCGACAAGCTCTCCCCCACCCCCGGCCGTCTGGGTCGGGGGGCCGGGGGAGACGGGTTCGAATCGCGCCACGTTGGGCGGGGGCGCCACAGGCAGGCCTTCCCCATCTCCCCCCTCCAGCCACGACGGCGTTGCCCCCCACCCCCGATCCTCGACCAGGCAGGCCACCTCGACTCGGTCGTCCGAGTAAGCGTGGGGGGAGACGCCCTGGGGGGGGTACTCTGCCCCCGCACCCGGCAGGGGCAGAGGCAGGTCCGTGGCGAGGAGGCGCGGGTGGCGCCAGGCAGTCAAGGCCCGCAGCGCCCCCGCCCCCGCAGCCGTTCCCCCTGGACCCAGTATCTCCAACTCGCCGTGTCCGTCCCGGCTCAACCGGAGGAGGAGACCGGGGAGGCCCCCAGAGGTGGCGCGGGCGGGGCGTGGGGGGCGCGGATTTGAGCGTGGACGCGGGCGTGGGGGGGGGTCCGAATCCTCCGAGTCGTCGAGGTGAAGCTCGGCCGGGTCAACGATGGGGGCGCGGGTGCGCTTCCGGCCGCTGCGGGTGGCAATGGCGGCGGCGGCGGCGGCGGACCCCGGACCAGGCCCCACCGGGCCCGTCGTAGGTGGCGCGAACGGCGAGGCAGCGACAAAGACGGCACGCAGCGCCGATGAAGGGCGGGTCCGGTGCTCGAGGCAAAGACGGGCGAAACCCTCGGGCAGGCCGAACAGGTACTGGGCGGGAGGGCCGTCGGGGGGGCGCTGATGGCCCCACTCGCTGGTGGGCGGCGCGGGGACCGTCAGCAGGAGGGCAGGGCCGACGCCGTCACTAGGCGCCGACAGGGCCACGGCGCTCCACCGCGGTGGAGTTGACGCCATTTTCGAGGGGAATTTGATCTTTCCTTGGAGGACAGGGGCAATGGGTCTCGTTTTAGACCCGGGAGAGCCAGCCTCGGGCCGCAGAGTCACGTTGCTCCCCATTGCGGGCCTCTCCCCGTCTCGAGGGGGCATCGTGCCCACCCCACCGAAAGCAGCAGGCAATAGTCTAGCTGTAAATCTCTTTGCGGGGCGGATCGTGCCGCGAAGTGCCACCAGCGACACCTCACGAGCTATCCGCGCTGGCCCGTCTTGGCCGTCATTCGGCCGCGGATTCTGCGCGCTTCTCTAGCTGTCAAGGGCAGCCGGCACGAGTTCCATAAGATGGGAGCGGTCACTCTCTCCGTCCCGGTAACGTCGACCCCGGCGCACCGGTCTTTTGCCGTTCCCCTCACCGCTCCGCGTTCCGCCATCGTGGTCGCCGTCGCCGCCCCCGACGACGCGCCGGCGCCGGCCGCGACGCGGGAGTCTCGCTCATGGTCGTCGACGCCAGGAGGCCGCGGCGGTGGGAGAGGAAGTCGCAGATCGCGCGGAGCTGGTCTATCGTCGTCGTCAGAGACGAACGACGGCGACAATGTTGGCGAACGGCCCGGAGGCCGACGTCCCCGAATCCGCGGTGCCGCTGGCGCCCACTCCCCCTCTCGCGCCTCCGACCCCAAGGCTCCCAGCTCGCGCCCCCGCTTCACGCTCGAGGAGCTCAAGGGACGCCTCCGAGCCGATCCCGCGCTGCTGCTCCCCGGCCGGGTGCGGGTCTCACTCGACGACCCGCCAGCACTCATCTTGCGGTGCCGTTGCGAAGTTGATGCCCTTCTCCCCGGAGACCGCCTGGGGGTCAAGACGATGGGGGACGGGACGGTGGGCCCCTGGGGAGACGCCCGGACCCTGAGGGACCTTCCGCGGGGCGCGGCGGTTCTGGCGCGGGTCGTTGAGTGCGATCCGGAGCGGGGTCGGCTCCGGGTGTCTCTGGCGTTGCCCGGCGCCCGGCTCCTGCCCCCGCCGCCGTCGGCCTCGGGGGTTGAGGGCGGAGCTGCCCCGGCCCGGGCCACGCTGGAGGACCTGGCAGCTCTCGCCGCACCGGGGGGACAGCGGGACGCGGGGCCGATGCCGGCGTCAGTACGCAAGATTGTGCGCCGGTCCGATGCTGAGGGGTGGGACGTCGGGGCTGAGGCGTTTGTCGACCTCGGATGGGCGGCGCCCCGTCGGATTGACGGTTGGATGGCCGACGCAGCAGGGCTGCCACCCCCGGGCAGATCGGTTCCGGGGGGGGTGCGTGGCGAGTCAGTCGCCGGTGGGGTGGAGCGGCGGGAATGGGGTTCTGTATCACGCTGCGAGCTTGACAAATGCAACGATGACGAGGGCTGTCCCGACCCCCCCGCCTCCCCCCCCGCAGTCCTTCCATTTGACCCAGAGGAGGCCCGACGCCGGCGCCGTGTGCCCGTCCGGCTCTGGACCGCCATCGACGACGAGGACGACGAGGATGGCCGGGCCGACGCCGCTGCCGCCGCGTCCGTGGCAGCCTCGGTGCCCGCACCCGAGGCCACCTCAACCTCAGCGCCCCGAAAGGGGGGTGTCAAGAAGCGGGCCGCAAAGGTCAAGCCCGCCTCCCCTCTCAACGACAGGTGGGGCGATCCCTCCCAGGACGAGGACGAGGACTTCGATCGGTGGGCGGATCTGGAGGACTATTGAGGGGGGGTAAGGGTCAGGGTCTGGTGACCCCCCGCTGCCCCGAGCACTCTCTCATTTCGGCCTGTTCCTCGGCCTTCGCCCGCGCCGCTGCGTCTCGTTCCCGTTCCGCGACGGCCCTCTCGCGCCATACGTCGCGCTCAGCCTCGGTGAGGCCGCGCCAAGCGTCAGCGACGCAGCGGGTCACTTCGCCGAAGCGAGCGCGGCGTGCGGCGGCTGGGTCCACAGCAGCAGCGGCGTCAAACCCGGCGGTGGCAGCGGCGGCGTCGACCCGGGCCGCGGCGCGAGGGGTCTCGGCCCGGACAAAGAGACCGTACCCCGTGACCTTGGAGGCGGGATAGGGTCCCTTGCGCAGTCTCTTACGGGGCCGGCCCGGGGGGCGAGGACCGGCGGCGCAGTCGGCATCCCCGGCAGCCGGCGACGAGGCCCCCCCCCCGCCCAAGGCCCCGCCCCCACCCCCGCCCCTGCCTCCGCCTGAGCCCCTGTCCTCGGGCGGTCTGCCCGGCCTCCGCCGAGCCTCCTGCCGCCGCCGCAGCTTTTTGTCTGCCGCGCCCGATGCGCCGCTTGCCTCTGCCTCGGCACGGCCGATGTCAAAGCGGAGGGGGGGCTCACCGGCCCACTCGACCGCATAGCGCCCTGCACGGGGGTATGGGCCAGGCGCCGAGCGCGGTCGCGCCTCGTCGCCATCGCCGTCGCCGTCCTCGCCGTCATCCCCCAGCCTCACCAGCCGCGCTGCCACCGCCGCCACCCCCAGGCCCGCCGCCCGCGCCCGGGTCACGGCTGCGGCGTATGTTGGATCTCGCTCCCAGCACGGCCCCACCCCGCCTCCTCCGCCTCCAGCCCGGTCCCCGCCGGCCCCATCCCCCTCCAGGGAACGCCCGATCACGTCCCCCCGCAGAGCCACCCAGAGGAGGGCCCCCGCGCACCGCTCTCCCAGCAGGGGCGCCGCGTGCAAGACCTCGACGTGCTTAAGAGCCCGGACACTGATCGTGTCGGGAAAAAGGGCTGGGGGGGACGGGCGGGGGCTGGTGTCGTCGGCGCGTTGGACGTTGGCATCCGCTGTCAGGGCCGTCCCCGTGGGGGTGACGGGGACGTAGGTCACGGCCTTCGCTTCGACAAAGAGGCGGCCGGGGGGGGTCGAGGGGGGTGCAGGGGCGGTGTCGGCAGAGTCGGCGGCGGCGGCGGCGGTCACGTCAGCTTTCGAATCGGTGTCAGGCGTTCGAGTTTGAATTGGCGTCCCCAGGCAGAAGTCGATGCGGGCCCCGTCGAGGAGGGTCACCTCGCGCGTCAGGGTCACGGTCGCCGTAGCCGGAGCGGAAGCCTGGTCGTCATCGGGGCAGCCGACGACCGAGGCCCGATAGGCCGTGGGGACGGACTCGCGCCTCTGCCGGGCAGCTGCCGCCCCCCCCCTGCTGCCCTCAGTCGACTGGGCCGGGGTAGCAGCCGCGGGTCCAAGTGACGGGCCCAGCACGACGCCTTGCGGGTCAAGGAGGCACGGGCTCACGAGACCCAGACGGAGAGCTTCGGCGGCCACGTCGTTGGCCCGCGCCGAGTGAAGGCAGACCCACTCGACCGCACGTCCCCCCCCGCCCCCCTTGACCTCCCCCCTGGTCCCCGCCACAGGAACCCCCAGCCATTCGAGGGTGTAACGGGAGGCGCGACGGGCAGCAGCAGTTCCCTTTGGGGCGAGGCCAGGGTCGCCATGGTCGACGAGGAGGCACGCGCCCGCCGAGCCCGGGAGGGGTCGCTGGGCGCCAGGGACGATGACCCGGGCGGGAGTGCCAGCCGGCCGAGGGGCCCCATCGTTGTCATCATCGGCGGGGGGCAGGTCGCCCCAGTAAGAGCCTGTGGGGGGGGGGAGTGCAGCATCAGCCTTGGGGGCCAGCAGTCCGAGCATCGGGCCCGTGTTGGGACAGTGAGCCACAGCGCGGGTCCCGCACGGCAGCACTACCTGGGCGAGGAATCGCTCTGTGGGGTGGTGGAAGGAGGGAGGGACAAAGGGTAGGGAGAGGAATCGGGTCAAAAAGATCCTGTCTGGTATCGTACAATAAAAAAGGGCGAGCGCTACCCCGCCCGGGACTCGCTCCAGCGGTATTCGAGCGTCGCAGGGACCAAACGGTCGTACCGATAGAGGAGGGCGGGGCGGCCGTCAGCGGCGGCCGCCGAGGTAGCGGGGGGGGCGGGGGGGGCGACCTCCCCAACGCTCGCACCGCTCAGCGCATACTGCACCACGGGAGAAGCCACCATGTCCTCCCCGGTATCCTCGTGGGGGGGGTTGAGGGCCGTCAGAGCCAGGCGGGCGGCACCGAGCCCAGCGCAGAGGGGCCGAATGGCCCGAGCGGCCCCTCGGCTAGCGGCTTGTAAAATGGCGCTTCCTCGGGTGTCTCTGATGCGTGATGGCGACGCTGAGGAGCTAAAAGCAACCGCAGCTCCACTCAGCATAGAGTTAGGACGATGCAGCGTTGCCGAAAGCCATGCAGCTGGCGTCAACCGCTGAGGCGCTCGTTCCCTCGGGGCGGCGGCCCGGACGAACGGTCGTGCCACGCGGGACGGCGGGAGCAGGAGGAGGGGGGTGCGCTTGAATTCAAAATTCCCGAACCTCCTGCTCCTGGGGCCGCTCCCGCCCGCCATCACATCGCCCGGAGCCGCTCGAGCTCGTCGAGCCAGACCAAGTGGGTGCCGAGGCCGACGGCGGTATTGGCGAGCATCAGGCCACTCCCCGCTGCGGCCGGGACGCCGATGCCCGGCTGGCACGAGTCCCCGCACTGCCAAAGGCCTTTGACGGGCGTCTTGGGCCCAGGCCATGCTCCGTTCCCCCGCGCTGCTGAGATGGCCGGCCCATAGGTCCCCCGGCTCCGGTTGAGAAAGCGCCGGTGGGTCAGCGGCGAGGCGACGAGGGCCACCTCAGCCCGCGACCGGACGTTGGCCTCGTCGAGCCCCGTCGCAAAGGCAAGGGCGCGCCACAGCGGGCCGCACCGCTCCGTTTTGAGCGCCTCGTACGCAGGCGTGCCCTCCTCAAGCCCCTCCCAGTTGGTGAAGCTCTCGTTGGCCGCCGTGTAGACGTGGGCAGCGAAGCGACCGGGGGGGGCGGCCGAGGGGTCCAAGGCAGTGGGGATGCTCACATTGACGACATTCCGGTCGTCGTCCAGGGGCCGGTCCCACGACTCCACGCAGAGGGCGTGGATGGACTTGGAGCGGATGAGGTGGTCGAGGGCGCCGTCGTCGTTGCGCAGGCCGGCGTGGAGGTGGAGGAAAGAGCCCGTCATGGGAGTGGCGGAGCGCTCGGCAGCCCAAGCGGCCTGGGGGGGGGCAAGGACTCGTTCGCCCCCGGGACCGGCCAGGGACGAGGCGCGGAGCAGGTCCTGCGTGTCCCAGGCGGAGGCGTTGGAGACGACCCCACGCCGAGCGACGACAGTTCCCACGCGCTCGCCGGGCCGGCCCGCGAGGATGACGCCGGCCACGCCTGTCCCGTCGTGTGTAGGAAGAAAGCGAGCGACACGGGCCCGGCGCTCGACCCTCCCTCCAAACTTCTCGATGGCGCGCACAAGAGCGTCGACCAGGACCCGGCTCCCGCCGAGAGGGTAGTCGATCGACGATCCCCCGGCGCGCTCCGAGTACATCACGGCCTGCAGACGGGCCGGGGGGGGAAGTTGGGGGAAGCGCGTCGCATTGGTATGGGGAGGCGTCGGGCGCCCTGTGTTCCTGCTCGCGCCCACCTCGCCATCTCGGCACAGATGGTGTCCTTGGCCGTCATCCCGGACAAGAGAAAGCACTCGAGGTCCAACAAGTTGCGGAGAAAGGGATCGGTGACGTGCCGGTCGACGAGGTCGCCAAACGGTGCCGTGAGGGTCTTGGCCACAAGGCCGACCCGGAGGAGCTTGAGAGGGTCGAGCCGGGTGGCCGTGGTGACGAGGAGGCCAGGGTCGTAGCGCAGGTGGGTTGGGGGCAGGTCGGCCGCCCCCGCGCCGAGGGGCAGGAGCTCAGCCTCGAGGGACCGCCACTCGTTGGCGGCGCGGGGCCCCGCGGCGGCCTCAAGAGCTGCGGCGTAGCCGGCAGACTCGGCCACGCACCGGAAGTGGCCACCTTTCCACACGTTTCCGACAGCGGGGAGGAAGGCTGTCCACTCGGTGTACTGGGCGCACCCCCGCTCAATAGCGCGACCCTCGCCTACGAGGTCGAGGACCTGCCGCAGCGGGTTGCCGCTGCGGCCGGGCGGCGCAGAGAGACCAGCGTGAAAGCTGGCGCCTGCCTCAAACTCGTACAGCCCCACGGGGACGCCGTCGGGGCCGCGCGGCGCGGGGACGGAGAACGAGTGGATGCAGCCCCCCAGCTCCCAATGGGCCTCGAGGACGGTCACGCGGTGGCCGGCCTTGGCCAGCAGGGCTGCTGCGCAGAGGCCGCCGACCCCGCTGCCCACCACGACGAAGTCAGACTCGTGGCTCAAGTCGCGCTGGCTCGAGGCGGCGGCCGGAGGCGGGGGGGAGGGATCCAACGCCGCACGGTCGTCGCTCGCCATGGACCGGGGGGGGGGGCAGGAGCAGCGTCCGCCGACAGCAGCAGGGGCCGTGCCGGTGGCCATGGTGCGGGCTCTCCACTCGCGGCACGGGCTGCGAGCCACCATGAGCCCGAACGACTTGGACAGAGTTTGCATACTGCCGCACTGTGGCGAGAATCGGCGTGGAGGTCTGCCTTTGGCTAGAAGAGAGGTCTGTCCCTCTCGTGCTGACGACGCGGCGGACGGCCGAGGGAGCTGGGCGGTTTACACCTGCCACCCCCATCGCCCATCTAGGCGACCAGACCGCACTGGTCGCGATACCTGTCGTCGGTCGGTGCGATCGCGACTGCCGGAGACTGACCGTCCTCGCTGTCCCGCCGCTGCCCCCCGCCCCCACTGCCCCCGCCCCTGCCGCCGACGCCACCGCTGTCCCACACTTGGACTCATAGAGGGATGTCATCGGTCGGCAGAGTCGACCTCGAGGACCTCCCTGTATTCCCGACCACTGGTGACAAGGAAGCCCTGTCTGGTCGCGCCGCCCTGGTCACGGGCGGCGCCAGCGGCCTCGGCCTCGCTGTCGCGCGCTGGCGGGTGCCCGGCGGGCCGCGAGGTGAGACACAGCACTAAGCGAGACGCTCATCCCCCCCCCCTACCCTATCCCCCCACCTCAACCTCTCTCGTAGGCTGGCCGCGTCGGGGTGTTGTCTGACGGTCGTCGACGTGCAGGACCCCCCGCCCAACTTCCCACGTGACGCCCTTGTGCTTAAGCTTGACCTGACTGAAGTCGGGGCCCACCACGCTGCCGTCGATGCCCACGTGCGGCGGTGGGGCCGGCTCGATCTGACACTACTTAACGCTGGCATCGGAGAGCGCCCCGGGTCCGGGCCCGTCGGGGGCGGGGGCGGGGGACGCTCCAACGCTGACGCCGACGCCGACGCCTTCTCTCACCCCTTCCCACCGCCCGATGTCGCGGCTCGGCTGGCTGACTGGCGTCGCGTCCTCACCCTCGACCTCGCCGCGACGCTCGAGGGCATCGACGCCGCGGCGCGCGTTCGCTCATCGTCGTCTCCGGGGTCGCCCTTTCCCCTCGTTGCCGTCGTGGCCTCGGCTGGGGCCCTCTGGCCGATGCCCGGGGCCCCGGTCTACGCCGCGGCCAAGGGCGGCCTCTGGCATCTGGTTCGGTCGCTGGGCCCCGGTCTGACGCGACGGAGCGCGGCGCGCCCCCGCCTCATCGCCCTCTGTCCCGCCTATGCTCGCTCTGCCATGGTATCGGCTCTTGTTGGGTCGGATGAGGGCGCGGGCGGCGACCTCGCTCGTCGTGCCATTGCGGCGTCAGGCGGCGCGCCTCTGCCGAGCGACGCGCTAATCCCGGCTCTGCGGGCGTGCCTCGGACTCCCGGCATCGTCGGAGGCCTTTGCCTCAGCGACCCCTCGGTCCGGAGCAGAGACGGCTGCGGGAACAGCGCGAGGGCCGCCGTCAGGGACGAACGAGGCCGGTCCAGTGCAGTCGGGCGAGGGTGTCTATGTGGGACGGGCGGCGCCGACGTGGGGGGGGACGAGCTCCTCTGGGGGACTTCCGCCCCCGGCGGCGATTGTTTACGCTCCGCGCGGCCTGGCACGGGTCGACGCGCGGGGTCGCGTCCACGCGACAGCCGCGGCAGCACGGACGTCGGACGCGGCGGATGCGGTGGCCCGGGCGCAGCGCTCGACTGCTGTTGGCCCCGTGCGCCCATCCCCCTCCCAGCCGACTGACGCTGCTGACAGCGACGCCTCCGAATCTGGTGCCCTCCGTCGCGCCCGTGCAGCCTGGGCGGCGCTGCGCTGTGGTCCCGGCGCAATCGGACACCGGGTTGTCGTCCGGCGCCTGTCCACCAACTGGGGCATCGCCACTGAGGCCGAGGCGTTTCGGGTCGCGGCCCTCGTCGAGCCGACACCCAAGGCCTGGGTAGGCGACCGATGCGCCCCTCTTGGGGCGGCCGCGGCGCCAGCGTGCCCCGCCCAACCTATGGCGCTCGCGTCCGTCGCCTCCGCGGGCGCCGACCTCCTCACCCCATGGCGATGCCCACGCAAGTCGAGCCGCCTCCTCGCCGAGCACCCCGCGTTCCGGCTTGACCCTTCCCTGACGCGCCTGCCGACCCGCTGCGTTGTCGTCGTCCGCACGTGGAGTGGGGTAAACGCATCGGATGTCAACCGTGCCGCCGGTCGGTACCACACCAGCATGGCGGCGGCGCGTGCCGAGCTGGCGCGTTCCCCCGGCTTGTCGTTCCCGGCTGGGTTCGAGGCATCAGGCATCGTTGTTGCGTGCGGAGCTGCCGCGGCCGCGGCGGGGCTGCGGCCAGGCGACGCCGTCGTCACCTTTGGCCACGGTGGCTTTGCGACGCACGCCGCGGTCGACCTCTCGGCCTGCTTCTCCCTCGGGCCTGGGGCGGGCTGGGCCCGGGGATCGGCAGGGCCTGACGCCCGTGGCGCGGCGCTGGCCACAAGCGGCCTCACGGCGCTCCTAGCCCTCGACGCGCCCGAGTGGGGGGGTCTTGGCGCTTGGACACCGCCGGGAAAGGGCATGGCAGTGCCACGGCCAGGTGAAGTTGACAATATTGAGGGCTTCATCCCGGGTGCCCACCACTACGCTCCGGCGCCGCTGATTCTCTCGCCCACCCCCCGGCAGACGGCCTTGCCGTCTTCGGCGCCGCTGGTCGCGGTCACGGCCGCGGCTGGGGGCGCGGGGGGGCTCGCCGTCCAGGTGGCCCGGTCGCGTGGCGCTGTCGTCGTCGCTGTCGCCGGGGGGGTCGAAAAGTGCAACCAAATCATCGCTTGCCCCCGTCGGGGCGCGCACGCGGCCGTCAACTACCGCCCCCTCCGCGATTACGCACGTGGCGACGACGCCGCCCTCGCCCGATCGCTCGATCGCGCCCTCCGCACCGCCGCCAAGATCGCCCGCGGGGTCGCCGCCGGCCGCGTCGACCCATCGTCGCCCGAGCGCGTCGTCAGCACCGTCGCCGGCCCGTCGACGTCCTCATCCAACCCGTTGCGGCCCTACGCCCTCACCGCCGCCCCCCCCGGACCCGTGGATGTCGCGTTTGAATCGGTGGGCGGGCCTTTCTTGGCAGGATGCGTTTCAGCCCTCGCCATCGGGGGGCGCTGCCTAGTCATCGGCGCCATGGAGCAGTATACGCGCGCCAATGATGGGAACACGGACGGAGACAGGAGAAGTTCCAAGGAGGGAAGTGGGAGTGCCACGGCGGCCCCCGGCGGCTGGGAGCCCTCGGCCTTGCCGCCCGGTGCCCCTGACCTTCTCCTGGCTCGATCGGCGAGCCTCGTCGGGTTCTTTCTCCTTCACCAGGGGCCGCGGGTCAGGCCCGCCTTCGCCGCCCTTGCTAATGCCTGTCGCGCGGGCGCGCTTGACCCCGCAACAGATGCTGGGTCGGCGGCACTGCGACGGGACGACGTCCGGTGGGGGGGGGGCTGGGGTGCCGAGGGTCTAGGAGGGGTTGTGAGCGCGGCAGTGGCGCGGCTGGGTGGGGGGCAGAGCGCGGGAAAAGTAGCAGCGCGGGTCCATGCCGGGGAGCCCGAGCCGGGCGAGGGAGGGGGAGGGGGTAAGGGGAGTAAGTTGTGAAGCGGACAAGTGCTCCCCCTCGACCGACCCGTGCTTCAGAGTCCGGTGGCACGACCCTCACTAGTGAGGTGCGTGGGAGCTCCCGCGGGACCCCCCGCGCCACTTGTCTGCTGCGACCGCGCCGCGGGCGCCGCCTCCCTCCGCCTCGCCACGACCGCGTCGTGGTCCGTTTCCGGTCATGTCGTGGTTCACGATATGCGCGACTTCCGAGACCACCATGTACTGACCCTGCTCGCCAGCCCGCGAAAGCGCAGACACTGGGGCGGCGGCCCCTCCTTCTTCGTTCGCCGCCGTTTTGCGGACATGCCCCCCGCCCCCCTCACGGAGACGGCGGCGGCCCAGCCCCCCCCTCATCCTGACGAGTCGCTGGACAGCCTACTGAGGCGCGGGTACCTGCAGCTCCCCGTCATCCAGAATGTCGTGAGCACGGTCAAGCTCCAAGTGTCGCTTGACCTGGTCGAGATAGCCCGGAAGCTTAAAAACACGGAATACAACCCCCGCCGATTCAAGGCCGTTATCGTGCGGGAACGGAGCCCCAAGGCTACGGGCCTCATCTTCCACACGGGCTCGCTTGTGTGCACGGGGGCGAAGTCGGTCGAAGACAGCAACACGGCGGCGAAGATGTTCGCCAAGGCGGTGCAGACGGCCATCGGGAGTGCTGTTAAGTTCCAAGGTTTCCAGGTGCAGAACGTCGTCGGGAGCGGGAACGTGCGCTTCCCCGTGCGCCTCGAGGGTCTCCACATGGCCCACAAGGGCGAGGCTGACTACGAGCCTGAGCTCTTTCCGGGGCTCATATACAAGATGATGAGACCCAAGGTGGTGCTCCTGGTCTTCGTGTCGGGACGGGTGGTTTTCACGGGGGCCAAGTCCAAGGAGGACATCTACGAGGCGTTTCGCAAAATCTACCCGATGCTGATGGACTTTCGAAAGCCCGACGCTGCCATGTAGGCGGTGGCGCTGGCTAGAGGGGTGGCAGAAGCGGGGCAGGGGCCGGGGCGAGCCAGGGTTAAGGAGGGACCGGCGTCAACTGTCGATATTCACCTCCTCCCGAGTTCCACTCACGAGCATTCATTATATCACATGATGGCGCAGCACGAATTGGTCTTGCGGGCCTGCCGATAAAAGAGCTGGCTGGCCATGCTGAGGTCTTCAGACTGGGCCACGAGGTCATCGAGCCTGGCGCCACGCTCGAGCAGCGACTCGATCGTGCGGTGGAGGACGATCTTGGTCTCGTCCAGGTCCCGCTGCACGGCCGCCAGCTTGTCGGCGGCAGCGGGGTCGCGGTACCTCGCCAGCGCCGCGACGAGCTCGGAATCGAGGGGGCCGGGCGGAGGGCAGTCGGCGCTGGGCCGGGGGCCGGGCCAGCCAACGGGAGGAGGCTGCCCCTGCGCTGCCCCTGCAGGGAGGCCCGCAGCATTGGGGGCCCACCGGGTGAGGAGCTCGTGCAGGACGCAGAACGCTGCGCGGCTAGGGTAGTCGGCCGTGGCGACGGCAACAGCGCCCCACCCTGAGCCTGAGACAGCGCAGTGGCACGGGTGGCCCTCGTGCTCGACCGACTGGCGGGCGCCTGGGGGTGTGCGCGTCACCAGGGTGCGGCTCACGAAGCGCAGCATCTCGGACACGGCTCCGCGCTGAAAGAACCTGAAGGGGGGGACAAGCGTTGGGATTGAGGCGTCGGCGAGGGCGTCGAAGCGCCAGCGGTGACGCCCGCGCTGGGTGCCAGAGACGAGCCGGTCCAAGCCGGCTCGCCTGCTGGGGGCTGCCGGGGCGCCCTCCCCCGCGATGGCGCCGCGGGCGCTGGCCCCAGCCCCGCTGCTGCGGGCGCCAGTAGAGGCGGCACGGGGGCTGCAGCTCTGGGCCAATCGGCCACGTGGCCCCCGTCGTCCGCGGCACGACCAGTCAGAGCCGGCGAGGGACACCGGCCGTCACGAGGCAAGCGCCGATCGGGACGTTCGAGCAGGCACGGGCCGGCGCGATCGCCCCCACCAGGAGCGCCCGCAGCGCCCCCATCCGCTTGAAGCTCGCCCGAAGGATGAGAGGTCGCAGCCAAACCCGACGAAGACCGCGTCCCCGTCATCGCGACGGGCGAGAATCGCCAACGCCGTGATTTTCGGTCCCGTGGGTGAGCTCATGGCTCACGTCTCGCGCGAGAGAGCCACCCCCGAACAACAGGCCACGACGGCGATGCCCGAAACAGGCTTTCGACGCGGTTCTTTCACACCCAGCAGGATAGCGCCCAGGAAGAGGACTGCGGGGATGAGGAAGATCGCCGCGTCTGCACGGTCTAACTCCTCCGGCGGAAAAGGAAACGAGGGACGAGCGCACCAAGAATCTCGACGTCCTCCCAGTGCCTCCATTGACAACTTGGGCTCCCCCCAGCCCGCCGTACCTGCCTCTTCGTCCACGAATCCCTAAATCATGTCCGCTCTCTCCGCCGCCTCCGTCACCGTCCGGGCCGCCGCCCCCGTCGCCACCGTGGCGCAGAAGTCCATGAAGGCGAGAGGTGTAGAGACGACGGCCGCCGGTGTGGAATTACGGCGTGCCGCGGATTCGGCGACGGAACTACTTCCCGCCGAATGGGAATCATAGCCAATAAGACGCTGATGCCGACGCGGTTTGGCGGTCGAAGCCCCAGAGAAGGCGCGGCGGGACAGTGCCCTAGTCGCGTCCCCCCCCGGCTCTTTCGGGGGCTCGACGGGGACGATGAATCGAGCGAGGCCGAACAGTCGATGGAGAGTGCATGCTGGCACTGTCGAAACGGTGTCTAGAACGTCAGGATCGCCGGAAAGGCTCGCCAAATGTCGTGCCCCCCCCCGTCGTCCTTATCTGGGCACGGCTGCCATCCAAAACTCTCGAGTAACGGTCTTTGCCATCCGAAGGTTCCCCTCGATGTCGAGGCCGACTCGATAGATGCCCGAGAGGCCTATTTTTCGGCCGGCTTCAGCTGGCGCTCCTCAGCCGCGAACATGCCTCCTCCCTCCGGCTCACTTCGGGCGCGCCGGACCATGCTCAACCCTCGATTACGAGAAATCGATCAATGCAGAGGCTCTGACCGCTGATTTTGCGCACGCCCGTGCCGGGGCTCGTGCCTGCGGGCCGTGAAGCCCAGGGGTGTTGTCCCGTTACGGCCGCCGCCCTCCCCGTTTGGCCTTCTGTGCCCTTCGCTCGAAGCCTGCTCACTCTCGACGGGCCTCTTCGGGAATATTCGTGTCGTTGACTCGGGTCGATGTCCGGCGCATCTTTCGACGAGGACGAGTGCCAGTTCCCCTTCGGCGGGCGCGCGCCCCTCGCCCTGAATATCGCCCCCCCTCCTCCCCGACCCCCTTCTCTCCCCCCTCCCCACCCCCTCCGCCCCTCCAGGTCTGGACCCCCTTCAACAACAAGTTCTTCGAGACCATGTCGTTCCTCCCCCCCCTTTCCGAGAAGGAGGTCGCCGCCCAGATTGACTACCTGACCCGCTCCAAGTCGACGCCCTGCATCGAGTTCGCCTCCCCCGAGCAGTCCATCGTCTCCAACGAGAACACCGTCCGTATGGGCCCCGTTACCCCCAACTACTACGACAACCGCTACTGGACCATGTGGAAGCTCCCCATGTTCGGCTGCACCGACTCTTCCCAGGTCGCCGCCGAGATCCAGGCTTGCATCAAGGCCTTCCCCGGCGCCTACATCCGCGTCGCTGGCTTCGACGCCAGCCGCCAGGTCCAGGTCGCTGGGTTCCTCGTCCACCGCCCCGTGCCCGCCATCTCCACCGCCGAGCGCTCCGTCTAAGTGACGTGTGCTGTTCGCTGCTGTGGGCAGAATCGCCGGCCGGTTGGCTCGACATGATCGCTCCCCATCGGCCCCGTCTCTAGGGGCTGGGTCCTGAGGGGTAAAGCGTGGGTCGTCCGACGACACAAAACCCGGGGAATGGCTAGACTGGATGGGTGGGGGACTCGTCTCGCGCTCGCCGTCCAAAACCATTGCCCGGCATCCCAATCCCCTGTTGCAACACTCCCGCGCCCCTGCCCCCGCTTATCTCCCCTGTCGCATGTAGCCTTTGGCGCGAGCATCGGGGGCACCCCACACTCCTCCTCAGCTCCCGCCTACCGCACTACAATATCTCCTCGTCCACCTCGTCCGCGGCGCGCGCGAGAGCAGCGATAGCCTCAGGCGAGGGCGCCGGCCCTGCTGCAAGCCCACCCGTCCCCCAGTCAGAGGCTGCGACGATGGCCTCCTCCTCGACGGACCGGTCAAACTCAGAGGCCGTCAGATCCTCGTCCGCCTCGACGCTCCCGTTGGGCTCGAGTGCCGATGCGCCCGAGGGGTCACGAACCACGAGGCGCCACCCGGGGTGGTCCCCGCAGAGGCAGTCGTCCAGGCCGGCTATGAGGGCGGCGACAGCACGTCCCTGGTCTGAGGCGGCAGCCAGCAGTTCCCGCTGCGTCGCCGCGTCCTCAGCCTCGGCCGCCTGCGTTTCGGCTTGGAGGCGAGCGAGGGCCGCGGCCTGCGGGGCGCTGTCGGGCGCCGCGCCGCCGCTCGCCCGTGCCTCGGCAGCGGCCCTCGCCTCCGCCTGGGCCACGGCGAGGCGGCGGGCCCTGTGCACCCGCCCGTCAGCCGGCCTGCCCCCCGCGGCCTTAACGAGCGCCTCGGCTGTGGCTCCCTCGCCCAGCATCGTGGCGAGGTTGCGGCGGGCCACGCGGAGCATCCCCTCGACGCTGTTGAGGGTGCCCTTGTCAGTGCGGGCAGGCACCTCGAGGCCGAGCTCAGGCACCTCCCACATAGCGTGCTCCCCTTTCAAGCACTCGCGCTTGAGCGAGGCTAGGCCGCGCGCTCCGGGGGACACGCGGAGCTCCCAAGTCACGCCGCGGGCGGGGCGAGGGACGCCCAAGGGTGCGCACTCCTTGTTGGAAAAGTGACACCGGGGGCACGCAAATGTCGCCAGCTGCACCCGGGCGCCGGCATACTGGTCCGTTGCCGTCGACCTACCCTCCAGCGGCTTGCCGGGGCGGAACCACGGCACCACGGTGCGGTAGCGAAGCTCCACGCCCTGGGAAAGGTCGAACGCGAGGTGGGTGATGGTGTAGGAGTGGGGGGGCAGAGACGGCAGCACCGCTGCTGCCGCAGTGCCGCAGGGGGGGGGTTGTCGACAGCCTGCCAGCTCACGGGAAAGCGGAACAAGATCAATAAATTCTCTCCTGCGAGCAACACAGCAGCGCATAGATCCCCAGAGAGGTCGAGAACGGGCAAGCAGTTCAGAGGGGAGAGGCGGCGCGGGGCCGGCCGCCGCGACGAGCCAAAAACTCGCCTCCGCCAGGCAGCACGGGCACATCATCATGGCCTCTAGCATGGCATCGTCAGCGGGCTCCAGCTCGCCCACGTCCGCCGTCCGCTGTCTTTTAGGGGGGAGGGCATCGCCGCCGCGCCCACCGCCCATGGCAGGGAGTGTCCACTAGGCTGCCGACGGGGGGTCGCAGACGAGCCAAAAGCAGTTTCCACTCGCCGGATTCTCGCGGCGTGCCGCGGCGGGATCTGGCTCGGGGGGGGGCGAAGGGGGGGGGAGATGGGGGGGGGGGTGGGGGGGGGGGGGTGGAGCCATGGAGGGGGGGGGGGGGGGGGGGGGGGGGGGGGTTTGGGTGGAGGAGTTCGAGCCATGGAGAACTTGCGGAGAGAACCCGTCTCATGCCTCGGGCGCCAGAGCGGCGATGCAGCTGCTAAATGTAACGCGGCCCGTGCGGGAAGGATCGAGGCTTTCGAGGAGGGCGTCAACGCTGGCGTCGGCGACACCTGGGTCCACGGCGCGGCAGAGGGCGACAAAGCCCTCCTCATCAACAAAGCCGCGGCGGTCCTCATCGCAGGCGCGGAAGGACCGCACAAGGGGGGCGATGGCGCGCTCGTGGGCGGCGAGGCGGGCGGCGAGGATGTGCTCGACGAGCTCCTCAAAGGGGACGTGGCCCGGCGGAGGCCGGGACGAGGGGCCGAAGACAGCGGCGCCACCGTGAGAGGCGCGGGGGTCGATCGAGATGCCCGATGCGTCCATCGACCCACGCACCGACATCGACGCGACAGACGCACCGAGGGCCGACCCCGCCCCTCCCAGGACGCGCTGGGGCCGAGCGGGCGACGTCGCCTCACGGCGACGAGCGTCGAGGCCCCGGTGGAGGCGCTGCGACACCTCCTCGGCTTCCTCGGTCGACTTCATTGCGCGGGCCACGGCAAAGGCCTCCTCGGCCGGCAGCGAGCCCTGCAGGCGGGAGCGCACAGCAGCCTCGCGCTGGGCGGAACTGGCGCCGGGCATGGCGCTTTCGCAGGCCCGGCGAGCGGCAGCCTCGACGGCACCCCGCAGGCCGACGAGCTGCTCGCGGGCCTCCTCCTCGACCTGGCTTGCCAGGCACTTGGCAAAGTGGGTGAGCTCGACGCACCCGTTCTTCCACCGTGCAAGGCCGCGCAGGAGGGCCTCGGCCGCCTCGAGGACAAGGGGGCGCAGACCGTACTTGGTGTTGAGGGAACGGTAGAGGTGCTCCTCCATGGTCTCACGCTCCTGCCGGCCCGCCCGGTAGTTGGCGTCGCTCTCGGCCTTGGACGCCCACAGCTCCCGTACCTGGTCAAGAACTTGCCGCCGGGTCAGCGCCTTGACGGCGCGGGGGCCGGCGGTCGACGAGACGCCGCCGCCCCCGCCGCCGGCGGGGGTCGACTCGCGGAGGGCGGACGAGTCTGCAGCGGCACCGTCCTTCCCCCCAGCCCCGTCACCACCGGGGCCGGGGGAGCCCGACTTGCCCCTCTTCAGGCGATCGGCCCACGCGTTGAGCCCGCCCCGCGCCTGGAGCTCGATCCGCGCGACGCGGCTTCCAGTGGCCTCAAAAAGTCGGTCGTTCATCTCGCGTACCTGCCGGCGGAGGAGCGCCACCTCGGCATCGCGCTGCGCCAGGCCCCGTGACACCTCGCCGTTGCGCGTCCGCGCTTCAGCCAGGCGGGCCCGCAGGTCCCGCGCCTCCTGCTCTGCGCTCCGCAGACGCTCGTCCGATAGCTGCTCGAACGTCTCTTCCTGGTCCTGCATCAGGCCCTCCCAGTCCTTGCTCACCGACGCGTAGCTGTGCCAGAGGGTGGTGACGAGGTCGGCGGCTTCACGCATTCGTGCATGGCGCAGGACCTGGGCGAGCCGCGCCGAGCAGGCGTTCACGAGGTCGGTCCGGAGCATGAGCTGCACGGCGCGGCGGGCGACGCCGTCGCCGCCGGCGTGGGCCGCTGCCGCCCTGGCGCGGCCGAGGGTGGCGACGACGTCGCGCTCGAGCCGGGCCTCCCACTGCCCACCATCGAGGCTCTTGCCGCTGGGCCTGTGCTTCTCGCGGACGACCCGCAGGGCCCCGTACAGCTGAGAGGCCGCGTCGACATCGGCGGCGCCAAAGTCGTCGTCCTCGGGAGCGGGGGCGCCGAGGGGCGGGGCGAGGGGGCTGGTGCCGGCGTCGCCCGCCGGCGTCTCGGTCGCAAAGTGGGCTGGGCTGTCCACCGTGTCGACCGGTCCGGCCTGGGTCGTCATTGAAACGCTCTCTTTCGACTGCGAGCGAGTGGGAGAGATGTCAAAATCGACCGTCGAAGAGGACCCACGCGAGCTGGGGTCGAGGACGGCGTCGCGCGACGGGTCAGCTGGCTACCCTGCTCGCATGTAGAGAGCGCGGAAGTGGAACAGGGCCCTTTCGGCGCGACAATGGCTAACCGCGATGTTGCGGGGGGTTGGGGGGTTGGGGGGAGGGGATCCTTCCTTGCCGACCGCACATTGAGGACGGTCGAGGCCCCGCAAGCGCCCCAAGCGCCGACTGTCCCCACATCACATCTTGCCGACCTCCCCCCCCCCCCCCTCCCTCCCC
>Ga0181573_10000791_pt1 | contig 32727 bp, 24 predicted proteins | sample 101ome_25_FD_148643 | JGI IMG/M metagenome (GOLD analysis project Ga0181573, IMG submission 148643) | Coastal salt marsh microbial communities from the Groves Creek Marsh, Skidaway Island, Georgia - 101409BT metaG (spades assembly) | ecosystem: Environmental > Aquatic > Marine > Intertidal zone...
ACGGCGAACCCGATGACGACGACGACGAACCCGACGACGACGACGGCGAACCCGACGACGACGACGGCGAACCCGACGACGACAACGGCGAACCCGACGACGACGACGCCTCAACTCGGACAAGACCCGACGGCGACGGTTGTCGATGAAACTCGCGTCATCATTCGCTTCGGTACATACGGTTCAAAAGATGATACGGGTACGGACAAGTACGATAGCGACTGGTTTAACGATCCCGCCAACGCCAGGGATATTCAGTGGACATACTCCGAGTGCAAACCTTGGACGACGGTGTACTGCGGACCCTCTTCGTTTGGTTTTGTCGATCCGTTCCCGAGCATCGAGGCTGGTCAACCGGGTAAGAGATGCCAATTCATCGACGCATCTCAGATTCCGGCTGATCATATGAACATGACGATCCCTTTCACCGCCGCCGAGGACCGAATCTTCGACGACACGTCGCTCAACGTCAATGTCGAGTTTGCCGTGGAGAAGGCTTCGGGTGGGCGAGTGTTCAGAAACTTCATGCTCTTGTCTGCCGATTTCGTCAAAGAGTTGATTGCGGATACGTTCCAAGGCACCAAGTTGTTCCAATCGTTCGATTGGAAGTGGTGCGCGAACGAAGGAAAGGGTCGCAAGCACTTGTGCGAGTGCAACACCATCATGCGTTACGGCTGGACGGGCAACGCCACGTTGAAGGCGCCCAAGCACAAGGTTGAACCGGACTTCACGCAGTGGACCTACGTTGACATGCGATCCGAACAAGACTTGCTCATGCCGTGCAATGCGGATAAACTCGGTAAAGTTCGACCCTTCCCGACTCGTGGAGACGAAACCCGCATCTGCCAGTGTCTCTCCAACGAGACGCTCGCCACCTACAACGCCGGCTTTCAAGCCGTCATCGGCGGCGACGACGTCCCAGGTCAACAAACCCACAACTTGACCGTTTCTGAACAGATTAAAGAGTTTCTCAGCTCGTCTAAGAAACACACCAAAGGTCTCGATGGAAAGTCTGAGAAGAAGAATGAAGCCGAACTCGGACGCCACTCGACGCACACTGCTCGCAAAGAATCGGCGGCGAAAGAAAAGGACGCGCCGACGGCTGCCGCAACTTTGGCGACGGCAAACTTTAATGCCGAGCGAGATTATTCCGTCGAGGACGATGCTCTCATTGAGGGTCAAGAGGGTGAAGATTTCGCGCAAATGAGACTCGAGGCGACGGAGACCATCAATGGGGATATGGGTGAAATGTTTTCTAGAATTGGCCTCTGCGCTATCGGCGCCGCCGTCGTCGTCTTCGCCGTCACCATCGCTCGCAAGGTGGCGCGTAGCCGCGAATACGAGCGCGTACCAGAGCACGTCGAAGACGTTGGTGTATAGTCGAACGATGAGAAGAGTAGCAACACGAGGTCCCTTGGATAAATGCATTATATAAATAAGTAAGATGAATCATACCATGACGACGAGTTGACGCTTCATCGTGCGCGCGACACGTTCTCTCTTCGCGTGGGTGCACGACACACGCACAACTCCGACAATAAATTGCCTTCATTGTTAAATCCGCTTTAAACAAATCTACGCAGCGTAAACGCCTGGCGACAGACGGACGACCGACGTGCCCACCGTTGGAAGTGACTGAGCTGGCTGACCAGTGCCTACTCGGCGTTAGAGACCGACGCCGCCGACGAAGACGACGACGAAGACGACGAAGACGACGACAAAAGGAGGAAGAACTCGCGATGACTGACGTGGTGAAGAAGGGAATCGATAAAGTCCGGTTGATGTGCGTGCACGCGATGCGACGCGACGCGGGTAAAGTGACGATGATGATTATGAAGCGATTTGATTTTGGATTGAATTCAATAGACTGACGAAACGTTTGAACGCAGGGCGGGAATGGAACCGTCGCAACCGGAAACGCCGGTGGAAATGCTGGATGAGTACACGTCGTGCGCGAGCCTGTCGTACGAACAACGCATGTACGGGTTTGGGTTTTGCGTCCTCTTTGGTACAATGTGTTCGTGGTTGAGCTCAATGTTTTGGGCGAAGCCGACAAAGTTTGCGATGTTGTACTCAATCGGAAACCTCTTGTCGCTGGCGAGCACGGGATTTTTAACAGGTTTTGGGAGACAGTTTAAGAATATGTTTCACGGGACGCGATTCGTGGCGACGTGCGTGTACTTGGGAAGTCTTGTCATGACGCTCGTCGCCGCCGTAGAGTTTAGAAACCGCCCGCTCACCATGTTGTTTCTCGCGATACAGTGGTGCGCGCTCATTTGGTACTGCATGAGTTACATTCCGGGTGGACGTTCAATGTTAAAAACCGTCGTCAAGTCGTGTTGCGGCGGCTCTAGCAACAACGACTTTTTCTGATTGTAGAGAGGACCATTTAATTTAATCAAGCGAGCGAGCGACAAACACACGTCACGTGGATTATGATGAGGTTCACTCACTCTTGATTTACACGTGTTAGAGAAGACTACTACTTAGCACTCACTGGTGGTATACGTACAACTAGAAAGAATCGCGTCGGAGCGTCGGTCACCCCAACGACCCGAGCGTCGCCGCCGGCTCCCCGCCGCCGGCGTCACCATCATCGCCACCCCCGACATCCTGCCCAGCCATCTTCGCTTTCGCTTGCGCGAACAACTGCTGTTGCATCGCGATCGCCTCCTCCGCGCTCATCCCTATGTTCTTCTTTGCCTTTTTCATCTGTCTCTTCTCCGTCTCCTCCTCCTTGGCTTCGTCCCTCGCGATCGCGCACTCCGCCTCGTACGCCTCGAACCCGAGCGCCCGCAGCGCCGCGAGCACGTGATCGGGATTAATCGTCGTCTTCTTCTCCTTGGTGCTGATTTCGTTCGCCTCGCTCGCGACGGCGTTGACAAACTCGGCGCAACAGTCGACGACGAGGTCTCGACACTCTGGGGACATTCGCAAGCCCCCGAGCGGGGCGAGGGCGTCTTGCACCATCTTCACCACCGTGGATTTCGGCAATCCCAGTTCGTCATCCGCGACGTCCATCGTTATCCCGTCTCCCTCGCCCCGTCGTCCGCTCGCCTCGTCGCGCGTTCGTCGTCGTCTGCGGCGCTCGAAGCGGGCGGAATCCAATTCATCCGTTCGCTCGCGCGGGTCGATGATGGTTTGAAAAAACCAGAAAAAAATAAAACCAAAAATAGAAACAGAACCGTTAAAAACACCGATCGAAATAACGATTCCGTGTGTGACGAAACTTGGAAACAGTCGATCGTTTCGGTCCGTCGATCGAATGTGGACGGCACCGAGCGCCCCCACCCCCCTTTGTTGCGTACGCTTCATAACTCGACGAACAAAGGAGGAAACGACGGCGGCGCCGGGGGATGCTCCCGCCGACGCCGCCGGCGGCGACGACGCGGGACCGGCGATGGTCGAACGCGGACGTGGATGGGGAAGCGCGGACGCGACGGATGCGAGATAAGCGGGAAGCGCGGTGCGCGACGAATGGGCTGGAGGTGACGCTGGAGGAGGGTGGAGCGGAGAATTTAGTGGGAACGGTTAGAACCGAGGAGCGAGGAGCGACGACGAAGGATGACGCGGCGCCGAGCGTGTTACAAAAATTACAGAAATGGGGGGATTACGCCTCTTTCGGGGATGTCGTGGAGGGGACGCGTTTGATTCCGATGAAGACGCCGTTGAGCGAGCGGTACGTGGACGGAGCGTACGAACACGTGCTCACGGTGGAAGGGTTGATACGGGAGCAAATGGCGTTCGGGAGACGGATTGGGTTGATCATCGATCTCACGAATCACGATTGTTTGTATGAGGATGATATACCGGCGAATGTGCGGCGGGTACACGTGAGAAACGTGGCGAAGACGGTGCCGAGCGCGGCGGACGCGCGCAAGGCGGCCGAGGCGGTAGAGCGATACCAAGCGGAAGGAGGACGGGATCACGTCGCCGTGCACTGCGCGTACGGGTTCAATCGAACCGGTTTCATCATATGCAGCATGATGATAGAGACATTAGGGTTGTCTCCGGCGGAGGCGATGGATCGTTTCGCCGCGTCTCGGCCGCCGGGTCTCAAGCACGAACACTTTCGGCGCGAGCTCGTCGAGCGATACGCCCGCAGGAGCGATCCAGGCGGCGATCTCGACGGTGCCACGCGTTTATTATCGCGAAGTTTTGGTAGTGAACCGGACATGCGCACGGAAGAGGACCGCGACGAGAACGAATCGCTGGATATCGACATGAATCGCAAATTTCACTGGAGACCAGGCGGCGGCGCGTCTTCAAACGACGGTTGAGCCTCGACTTAATAGAGCTCCCCGTCGCCTTTCGACGATAATACGTAATATGCTTGTCATTACCATTACTGTATCAAGACTTTATCGCCACACCGACGCTCTCGCCCGCTCTCGTCTTCTTGTTCGATTCGTGTCGTTTACGACGACGTGGGGTGGACTGACTGAATGACTCGATCGCACAGTACCACTACTAAACGCGTCACAGTAAGACACGACGACGACGAGCGATGGTACGTACGACGGAGCGAGCGAGCGACACGACGAAGAGGAGCGCGACGGACGCCGCGTAAACGATCGGCGACGACGACGACGACGACGACGCGGTGGCGACGATCAAAGAGAGACGAACGAATGAGGTTTTGCTCGAACACGAAAAGTTTGACTGACGCTGCCGACGACGACGACGAACAGCCGGTCGAATCGGTACCCCCGTTCGCAATCATCGTCGGTGCTATCACCGCCATGGGTGGTTTGCAGTACCTCGTGCACGGCACGGCGTACGGGAAACCGAGAGCGATTCAACAGGACGCGTTCGATAGGCTCGTCAAGGCGCGAGACGAACGACTGAAAACTGCGTCGGGAGGGACGCAAAAGTGACGGCGATGTCCGAGAAGGCTCGATGGCGATGCGCCTCGCGCATGTGTAATTCAATTTGGTTGTACGTAGCTTTAAATTACGAGCGGCAGCGGTCGCGCGGATGGTTGATGGTTGATGCCAACCTTCTTAACTCACTCATTTCGTTTCCTCTCTTCGTCATAAAGCGGCGATGCGCGCGATGCAAACGACGACGAGGACGACGACCGTCGGGAGGGTGAGACCGAACGATACGCAGCGACTCGCGCGACGTATCGGTTCGCCTCGTGTAACGTGGCGGTCATCGACGATAAAAAAAGCGTTAAGTGAAGAAGATGTTGAATGGATGATTGCCGAGTTTAAGCCGTGGGTGACGGATGAAACTGGGGCGAGAAAGTGCGACGCGTACATGCGGGAGAACTACGGACGGGCGTTTTCGCTGGAAAAAGCCAAGACGGCGCTGGATTCGATCAAGGCGGACCACGCGAAGCTTCCGGGGAACCTACCGTGGACCACTCCCAAGACGTGGCCGGGAATGCTTTTGATCCTGGAGCGTTGCGGGGATCGCATCGGGGACAATTAGAGCTAGACTTGAGGCTATTTGTATTAAAGAATTAGTTGAATCGCTATCTCTTTTTCACGCGCGCAGTTTCTTTGCGTACAGTTCTCTGCCTTCGGCTGCGTGTTTGAGTGTCGATTTGAACTCTTCGTCAGCGCCGCTGTAATCGAGCACGCTGACGACTGAGATTTCTTTCATTCTAAGCGCGCGACCGATGCGCTTTTTTGTCAGCGCGAAGACAATTGGGATTTCGTTGTCCTTCGCATCCTTTATGATTCCCTTGATCTTGTCGTCGAGTCCTCCTTCGCTTTCAATCTGTTCAATGTTTGGCGCGATGACGACGGCTTTGCTCGTCTTGGCGTCGACGCTCTTCGCCACCTCTCGCAGACCGTACAGTAATCTTCGTCGCATCTTTGCCTTGATCTTGTCTTGGTGATATAAACGATCTTGAAATCCCTTGAGTTTGACGAGCATGCTCGTCGTTGCGGCGTTCAGTTCGTCTGTGATGGTTTGCTGCGCGTACCTCACTTGCTTTGCATCCATGCCAACGTACGTGACGGGAGGCTTATTTCTCGCCGCCGCTCTCACCGGGTCTGACATAATCTCAACCTCTTTTTTGTGAGATTTACCTTCGATGTGCTCTTTCCAAGCTCTCACACCGTAGCACGGAACATTGCAGATGTCGCACATCTTTGTCTCTTCCTTCACCTTGGACGGTTTTCGCTTTGCCTGGTCTGTTTTACCCTTGAGCACATCCACCAAGCTCTGCACGCCCCAGACACCCGCCGGCACTCTAGTTTCGATCGTATCGATCTTCTCTTTGACGATTGCCGCGTCTTCACCGGCTGGTGCTTGGTTCATAGTTTCATTGTCGACGACGTCGTCATCCGCGTCTGAAGACGCTGAGCCTTCGTCTCCTTCATCCATACACATGAGGTTCACTTTGACTGTTTCATCGCCTTGATAATCGACTTGGACGTAAACCCATCCGACGCGAACTTCGATTTCGACCTCGACCTCTTCTTCTACCGCGTTCTCTCCTTCCTTTCTCATCGAACGCTCGCGGAGGATGATTTTCTTGAGTGTCGAATGCCTCTTCTTCTTACCTTTTTCACGCTCCTTCCCACGTCGAAGCACCACGCCGGTGGAGCTCGCTGTGTTTGTACTTTTGATCATCACGCCACCGTGCGCGATTCCATCCTTCTTATCGACGCGCTTCGCGGTTTGCTTCTCCGTCTTGAAGTACGCCGCGAGCGAAGTCACCATGCTATTCGAAGTCTTCGTCTTTGAAGACACGAGATCTCCGAGTTTTAGGGAGACCCTTTTCGCCTCTTTTTCTTTCCCCACCGCAACGAGTCCCGCGGCGATCTGGGCCGTTTCGAGGACTTTTGCGTACGGATTGTTCAAGCCGTAGTGCGAAGCGCCGATGTGTTGCTCCAATGCATCGTAAGTTTTGAACGAGCGACTGCACACTTGGCATTTCACTTTACCAAACTTATCCATGACGGATCGTCTCGACTCTGAACGCAGGAGCTCAGCCGTGATGATCGGAAATTGAGGCATGGACGCCTTCGTCGTCTGCTCCTCTCTGTGCCTCTGCGCCGAATCCTGAAATCGACGCGACTCGCCCTCCATAATGTCTCGTAAACTCGTCCCAGCAGCGTTCGATTCGCTCGAGCGGGGTACACCAGATGACGGCAACGATGTTCCTGGATGTACTCTATTCGCACCACCCCAGGCGGGAACAGCGGGCGGCGGCGCCGGCGCGAGAACCACCTTGGGCGGCGCCGCGACTTCTCGGCTCACCCGCTCAACGCGCCGCGTAGACTTTCGTCCACCCTCCTCCGGCTTCTTCTTACCCGCTCTTCGAGAGCCGCCGACGACATCATCCGCATCCAACGCGAGCAAACGCCCGTCGAGGTTCTTCCCGCGCCAATCTCTCACCGCCGCGATCGTCTCTTCGTCGAGACCTCTCGCAAACTTGCTACACCTCGTTCTCCCGTCGCCATCCACGAACGCCGTCGCCTCGAACGCGCGCACTACGCTCGGAAACGCGACGACGTACGCCTTCAACAGTCTCTTCCCCGCGTCCGAGTATGTCCTCTGAGCACCTGGCGTCGTCGTCGTCGTCGTCGTCGTCGTCGTCGCCGTCGTTGAGGCGTGTTCATCCGAGGCGTCCAAGTTGAGACCGATGACGACATCGCTCGGTGTCGCTCGCGCGTGACGCGCGCACAGCGTCTCGAGCACCGCCGTCGTCACGTCGACGTTGGCATCGACGCCGACGAGCTCGGCCGCGATCGCGCGCGCCGTCCATCCCGTCATTTCGGTGGTGTTTGACCGTCGGCGCGTCGAACGATGACGACACAAGCAGCCTCGTCGTTGGACGCTTTTCAATCATGTCGTCGTTCATGGCACCGCACATCGATCGAGCGTGGAACGCGATCGCGCCGTCGATCGCCCTCTCGGGCGTTAAACTCAACCCCGTCGATCATCTCGTCGTCGTCGAGTTTCTCGCCTTTGCGACGTGGTGCCTCGTCGGGTCGTGGATTTGGAAAACGTACTCCTTCGTCGACCAATTGTGGAGCGTGACACCGGTCGTGTACGTCGGTACGTACGCGTATCACGCCGGTGGTACGGCTGCGGAGACTCGGTTAACGTGCATGGCGGTCGTCGTGTTTTGTTGGGGGGCTCGGTTGTCGTATAACTTTGCGCGAAAGGGCGGGTACTCGGGCGAGGAGGATTATCGTTGGGCAATCCTGCGCAAGAATAAATTGCTCAGCAACCCGATCATATGGCAACTGTTCAACGTGTCGTTCATCGCGTATTATCAGCATTTGCTTTTGTTGCTCATCTCACTCCCAGCGGCGGTGGCGTACAGATCGAAGGAGGCGTTCAACGCGCGCGGTCTCGACGGCGTCGCGTTGGGCTGTTGGACCGTCGCATTCCTCATCGAGGTGATTGCGGACGAACAACAGTGGCGCTTCCAGCGCTCCAAGCGGGGGTTGGCGAAAAAGGTGAAGGGTTGGCGCGACGATTACAAGCGTGGCTTTCTCACCCGCGGGCTCTTTGGGTTTTCTAGACATCCCAACTTTTGGGCAGAGCAGACGATTTGGGTGAGCTTTTCCATCTTTGCCGCGGCGAGTTTGCGATCGAAAAACTTGTTCACGCCAGTTTTAATCGGCCCCGTGTTGCTAATATTGCTCTTCCAAGGTTCTACGGCGTTTACCGAGAGCATCTCCGCGAAGAAGTATCCCGATTACACGCACTACCAAAAGGCGACGAGCCGCTTGCTTCCGTTGCCTCGCTTCAGAGCGATGCCTCCTCCTAAGGATTGATTGGAACCTGTTCTTTGTTGTCTTTTGATGTCTATGCACATGTCTAAATTACATATATTTTCCTATTTGAAACAATCACGTCCTACTTCATTCTGTGCAGCAAGTCTTCCTCGCCTTGCCTAGACAGGTGTAGAAGCGAATCTAACCGACGCTCGCGAGATATTTGCCTCTCGTTGATATCCGTGTGCACTTGCTGGTAATGCATCCCATGGGAGCGCTTATCGGCCGATTCCATGACGTCATACTGATCGTAATTCGCGTACCCCTTGATGACTTTCGGAGTGACGGCGACGTTTTGGACATCCTTGCCTTCACGAAGTTTCGTCAGCGAGACTTGCTTCCCCTGAAGCATTCGCCGCTTGTGCGCCACGTTTCTTCGAACGCTCAACTCATGCTTGAAACCTCCGCGCGAGTAGTACAAACACTTCCTCGCGCACCAAAGCGCGGCACAGCAACCGATGAAGGTGTACGTACAGACGAACATGGCGAGGAGCAACTGAGGATCCCGCTCTATGCGCAGCGACGGTGGAGGCGGCGGAGCAGGTGGAGGCGGCGGTGGACCCGAAGGTGTCGCCAGCGCCCTCTCGATGTCTACATAATTTATATAGTTGCCTGCCGCGTCAGTCACGGCGATGAAAACGGCAACGCGCTTAGCGTAGCCGAGCTCAACGCTGAATGACGTCGCTGTATTTGCCTGTTCAACAGCAAAGCTTCCCGAGTCGATGGGACTCGCGGTCAATCGCGTGGGATCGACAACATCCTGGGCGCTTGGCACCGTGAATGTTGTGTCGTCTTGTATGACGTAGTACGCGACACCGACCTCCGAGGCTTGTACTTGCATCGTCACCTCTGTTCCAGATATCTGCGCAGTCGAAGACCACACGGGCGGCACGACGTCGAGTAATGCGACCTCAAAGTGCTGCGCCGCCATGAGATTCCCTAGCGCATCCTCAGACGCGGCAAATATGACAAAACTACCACCAGAGGTGAGATGCGGAAACGACCGCGTGACCACCGTGTTTGCGGTGATGGCCAGCGCTCCAGTTCCGCGCATGGCTGCGACTGAGGCTGCGGGAAGAGTTTGCGTCTTCATTTGCGAAGACGTCGGCGCCGTCACGGTCGCGGCAGTGCCCTCGTATACGACAAAGTAGAGGATACCCGTTTCATCAACCATGAATTCAACGTCGAACGACGTGCTCTGAACATTGATAGCCTTTGGATACCCGCTCGCAAAGTGAGGAGCATTCGTCTCCGGCGCGGGCGGCGGAGAGGGCGAAGACGGTGGAGGCGGAGAGGGCGAAGGCGGCGAAGGCGGCAGATCCGGTGGAGGTGGACTAGCGGCAACCGCGGGAGGTGGAGATGGCGACGCCGTCACGTCGTAACCAGTCGCGGTGGCTGGTAAATTCCCGTCAGTGTCCTTCGTCACCAGATACACGGTGTACAAGCCGCCGAGAGTCAAACCAGACGCGCTCGTCGTCGTCAACGTCTGCGCGACGCCCACCTGAAACAGTTCTGAGCCGCTCGACAACGCCGCGGACCCATCTGACTTTTTACCGTCAATGACCTGGTTCACAGATGGCACCGGGTCGCCTCTGGGTACCAACGCGTAATACACTTGCCCGTCCTCGTCGCTCAGCGTGATTGTCATCGAAATCTGCGTCCCGCTCGGCGAGTGACTGAACGAACCGATCACCGGTGGACTTACATCCGTCGTCTTCACCGACATCCCCGTCACCAGGCTCTGCAGCGCCGCACCGTCGCCGACAAAGCTCACCCAATACGACGTCTTCTCCGTCAGACTCGAAACCGTGGCGCTCCCTTCCGCGCCCGCGCTCGTCGTCGTAAACGTCCCAGCCGCCAGTATGCTCGAGTGTGTCCCCGCCTTGACTTCCGACGGCGTCAACTGGTACGTCGCCGGCGCCAGCTGCACCGCGTAGTACGCATCCGCGCCCCCAGTCGTCGAAAACGCGTGCGCCACGTCAAACGACGTCGGCCCCACGTTTCTCACCGTCGGGTACCCGTTCGCATCCGTCGGCGCTTGCAACAGCCTCCGTCGCGCCGCGAAACCACCACCACCACCACCGATGCTTCCTAAATCAACCTCATCCGACCCCACCGCGACGCTCGCGAGGCCCCACGCCGTGACCAGCGCCAACGACACGAACATCGCAGACGCCTCTGAAATCCACCCGCGCCGTCTCGCGCGCGTTCCCACGAACCACTCCGTTGAGTCCCCGCGACGACCGTCTCGCGTCCGACGCCGCGAACGTCGACCCATCTCCCCGTCGGGTCTCTCGTCGTCGTCGGGTCTCTCGTCGTCGTCGTCGTCGTCGTCTGACGATTCATCCACCGCGACGCTCCAACGACTCCCGCGCGTGTCATGTCGCCCGTTCAATATTCTTGGTTCATGAACCGTCAAAACGAACGACACAGCGCACACCCGGGTCCGACGGACGTCTTCGCGCGCCCCGCGGCCAAAAGCGACTCTCAAAACGAACGACACAGCGCACACCCGGGTCCGACGGGCGTCTTCGCTCGCCCCGCGGCCAAAAGCGCGCTCGGCTCGACGAACTGTTTGTCCGTACAAGTAGTGTAAAAGTAACAACCCGGTCGGGCTATGTATTTTTGTCCGTAGTGTAAAAGTAACAACCCGGTCGGGTTATTTGTCCGTAGTGTAAAAGTAACAACTGCCCCGAAGTGCCGACGTCGACCAACGACCTCCCGCCCGCGCGCGCGCGCGCGTCAGTCGTCGACCGGCGGCCGCGCGCGCTCGTCGGTCCGTCCGTCCCGCGCGCGGGTTTTTTTGTGGACTCCCCTCGCGGTTCTCCGCGTCGTTTCCCGCGTCGCGTCGCGTTCCGTCGTCGGCGGCGTCTCGAGGGAGGGACTCTTTTCGCGCGAACAGACGGAGGGTGCGACTCGCGCGTTCGATCGGTCGGTCGGGTCGGTCGGTCGCGTCGGCGTCGACGGGGGCGGCGAAAAAAAACAGACGGAGGGTGCGACTCGCGCGTTCGATCGGTCGGTCGGGTCGGTCGGTCGCGTCGGCGTCGACGGGGGCGGCGAAAAAAAAGCGCGAGAATTACGCGGGTCGAGCGATCGGTCGCGTCGGCGGGAAACCGTCGGTGGTTCGGCTTGCTTCCCGCGGTCGGGGCGGATGTCGACGCGGTGGAGGATGAGAGGCGCCGGGCGGCGTCGAACGACGGGCGCGTCGAACGCGTGGGTGTCGTCGCTCGTGGCGGCGTGCGCCGTCGTCGGGGCGTTGGCGTCGAGCGGTAGCGATTGGACGTCGTTTGATGATACCGCGGCGGCGACGGAGATTGTTCCGGGGGCGCCCGCGGTGTCGCTCGCGCTCGCGCGGCGCGGGGAGGCGTACTTTTACTTTGACGTGACGTCGCAGTACGATCCGGATTTCGTGGTGGAGTTGGAGAGAACGAGCGGGATTCCGACGCCGGTTTTGAAAATTAATGCAACGGCGAACGGTGATCGCGTGATGGGTCACGAGGTTGAGGATGGGAATCGTCTGTGGATGAGTTTTGATAGGGAAGAGATGGGTCACATGGCGGATTATCAATCGCTCAAGGTTGTCGGCGCCACAGCCGGGAGGTATCGATTTAGAGTGTACAACGCGCCGGAGCTGTCGAAACAGACTGGATCAGAGACGTACTCCGTAGACGCGGCGTACACGCTCAGAGTGAGATCGACAGATGACGGAACGAGCCCGGCTCCCCTTTGCCCGTGGGACTGCGGGAATAGAGGCGTCTGCCTGCGCACGGGCTTGACGACGGGGGACAACGCGAAATGCGAATGTTCCGATGCCGTCCTGTCTGACGGCGTTTCCGTGGCTTACGGTCCGAGTTGTCGCGATAGATTCGTGTCTTTTGGTGACATTGCGCGATCACAGCTCTTGGAAGTTCCCGCGGGCTCGTTGCTCGTGACGAGAGCAAGCCTCACCGAAGACCTTGATCGCGCTGACAGCCGTGGAGTCGAAATTACCATCGAATGGCAGAGTGAGAGCGGGGGAGAACTCTTTTTATTGGTTAATTTTGGCAGCGCGCCGACTCTGGACGATTCAGACTACGCGTACACTGGATTGCTCGAGGGTGGTTACAGCTCTGTCAGATTTTCACCCGATCAGATCGAATCGCGAGGCGGCGGAGACGTGTACGTCGGAGTGTTCAACAAGAGATTCTCTAAGGACGGCACGGCGAAGATTAGGATCAGCATTGACACGGCGAGCTCGCGCTGGGACTCAAAGTCTCCGACGGTTTTATCGATGGCGATTGTTCTCTTTGTAAGCTTGACCATTTGCGTAGTCGTCACTTTTGTCAAGAGATACTTTTGGCGACGATACGTGAGACAGTTGAGAATGCAACGGGTCTTCGCTCAGGTCGATGAACAGCATGGTCGTCGGGGATCGCAAGTCGGGACACCGCCGAGTGTCATAACCTCTCTTCAAGTGATCAAGTTCGACGCCGAACAGGCGGAGGAATTGAAGCGACAGGGCGAAGAGCCGACGTGCACAATCTGCTTGGAGGACTACAACGACGGCGACGCATTACGACGAATGCCACACTGTCGTCACTTGTTCCATCAAGAGTGCGCAGACCTTTGGTTGAGGTCGTCGCAAACTTGTCCAAATTGTCGAGCGTCGGTTCTCCCGTGGAACGAAGGTGTCGCGGCTGCAAACGCCGCACAAAGTCAACGCGTGGACGAGGCGCCGTCTACGTCGTCAGACGGATCGCCGACGCGTCCATCGCACATCGAGTTGTCAACCATGGGCCCAACGGATGGTAGACAAGTCATCGTCGTGCAGCTTCCGTACACCGAAGCGAGTCAACACGATGCGGGACCATCGAACCCATCCCACGCAAGCGTTTGAGTGGGGCAATAACGTGACGTGAGTATTTGTTTTTCATTGAATTTTTGGTTTTGTAATAAACTGTAATTTGTATTTTTGAGCTTGGATATTCTATACAACCATCAAAGCGACGTCAAGCTACGAAATGCCGTTTTCAATCGGTGAAAGACGCCGCGTCTCTTTGCGCGCTTCTTCTTTTGATTATCCTTTGGCGCGACCCACTCGTGTTCGGAGACGTCTTGAAGCGTAATGCGAGTCGCTGGGTCGGGATCGAGCATCATCTGAATGAGATTGCGCGCCGCATATGACACGTGCACCGTGAATGGTATCATGTTCCCTTTGGAGACGTTTTGAAGCGTTGTTTTCACGTTGTTCGGTCTCTGTGGATCTTGAAACGGGTATCTTCCCGTGAGCATAATGTAGAGCATCACTCCGCTGGCCCAGACGTCCACGGCTTTCGCGTCGTATCTCGTTTCGACGGCGTTTCCGTCGTCATCGCTCTTCGCCAATAGCTCCGGCGCCATATAATCGGGCGTCCCGATCGCGCGCGTCTTCGCGCTCTCCACACCCTTGGCCAAACCAAAATCAATCAATTTTAAGTTTCCATCCGCGCACACGATGACGTTTTCCGGCTTTACGTCTCGATGACAAAACCCGTTATCGTGAATCATCCTCAACGCCTCCACGAGCTGCGAAAACAACTCGCGCGCCCGCTCCTCCTCCAACTTCCCACCCGAACCGTTAATCAGATCCAACACGTCCACTCCCTTTGCCAACTCCCAAATCAGCACCAACGCCTCGCCGTGACTCAAAACGTTTAATAATCGCACCACCCGCGTCCCGGCGCTCTTTTTCCCAATCTTCGTCGCGTACTTGATTTCCCGTTTCACCGCTTCGAGCGGAATCCGAACCCTTCGTCCATCGCGCGCGCCGCCTTCCGCGCCGACGCCCTCGACCATCATGACTTTGAGCGCCACCTCCGTCTCGAGCGCCCTGTCGTATCCTCGATACACCACAGCCGTGCCTCCTCGATTGATTTCCTCCTTGACGACGTACCGCCCGTTTCCAATCTCGTCCCCGGGTTCCACCGCCGTCATTCGTCGCCGCGTCGTCGTCGTCGTCGTCGTCGAAGAGTTCATTCGCTCGTCCGGTCGCTCGTTCGCGCGTCGACGAGTCCCTCGACCGATCGAAACGTCGCGTCGCTTCGTATTTTCCGAGACGAGTCGTCTCGGATACGTCCGATGTTATGTGCTAAGTACTTATGTGTAAACAGTACGATAAGTTTAGATACATAGGTCTAGGATTTCCAGAGTATCGGTTTTGTACCGGTGTGCCCGAATCGCCCGCGAGAATCGGCGATTCTCTCGCGCGCGAGAGAGAGAGACGCGCGTCATCGCGAGACGGTGTGCGCGCGCGCGTTCTTTTGAGTCTTTCCGTCGTCGTTCGAGCGGCTTCGTAAACGCGCGCGCGTGAGTGAGTGAGTGTGAGTTGAAGAATGCGCGACGCGGTGTACGGCGCGGATGATGAATCCTTCGGGGACGCCGAGACGACGGTGGGCGCACCGGATGCGACGGCGGTGATCGTGGACGGTATGCCGACGACGTTGCCGAGTGATCGTAAACCCGCGGAGTCAACGACGTCGACGAGGACGCGCGCGGCGACGACGAGCGGAGAGTCGCCCGTGGCGGGGCCGAGGTTGGTGAGCGCGACGACGTTCGCGACGCCGCCCGCGGAAGGAATACCGGTGAGTGGACGGCCTGGACAAGGAGCGACGTTTGTGACGACACCAACGGGTGTGTTTGCGTTCTCTGGGGCGCTTTGGGACGATCAATCGGTGCGAGAGACGATGGAGCGTGAGTTTGCGAGAGAATTGGGCGACGAGGAGGGTGCCTTTGCGTTGGATTTGGAACAGTTTGTCATGGCGCGGCAGTTGAGCAAGATTGTGCGGTTGTTTGCGCTCATAGACGTCGTCATGTGCGTGCTCTACGCGCTCTCAGGTGCAGATTACATTGCCATTCTATTGTTTGGGCCGCTGGGCGGTTTCATCGGCGCGCGAATGTACAATCCAAGTCTCACGTGCTGGTACTTGTTGTTCTGCTGCTTGGGAATCGCTTGGAGAGTGAGCGATTTCATCTTGGTGAAGGAAGTGACGCCGAGGATATTAGCACTCGTCACACTCGTGCTCTCCGTTTATATTACTAGGTTGGTCGCTCGGTTTTGGGGTCTTATTCGCCTCATGTCTCGAGAAGTGCAGACGCTGCTAAGACAGTTAGATTACGCCCATCCGGCCCCAGTAATCTGATGACTAGTGCTGCTGTATGCTATTCGCTCTTCTTTCAGGCTTGTACATCGCCAGACATAACTAGACAGACTGTGAATTTCAATGTGCATTAAACTCGACTCGGCTTGGGCGCTAATAAACGAACATCTGTCAACTTCCTCGACTATGATGCTGATGTTTTTTTGATTTACGCATCACCTTCCACAACGCCTTAACCTCATCCCGTGCGTTTTTCCTACCTTCGCCCCCGCAAAATTTCCGAGCGTCCCTACCTTTTGGAACCGTGCACCTACATTTTTTGCTCTTGACTGACTTTTTCACTCGTTTCAACACGAACCAGTTACGCGGACCCGACGTCTCTGACTGACCGACATCAAGCTTCACCGGCGACGCCTGGTCCAACAGCTGGGCGTACATCTTAGTATTTTCAATCCATCCGTGGGCGCAAAAGGTATCCATCCACCACCTTCGTGACTTGAACCCATCCGTTTCTCCGCTCAAAACCGCGGTCCCGTCTAAAGTGGTGCGCGCCGCAAACACCATTGTCGCCCCTAATTTCGCCACACGAGTCGCCTCGTTCAACACTGGATCGACATTTCTAGGTATAACCGGAAGCCCAATCTTCCCGAACGGTTCGATCGCAATCAGATAATCGAAGTGATTACTCCGATACGGAAGCTTTGTCAAATGCGCGACTTGCGCCGCTCCGCTCGCGAGCAACGTTCCCGCTTGATTACGCACATTTGCGATTCGCGGATCCACACCGACGACATCGCACGCCCCTTCTTCTCTGAGAAACGTCAGCAATTTTCCATTTCCGCTCGCCAGCTCTAATCCCTTTGGTTTTCGTCCGAGAGCCCCGCCTTTACGAAACTTGTCGCTCTTGAAAAAATCGCCAAACGCGTCGCAATATGCGCATAAACTCTCTACCTCCTCGGACGAAATCTCAGCCACCTCTTGCGCCGCGCCGAAATCCCATCCATCAAACCATCCTGAGAGCCACGACGCCGCGGGCGGCGACGGTGGCGCGAACCGTCGTATCCCTTCGTCATCTATGAAGGATGGGCCACGACTGTCGCCAGAGTATTCAAACGAAATCACCGCGACGAACGCGCCGAACGCGAGGAGAATCAGCGCGGAGGGTCTGCACGCCCTCGACCGGGTTCGTCGAATCGTCACCGCCATGTCCGGCGCGGTACGATCGAGGTCGGGTCCAGCGTCTGGTTATGTCGTTCGTCGAGCGATCCGTCCAACTGAAAACGCCACAGTTGCGCTCGCGAAATGAAAGCCTCGCGACCGAACTCTTGGGACTTTAGAACTGCGGTGTTCGCGGCTTTGTGCGCAACCTCGCTCGCGTGCGGCGTCGCGACGACGTTTGCCGTCGTCGCGCCGGCGTTCATACGCCAACGCGCCGATGATGCGCTGCGCGTGTGCGTCGTTTCGTCCATGATGGCACTCTGTTATCGAATCTTGTACACGTTGACGCCAGCTTTAAAACGACGAGACGCTGCGGCGCTTCGAACGGAAGTGTCGAAATGCGTGGCATCGAATGGTTTTCAATACATTGTGTACGGGTCGATCGTTTTGGCCATGCCACGGGGCACGAGCAACGCCCCGGCGTTGGCGCCGTTTTGCATCTTGTCGGCGTATCAGCTCGCGACCACTGCATCAAAATTATACGGCGACGACGATGGTAAGGGGTACTGGAGCAAGCTCGGAATGGGAAGAGTCTTTCAGCAAATGCAAGCGAACATGGAGCTCGCGCTCGCCATCTGCGCGACGATTGAGATTTCACTTTTAACACCGATGCTGTTGGATTTATTTTCATCAAGAAGACGCTCGGTGACTCGCGTCCTCGCGTACATTTCGTGGTTGCGTTCGAGGTACCACTGCAAAGACAACACGATTTATAGAATCAAGTACACGAGGTTCGACACCGCGCACTATCACAGAGACGTGTGGTCGATGCTGGATGAGAAATTAGTATCCAAAGTTCCAGCGCTTCGTAGAATGTTCGCGCCCGTCTCAACGTGGTTTTGTAGCGCGCGTTAGCGGACGATTTAGCAACTATAGCGCGTGTATTGTCATAGCATTGTACGTACTACCTCTTCTAAGCTTGCTTAATAACGTGGCGGCACTTTGCATGCGCCAATCTCAGCCTTGGCTGCGTCAAATCCCGGGAACATTGGGAAGTTTGGCGAAATGCCCGTCTGATCGATATCGACGAGACCGGGCGTTACATACTTACCCACGGTGAGGACCATGCCGCTCAGGTCGCTCAATTCGTAGACACTCTGAATGAGACCCTTGCCGTAAGTCTTGCTGCCGACGACAGTGGCTCGACAGTTATCCTTCAAGGCGCCGGTGAGAATTTCACTCGCCGACGCACTTCTACCGTTGACAAAGACGACGAGAGGAACCTCAGTGTCCACGAGTGGGGCGCTTGTAGACGACGTGATCGCCTTAAGTTTCGTTGGAAGCTCAGAGTTTGATCCGTTTCTCACCGTCTTCGTCGCCGAGACGTCAGTGTCTCGCTTCACGCCACCAGCGACGACTCTGCCTTCGGTGTACGCGATGGTGGAATCGGGAGGCAAAAACAACCTCGCAATCTCAACACCAGCCTGCACTAAGCCACCAGGGTTATCTCGAAGGTCCAGGATGTACGAATCCGCGCCTTGCTTTCTCAAGTCTTTGATTGCCTGCGCAATGTCTCGTTCAGCGAGTGAGTTGAACTCACGAAGGCGAATGTACCCGACGTGGCCACCCTCTAATCGCATGCTCACAGGGCTCGAGGGCGCAGAATAACCGTCATCGCGTTCTAGAGAGAGCGTCATCGGTGCGTCTACATCTTTTCTCGAGATGGTCAAGTCGACCTTCTTTCCGTTCGCCTCCTGGATGAGGGACGAAACCTGGAAAGCACTCAAACCTTTCACGGATGCACCGTTTACGGCGACGATGACGTCGTCTTGCACGACACCAGCCTTCATCGCGCTCGAATCGAGCACGAGTCCGAGCACTTTAATCTTCTCAGGATCGTCGGAATCCTCCGAGATGTTCAGACCGACTCCCGTGATGTCGTACTTCAACATGGAAGTAAACTGGTCCGGCTCAATGAACCTCGTAAACCGATCCCCGAGCGTCCCGAGCATCTCTCGGATCATATCATACGCCTGCTCTCTAGTCTTTGGTGGGTTTGCATCGTGCTCCGCTCTGATGGCTTCCCACGCCGCGCGATCAAACCCGTCGGACTCTGACTTGCGCGCCGGTAGAAAGTTGTCAAAGACGAGCTCCCACGCCTCGTCCAAAATCATCTGATCCGTCGCCCCTTCCGCCTGGAGCGCCGCCTCGGCTTCCGCAGTCTCCGCGATGAGTTCCGTCCGCGCGCTCTCCTCTCTCGCACCTTCCGTCCGCCTCGCCTCGGCGATCAAAGGCGTTCCAAAGACGACTCCTGCAGCGCACGCCGCCGCGCACGCCGAAATCGCGCACGCCCGCGTCGCTCCCGCCATCCATCCACCGTTCCCGCCGATTCCCGCCGCCGATGATTCCCCACCGCACGAAGTCACCGACGCGCGCTCCGTCGACGCCCGCAGCGTCGTCCCACCGCGCGCGCGGTCACGTCTAAACCTCTGCCCGCCGCGCTCGGGTTCTCTCGACCCTCGCATCGCCGCCGCTGCCGCCGACACGCGAGCCGCCGCCGCCGTCGTCGTCGTCATCGTCGTCCGCGGTCCGCCATCGCGCCATCCCCCCGTCGTCGGTCGCATCGTCGTCATCTTCTCACCGACGCCGTGTGACGCTTGACCTGAACGTTCGCTCAACAAACGACTAACGGCATCCTCATTTTCTGCATTTTCTATTTTGATGAATATTGATGAATTGGTCCCGATTTGAATTGAGTCTAGGTTGTTGAAGTTTAGAAGTGTTGAGCTTTGTCTACGTAGGTGTTGAAAATTTTAAGTTAACTCTCACTACGGTACCGGTAGTAGTGTTTTTTGTTTGTCGCTCGTCACTTGCGATTATTTCGCCATTGGAAAAACCCGCAATCGCACTCTGGATTCGTCTTCGGGCCCGCAGGTCGCGGGCAACAGAAGAATACTCTACCAAAGTTTGCGTTGTCTTTTTGCTTTACAGTGCGAACCTTGCACGTTTCGCCGTGACGACATTTTGGGAGAGCCAATTTAGCAAACGTGTTTGTCCACGCGGCGCTCGCCTCTTGTTGTGTCATCTTCGGTGTCCGGGATTCTTCCGAGGGAGCCACGACGACGGGTGATGGATTGTCATCACCAGTGTGATCGCCTTGTGACGCCAACTTTTTCGATTTCACTGCGAAAAAGTTCTTCATCGTGACTTCAGGGGCTTTTTTCCGCTTTGGTTTGCAGACGTACGTCGCCATTTTCACTTTTTCTTGTTCAGGTTCACCAACCGCATGACTTGCAGGTGTTTCTACTGAAGAATTCTGTACGACGCTAAACATTTCACTCACTTTCACTTGACGGCCACGGAATATTGAAGAACACGCGAGCGGTGGCGCAACTTGATCTGGTCGTTTTTCTTTCCAAACGTCTCGATCGAGAGATAGAAAAATCGGCGCATGATCCGAACCTTCGTGTTTCTGGGCCACGCCAACTCGTCGCACACTTTTTAGCGTCTGCGATTCATCACATAGAAAGTAATCGATCCGAGAGCCGAAATTGCTCAGTTGTGCACCGCTCGCGACGTTCCAGCACGTGTACGCGTCCGTGACATCGGCATGCGCTCTTCGGAAAATGTCGGCGAGGCCGCCCTCCTGAGACAGTTGACGATTCAACCAGTCTCGCGATGGGTTCTTCGGTTCTTGACCGGCCTCGTCTTCTCGAGCGCGATCTGTACGCCAACACGGCGCGATGTTCCAGTCTCCACATATCACCACTCTACGGTTGCAGGATAAAAGACTAGAGATGCGCCATTCTAGCGCGGTGAGGAAATTGGCTTTATACTCGGCGCGCTCAGCAACTTTTTCGTCAAGTGCCGGGTCACCGAAAACTGCCGGCACGTAAACGGTGCAAAGCACAAATGTTTCAAAGTCTACCCACACGCACCGCCCCTCGCCATCCAGTGCCTTCTGTTTATCTGGTTCGTCCGAGAAGGCCGCCGCTGAGTTTGCGAATATGCTACTCCCAATGCTCCCGCACACACCCTCCTCGATGGCGACGGGACACAGTTCTTTGCATCGCCAGTACACGGCGACTCCCGAATACCCCTCTTTTCCTCTCAAGCTACACACGCTATGCGTTGAATCCCACTCGCAATCATTGTCTCGTCCGACGTCGCTCACGTCCAACCGACTCGTCAACTTTGTCTCTTGAAAACACACGACGTCGCACCTCCGAGGCAGACCAGAAAGCACGCCGCCGATGGAACCGTACCCGCGACGACGTCGAACGCCGTGTTGATCCGTAGTCCTCGACGACGGGTCGTCGCGACGACACAAACTTCGTAATCCGAAGAGCCCCACGTTCCAACTCGCGATGGTCCTTTCGTCGACGCCGGCGTCGCGCCCGCTGCACGACGCGTCATTCGCGACGACGAAGGGATCGTGATCGGGGATAGCAATCTCACCGTTCGCCGCGTATGGCTCGCGCATCGCTCGCGCGACGACGCGCGGCGACGAGACGAGTTCTGAGGAGATGGGTGCCTCGTTTCCAAGTCTTCGCGTGTGGTGCGCATTAAAAGTTTTCAACCTCAAGTTTACCAAGTTGGATGCGCTAGGAGCGGTGAGTGAAAGTCTAGAATGGCAAATGTATCAATTACAAGATCAGTTTAACCCACGGCATATCGCACGCTTCGTTCTCGCAGTTTTCAACCAGGGCAAAGGTGATGTCCGCCACGGGCACTGAAAGCGAAATTTGTTGAATGTTTCTGGCGGTGGAAGAATCCGTCAAGATCAAGTGTGATGAACGCAGTTTGGACGCAATGCGAACTCCACTTCCGATTGGAGGTTCTGCGACGTTGACTTTAGGGTCTTTGCACATCACCTGGAGCATCTGCATGACGCTGCCCATGTCTACAGTCGTCGTTCCGGCCCGCTGAAGCGATTTTACCAACGCCACGAGGAACATGCGTTCATAGAAACTCGCCGCGTGAATCAACTTCATGTGTGGTCCGTCGAACATTTCACTCTGCGCCTGACGAACGTCGTCCATGGTCACCTTTTCTGTGCGCGCCTTGGCGCGAGCAGTCGCGCCAAGCGGAGACGTTTGCACTGGCTGAGCGCCCACGTTGGTCACCTTCTCAACGTTTATTCTAGCTTCAGCAACTTCTGCTGCGCGTCTGGCGAGCTCGAGAGCTCTTCTTGCATCACCATTGACAGAGGCAACCTTTCTGCATATCAAATCCAGCGTCGATGGGGCATATGCTTCGCTGCAACCTTCAACACTTTCGAGGCGCGACGTGACAATCTTCTTCAATTGTTCCCACGAATACGGTGCGAACGAGACGCGGTTGCTTCCTAGACGTGACGCAATTCTCGGAAGCATACGCTCTGGTACGTCGAGAGTGTTGGCGATACCGATAACCACCAAGCGACTCTTCTTGTGCGTCGGCCAATCAAAAATATTGTAGAGCACGTCTTGACGGTGCGTCACCAACAGATCGAGTTCATCGACAATCAACACCGTCACGCGACCGTCGCTCCCTTTGCCGTCTTTGAATCTCTTCTCCAACACTATGCTTGCTTTATCTGGACTGAATTTTTGGCCCATGAGCTCCTCCGCAATCGTGCTGTACGCGTGCTTGGGCGTTTGAAGTCTGAGCGCGTTGAGTTCCACGTGGTTGAACTTGGGAATCATACCACCGCGTGCTTGCGAACGGAGAACGCGAATGATCTCCCGGACGGTGGCTGTTTTACCCGTACCCGGCACACCTGAGATATAAAGGCACTTACCGGTGCTATTTGATCCAGCCATGATGGCTTCATGCACAAAATCGTACACCTGCTTTCTCTCGTTCTCTCTGCATGGCAAGGTTGCCGGCGTCGACGCGAGGGAAAGAACCGCTCGCACGCCACCTAAGACTGTTGCCGGGTGCCTTCTTCCTCCTCTAGACATGGCGCTTCCGCCGAAACCGGCAATCTCGAGTTGTATGGCGGCATTCTCGGCTCGCCTTCTAGCCGTGAGCGCCGCGAGACGACCCTTCGTCGACGACGCCTTTTTCTTCTTCGAGTTCCACTCGTTATCCTCCTCTTCATTCCAATCGAGTTCGTTGTCGAACCGTTCGTCGTCGCTGAATTCGTCTTCTTCACCCCACTCTCCACGACGTTTGAACCGTTGGAACGCAGCGTCGTAGGTGTACTCGCACACGTACGCATCGTGAGATCCCTCCTCTTGGTCCCTAAACTCCTGCGGGCTGTACACCTTGGCGACCCGAAACAAGCAATCGACGGGGTTGACGTCGACTGTGTGCGTGAGAAATACCTCGCGTCTATGCTGCATGTGCGGCTGTCGACCCATGTGGGTCTCCTCTGGCAATGCGTACCATCTACCAGCGAATTGATACACGCCGTTTTCTTCCCAAATGTGTTCAATTCTAGTCAAATGAAGCCGTCCAGCCATAAACTCCGTGCACGCAGTGCGCGCGGTGCTCTCAATCGGTGGCACCGCGCTCGCTGCTTCTCCTCCACGCGTACAGAGCGGACAATGCCAATCGCTCTCGGGAACTCTTGTCATGGGCGGTTTCAGGCAACTCATGTGCCAGCCGCGAAGACACGTGTCGCACTCGAGCATGATTTTATCCGCATCTGGCGCTTCACCACACACCGCACATGGTACATCCTCATCTTCCTCAAAGTCGACCGTCTTCTCGCTCACGACGTACGCGCTGTCGCCGACGGCGAATATCTCACCCTCAAGATTGACCATTTTCCAATACTTGCGCTTTGGCGGCGCCTCGGCCGTCTTCTTTTTACCCTTCTTCTTCGGCGCCGCCTGGGACGTGGAGACGATCGGATCTGCAACCACTAACGCCTTGCTCGTCACCACCGGCGCGACGACAGCCGCCTTTGCGACGCTCTCCTTGGGTTTGCCGCTCGGTTTGCTCGGTTGCGCCGGTTGCGCCGCGTGTCCCCCCTTTTGTCTCGCCGCCAACACCGCCATCATCGCCAAGCTCTTTGGCTTCTTTCCATTTTTCCCCAGCTTCTTCTTCACCCCATCGTTCGCCTTGTTCACGGCCGTCGAAGCCGCCGCGACCGCCAAAGCCGCCGTCCCGCCTTTCGGTCTCTTCACCGGCCGCGTCCCATCCTCCGTCGCGAACGTCCGCATCCGCCTTCCTCGTCCGTCCCCATTCGTCCCATCACCCGCGTTTTCGTTCGTCCCTCCCTTTGTCGCTCTGTTCGTCGTCTGCCTCGTCGTTCGTCTCGTCGTTCGTCCCTCTCCGTTCGTCGTCATGTCGTCGTCTTCCAGATTTTACTATCCAGTCGAAAACAAAATCAACCAACAGCGTCAGACGACACGACAAGACACCCCGACCCGGCGACACGACGCGAAGCGATCGATCGATCGATACACCGCCCGTTTCGAATCCCGGTCACCGCTCGCGAACGACACGACACGACACGACGCGCGACGACGACAACGACGACGACGTCTGACGCTCGAAATCAATCATCTTTTTCAAAAACAAAAGCCACGCGCAGTACATACATCCCGTGTCGATAAATACTTTTCATGGCGTCAAATATATCACAATATAAGGGTTTAGATTATTCCGTGTCACAGCTGTCACAGATTTTCAAAAAAACTCAACTGTCCAACCGTCCGCGACAGACTCTGACGCGACCGACCATGTCGACGAGCGTCGCGCGGCGACCGTCGACGAGCGTCGACGGACGTCGGTGCGCGTGTCGTCGTCGTCGTCTTCGTCGTCGTTCGGCGTGTCGTCGGGTTCAGAGACACCGCGCGATCGATGAAGGCGAGCGGACGATGAGAATCATCGATGACGACGAGGTTGAGGAACGCGTCGCGCGCGCTGAGGATGGGTCGTCGGCGTCGTCGTCGGCGTCGTCGACGTCGACGTTGGAAGACTTCGTGGCGGCGGCGTGTGAAAGAATGGGACGACGACGGGAAGACGGCGCGGCGGTGACGAAGAGATTGAAAGAGAATTGGTTTGAGAGCGTGGAGGACGTGGAGAGCTTGGACATCGAGGACGCGGGAGCGATGGGTATTCCCGGACGGTTGTGGTTAGCCATGCGAGAGGAAGCCGAAGCGAGAAGGAGCTTAACAGCGCGAGGAGAAGAAGAGGAGGAGGACGAAGGAGAGGGAGATGCGTCGTCGGGATTGGAATCGTCGTCGACGACGTCTTGGATTGGTGGAGAGCTTCCGAGCGGTGATGCGAAAATGCCAGAGGTCAAGACGACGACGGGTAGGATTGTGGCGCTCGCCGACGTGCGCGTCACCTCTAGAAAGCGATTGAAACCCTTTAGTCTTCGCGGTGAAGAGGTGAGCGGTGAATTACAGAGAGAACTCGATGCGGTGGTTAGGGATTTAACGAGTCGAAGAGTCGGTGGAGGCAAGGCGCCAGTTAGAGAAAGGACGGCGATGAATCACGTCACGGTGGGAAAACAATTCATGGGATGGCTCGCCAGAGAGTCCGAGTACGCCTCTGAGTTCGCCATTCTCAGCGAGACTGGCGAGGTGATTTTGAAACCTGGCGTCACATTGCGCGACGCGTTTCCCTCTCGCGAATCATCGGGTGCGAAATACGCCATCGAGTACGTCCAGTGGTTGTCGGACGAGCGCAAGATTAAATCGACGACGGAGGATTTCCAATTGCGCTCCCTCGTCGCGCTGGCGAAATGGGTGCACGATCACGTCGACGACGACGGAATCGCACCACCGTGCGTGCAGGAGCTCATTCGAGTGCAGAGGAGCGCTCGAGAGCGCGCGAAAAACGCCCCGCATGCGGCGGACGACAAGAGAAAGTGGCTCGAGTGGGATCAGTATTTGGCGCTCGTCGAGCACCTCAAACTAGAGTGCGCTCCGTTGGACGTTAACGGCAAGGCGCGCTCGGAACGAGACGTCGCGATGAGCGTCCAGAGATACTTGCTGTTTGCCATTCTCGCGTGCATTCCAGACAGACAACGCACGTTGCGAGAGCTTCAACTCAACAAGACGCTCTTCAAGGATGAATCGTCTGGATTTTGGATGGTGCGACACGGCCCGGATGACTATAAAACGGGCGGCGCCTACGGCGAGCGTCCAGCGCTCGTCATCGATTCTAGGGTGTATCCAGCCTTAGAGAGCTGGCTCGCCACGCACAGAGCCGCTCTTTCTCCCACGCACGACTTTGTCTTTTCTCGTCCAAACGGCGCCCCGTGGACGGTGAGCGAACTCAGCCGCACCTTTTCCAGAACGGCGCTTCGCGTCACCGGCCAAAAGACCAATCCTCACTTGATCCGAGACATGATCGTCACCCACGTCCGTTCACAAGGCCTCGCCAGCGACGCCGAGCTCGAAGCTCTCGCTCGTTTCATGGGTCACTCCACAGCCATGCAAAAGTCTACGTACGACAGACGCACGCAACAAGAAAAGGTCAATCCGGCGTTGAGTTTGATGGCCAACGTCAACGCCGCCAGGCGCGCTTCGTCGTCGTCGTCGTCGTCGTGAGTCACGGAACGCCCGCGAGCGATTCGAGCTCCGGTTTCCTTTTTTCCTCCTCCCTTCGCACCGTCGCGTTTGTGATGAAAACGAATCCACTTCGAGTTCGCCCCGTTCGAGTCGGTTCGCTTCGCTTCCATCAATCACCCTCGATGCGTGGTTCGATCGACCCGATGAAGTCGTGAAGATTCATTAATTAACAACCACACCGCGCGCGCCGCGCGTCACTCAGCGCCGTCGCGACGCGACCGGACGAGTCACACGGATCGCGTCATCGCAGGCGTTCGTCCGTGTTCACATCTCAACCTCGCGCGCGCGCGTCGTCGTCGTCGTCGTCGTTCGTTCGTTCGTTCGTTCATTCGTTCGAGAAGGAACGATTCGTGCGCGCGCGATTCGTTTTCGCTGATCGAACCGCGTCGCGAGCGAACCGCGGATCGAACGGATCTCGAGCGAGCGGTGTCGTGAAAGCCATCGTTGTCGCGTTCGATCGACCCTCGGCGCGAAACGAAACGAAACGAAGATGACGGCGAACGGCGTGGCGTTTTGCGCCAAGATCATGAAGGGTTACGTCGTGGAGGTGACGAAGAAGGATGGTCAAGTCATCGAGGGCGTGTTCGGGGACGACGGGCTCGTCGGTGGAGACATGACCATTCATTACGCGTGGACGAAGCGGGAAGCGGGGTCGAAGACGCGCGCGCCGAGAAGCAAACCGGTCGATTCGATGAAGTTGGCTATGAAGGACGTGGCGAGCGTGACGGCTCGCGACGTCGGGATGAGCGATTTGGCCGTTGGACCGAGCCGAATGAACGATGACTTTACAGATGGTGGTATTTCTCGTGGAGCGACCGGGGCGAACCGTGAGCTCGTCGCGTGGCAGCCGGAAGAAGGCGACAGCGCCGTCGGCATGACGCTCGAAGAGGAGGCTCGAAGAGGCGGCGCCGCCGTCGGCGGAGGCGGTGCCTGGGGCAAGAAGGCTGGCGCTTCCAAAGCGCAGTGGGATCAGTTCTCCGCGAACAAGAAGCTCTTCGGCGTCGACACCAAGTTTGACGAGTCGATGTACACGACCTCCATCGATAAATCCAAGGCGGGCATCTCTGAAGCCGAAGCGGCGCGCATCGCGTATGAGATTCAAAACCAAATCTCTGACAACCCTCACATGGCTGAGGAGCGTGGACAAAAAGACATCGCCGACTACGACGAAGAGGAGCGATACTCGTCCGTGCTTCCGAGCGGGAAACCCAGCGTCGCCGCCGCTCCGGCCAAGCCAGCCTGGGGCTCGGGCAAGGTGCCGAGCACCGTGGCGCAGCACGCGGAAAAGAGGCCAGAAGCCGCCAAGAAGGAGGAAGCCGCCAAACCGGTGGACGTTTCCAAGTCCAAGCTCAACCCGAACGCCAAGTCGTTCACTCTCAGCGCCAAGGCTACCGAATTCGTGCCTTCTTTCAAGAAGAGCCCGGCGGTCGCTCCGCAGACAGCCATGCCCCAAATGGTCATGTACCCTGGCTACCCACAAATGCAAGGCCAGATGATGTACATGCCGCACATGGGGCAAATGGGCATGGGGATGCCGCCTCAAATGCGCGGTATGATGCCGGGCATGCCGCCGCAGGGTCAACAGGGTGCCCGTCCGCCTCAAGAGCCGAAGGGCAAGTGAAGGTGAAGAGACGCGTCGTATTGCTGGCAATTCGATTCTTCAGCGCGCCGATATCGCGGCTCTTCACCCCTAGACACACCTACCTGATATATTTGCGTCGCCACGGCGCGCGTGAACTCGGCTTGTCAGTGAATAAACGACGAACGTACAAATATCTTTCTCCCCCAATCTCCCCTGTTTCAGACGCGCGGGTAGTTAGTCGCCTTGGTCCGCGTTCGTTGCCCGCACTCTCACCCTCGCGCTTCGACATCTCGAGATGCGGGCCGTCGCGTCGACGCTCAGTAAAGCCTTTGTTTCTTCGCTCGCTCGACCTCACCCGGCGGCGCGCGGCTTTTCCTCGTCGCGCGCGCGCGCCTTCGGGTATCGCGCCGCCGGTCCCGATTCTAACGACATTCACAACCTGGACGGACAATACGACAGCGCAGCGGCGCCGTACGTGCGAGTGAGACGAGTGAGCGAGGACGAGGTGCGCGCGTTAGAAGACATTCTCCTCTCGCTCGGTGCGACGAGCGTGAGCACGGTGGACGCCGACAAGGGAACGGAAAACGAAAAGGAAATATTCTCTGCAAACACTTTTGAGGAAGCCGCATCGGACGATGTCGCGTCGCGCGTGTGGTCCTCGTGCGATATGACGGCGTATTTCCCGTCGCATGAAGTTGCACGCGAGTCCATCGCTGCCGCAGAGGAAATTTTAGGGGAGCGCTTTGATGTTAGCTACGAGACGAGTAAGGCGAATGACTGGGTGCAGGTTGTGAAGGATTCCTTTACGCCGACGAAAATTGCAGACGGTCTCTTCATCGTGCCAGACTGGTGCGATAACGTGGATACGAACGCCGTGAATATTGTACTTGAACCGGGGATAGCGTTTGGAACCGGGGAACATCCGACGACGAGGCTTTGTTTGAGATGGTTAAAGGAGACGCTCGCGAGGAGAGGCACGACTGAGCTCGTCGTCGATTTTGGATGCGGTTCGGGTGTGCTGGCCATCGGTGCTCTGGTGATGGGAGCGAAACGTGCGGTTGGAGTGGATCTTGCTGAGCAAGCCGTGCAGAGTACTATGGAGAACGCCAGTTTGAACGGCGTTGCTGACCGCATCATCGCCTATCGCGGTGACGGCACTGATCCCGGCACCCCTGGTGCCGACGGACAAGCCGACCTCGTCGTGGCGAATATTTTAATCGGTCCAGTGCTCGATTTGGAAGAGTTACTGGCTGGTTACTGTAAAACCGGCGGTGAAATCGCATTGAGTGGTATTTTATACGGCGAACAGAGCGATTCAGTCGTCGAAAGGTATCTTGTGCACTTTGACGAAATCAAAGTCGAGTCTGAAGACGGTTGGGCGTGCGTGCACGGAGTACGCAACGCGGTCCCGGTCTAGTTTCTTCAAGTTGTGCACAATTTAGCGTTAGTGTCTTTTTTATTTTCGTCCCATACAACATTATAGGTGTACTGTACATGGATTTTAAGTCTATTGCAAAATTGCCCGATGAATCCGCACATCGGGTATGAATCAGTTTAAGTGCCTTGCGCCTTGTTCGCGCCGCCGCACACTTCCTCGCCCTCCTCTTCGCTCTCGTCGCCGAGTTGCAGCGCATCAGATTGCACAGCATTCTTTTGCATCGAAACGGTTCCACCTTTGCTCACACTCGGAGTACCTCCAACTCTATTAAACGTCCCGGGTTCATGCAAGTTTGACTCCATGCCCGTCGCGTGAGACGGACTATCTGGACGCTTGAGATGCGTACCGTCCAACAGAGCGCGGGTATCTATCGCTGCGTTATCGCCAACGTGTTGATACGCTCCGAGATGACTACCGTACCCAGCGTTGCCGATCCCGCCGACCGCACCGTCCGTCTCACCTTCGACCTCATTAGTCATGCCGAGACCACCACTCGCAACGTAACCAGCGTTTGGATATGAAAACAGCTGTCCTCCGTGCGCACTCGAGGCGGCGCCACCCATCACATTCATCGCCATCGTCCCCCACGAGACTACACCAGGAGTTCCGATGAAGGAGGAACTGATGCCGCTTCTTCTGTGCATGTGACGCGCAATGTCTCGTCTGTGCTTGAGCTCTGTGAGTTCTGCAACCAACATCGGGTCGTTCGGGCTCGCCTTGATGGCTTCTTCCAAATCGTGGACGGCGGTACCAAAATCTCCTGTAGCTGCAGCAGCCAGCGCTCTCGCACGCAATGCCATCATGTTCGTCGGATCTCTAGAGAGAACGCGTGCCGCGAGCTCGCCCGCTCTCACAGGATCAGATCGACGAATCGCGCACGCACTCGCCTCCAACAGGCATTCAGTCTTCAATTTCGAGCTCATCTCCTTGGTATCAGACGCTTCGTCCGTATCAAACATTTCTATTTGATCGATGAATCGCAAGGCGTGTCCGTAAGCCCGCTCTGCGGTGCCAAAATTTTCTAGCGCCTTGAAAGCGTCCGCTCTCGCCTTGAGCGCGAGCGAAGCCATCAAGAGTTCGTCCCTAGGCACGTCCCACGGCTCTTGATTGTCCCACTGCGTCGGCCCAGGCATAATCAATTGTTTCGATTCAACTTCTACGCCACCACCCGCCGCTACTCCATCCGCGGCGAGCAGACTTGCCGCCGCTTTGATATCTCCGCCTTCAACCTCCTCGCTATTCGCTGGACCGGTATCCGTCATACCAACCTCCACTTCTCCCAGCGACGTCGTCAACCGCTGTGCCTCGGTCGAATCCGCTGCCCGTATTTCGCGTTCACTCGATACAGCCGCCGTGTTCGAATCCGCCGCGCTATTCGCCGGCCGCTGCGGTCCGCCGTGCACCGTGCTCGAGCTCCCGGTTGCGCCTCCTCTTCCGCCCACTCGACTTCGAGTCAGCCCCACCCCCGCCCCAGATCGATTACGTTCCGGCGCCCGCGCATCCGCATCGATCACCATCGCCGCCGTATCCGTCAACATCGTCGTCCTCGCCGCGAGGACGTTTTCCCCACCTTCCGTCACGGAGTCTCTTCTTCCCCGCGCCGTTTCCGCCGCTTGAGAATTCTGAATCGAGTGCGCCGGCCCCGAGAGCGCCCCCGTCGCTCGTCCTCCTCCCGTCGCCCCTCCATCCGCCGTCACCTCCTCCCCAATCACCGTCGCGTCCTGTGGGTTTTCGATCGACGCGTTATACGCGTCCAAGTCTCGTTCATCCATCGTCCCTTCCTCCGTTCGAGTCGCGTCGTAGTCGTTCTCCAACAACCGTCCACCGTCCGCCCCGTTTATCGTTCCCGCCGCCGTCGCCATCGCCACGAGTCTCGGCGACGATCGCGTCGGCGCCGTCGTCATCGGCACGTCGTCCGCGTCGTCGGCGGCGCGCGCGTCTTCATCGTCGTCTTCGTCGTCGCGTCGTTGTTGTTGATGTTGTTGATGAAGACGACGCCCACGCGGTTGCTGCCGTTGCCCTCGCCCCGCGGCCGCCCGGCCCGATCGACCGCCGGAACCATCGCCACCGATGGTCGTCGGCGACACGCGCGTGTCCCCGTCCTCGGACGTCCCCGTCGCCGACGGCGAACGACCCGCGGCATTGGATCCGCCCACCGAGGACGCCATCGGCTCGGATCGGATCGACTCGGCTCGCCTCGCCTCGCCTCGGATCGACTCGGCAAACAGTGCGGTTTAGGTCGTCCGTCCGTCCGTCCGTCGTCCGTCTCGGGGGTTTGAGACTCGACTCGACGCGCCGCTGCGTCTGGCGCTCGGAACGACTTTAGGTCTCTCACTCACTCACTCACTCACACACTTACTTACTTACTTACCGGGTACTACTACCGGTACTACTACTACCACTACAACCACTACAACGCTACGACACCGAGTGATGAAGGTCATCCGTCGCCATCGCGCGCGAAATCGGGGCGCGGCGGGTCTCGCCGAGCGCTCGCGCCGACTGTTGGTACAACAAAAAATCAAATCCCGCGCGGAGGGACCGGATTGGTTTCAAAGCTCGCCGGTGAACGACGAAGACGAAGACGAAGACGACGCGCTCACGCGGAGGGATCGAGCGGGAAAGCACCGCGGGAAGGACTCCCGAACGCGAGCGCGCGAGCGACGCCGACGCCGCCGCCGCCGACGCCGCCGAAACTAAACCCAAAATCAAACCGGCGCGAGCCTCCTCGCGCGGGCGAGGACGCCGTCGAGTCGTCGACGAGCATGGCGTCGTCCGTCCACCCACCACCCCCGCCCGGGGTCGGTTCCATCGGTTCCGTCGTCGTCATCGTCGACACCGAACTCGTCGGACTCGTCGTCGTTCGTCCACCGCGGACCGAAGACCGCCACGCACCGCCGCCCGAGCGCGAGCCGGTGCCGGCTTCTCGAACGTCCCCACCGTCCCTCGCGCGTTTCGCCAACCGTCCGTCACCCACGCCCGCGCACTCGACGTACGTCGACGTCGATCGTCCTCGTTTCCAATCCGTCATCGTCCGTCCCTCTCGCCCGTCCGTCGTCCGAATCTGACGCCGTCGCGAGTGAACGAGCGAATCCAAACGCATCTTTCTTTTCAAAAAAAATCCAACGAAAACAAAATCGGTGCCGATCGGTGCGAAAGACGCTTCGAG
>Ga0181573_10000792_pt1 | contig 32712 bp, 32 predicted proteins | sample 101ome_25_FD_148643 | JGI IMG/M metagenome (GOLD analysis project Ga0181573, IMG submission 148643) | Coastal salt marsh microbial communities from the Groves Creek Marsh, Skidaway Island, Georgia - 101409BT metaG (spades assembly) | ecosystem: Environmental > Aquatic > Marine > Intertidal zone...
GCGACGGAGAGTGCCCTGCGCCACGTCGTGGGGTCCTCCACCATGGACGACGTCATCGGCCAGGGCCGGGAGGCCATGGCGGCCACGGTGCAGGAGCGGCTCCAGGTCTACCTCAACGTCTACGGCACGGGCATGAGCGTTCGCTCCGTGAACCTCGATCGGGGCGCGCCTCCGCGGGAAGTGGAAGCGGCCTTCGACGACGTGCAAAAGGCCCGGGAAGACGAAGAGCGCTTCATCAACGAAGCCAACGCCTATGCCGAGCAGGTGGTTCCGGAAGCCCGCGGGGATGCGCAGCGGATTATCGAACAGGCCAATGCCTACCGAGACGAGGTGGTGGCTCGGGCCGAGGGGGAGGCCTCGCGCTTTACGGCGCTGCTGGGCGAATACCGCCAGGCTAAGGACGTTACCCGGAATCGCCTCTACATCGATGCCATGGAAGAGGTGCTGGGGCGGACCAGCAAGGTGCTCCTCGATGTGGAGGGCGGCAACCAGATGCTCTACCTGCCCCTCGACAAAATTGTGCAGGGCCGGGATTCGGCTGCCCCGGGGGCGGGGGTGCGGCCTTCCCAAAGCACCGTGGATCAGTTGACGGACGCCGTGCTGCGGGAACTTGAGGCACGAAGCAACAATGGCAGCTCCCGGAGGCCCCGCTAATGTCTACCCGTGCAACGCTGCTCACCGTTATTGGGGTAATTCTTTTCTCCCTCGCCTCCGACGCGGTGTTTGTGATGAAAGAAACGGAGCGCGCCGTGCTGCTCCGCTTCGGCGCTTTGGAGACGGCGGACATCGCCCCGGGGCTCCACTTCAAAATGCCCTTCGCCGACGAGGTGAAGCGCTTCGATGGGCGTATCCTCACGCTGGATTCAGAAACCCAGCGCTACTTCACCGTTGATAAGAAGCCCCTGAACGTCGACTCCTATGTGAAATGGCGGATTAAGGATGTGGCCCTGTACTACACGGCCACCTCCGGGGATGAGCGGAACGCCTCGGACCGCCTCGCCGAGCGAGTGCGCACGGGGCTCCGGAATGAGTTTTCCCGTCGCGATGTCTACGAGGTGGTTTCCGGGCAGCGCGATGAGCTCATGGACAACCTGACGGCCAGTTTGTCGGAAGTGATGCAGAAGGAATTCGGTGTTGAGGTCATCGACGTGCGGGTGAAGCGCATTGAGCTTCCCGGGGACGTCAGCAACTCTGTGTTCCAGCGCATGAGTGCGGAGCGGGAAGTGCTCGCCCGGGAGCATCGCGCCCGGGGCCGGGAAATGGCCCAGGGCATTCGCGCCGACGCCGAGCGTCAGGCCGTGGTGATCCGCGCTGACGCCGAGAAAACCGCGGAGGAAATCCGCGGGGAAGGGGATGCTCGGGCCACGGCGACCTACGCTGCGGCCTTCAACGCAGACCCGGAATTCTACGAGTTTACCCGGAGCCTCAACGCCTATCGCCGCGCCTTCTCCAGCAAGGACGACGTGCTGGTACTTGATCCAAGCAGCGACTTCTTTAAGTATCTTGGCGCAAACGACGGCAAGGACTAGGCCCCGGTGGAAGCGCTGCTGACGGCGCTCAGCCTGGTGTTGGTTTTAGAAGGTCTGCTGCCTTTTGCTGCTCCGGCCCTATGGCGCCGGGGCATGCTGCGGATGCTGGCCAGTGATGACGCGGCCTTGCGTCGGGTTGGTTTGGTGAGCATGGCCCTGGGGCTCGTGCTGCTGTATTCGGTGCGCTAGGGCAGCGCGCTGCCTCAAGGACAGGAAAGAAAACCATGGGCGACCCCACGGACGGCGACCGCTGGCTACTGCCAGAGGGCGTCGACGAAGTCTTGCCGCCGCGGGCGCGGGCGCTGGAGCGCTTGCGTCGCGCCCTTCTCGATCTCTTCCACTTGGCGGGCTTTGAGCTCGTGGACCCGCCGCTCCTGGAGTTTGTGGATTCCCTCACCGTAGCCGGGGGCGCCGAGCTCGACCTGCAAACCTTTAAGGTGGTGGATCAGTACACAGGCCGCATGATGGGGCTGCGCCCCGATATCACGGCCCAGGCCGCGCGCATCGATGCCCGGAGCCTCCAGCAGCCGGGCCCGGTGCGGCTCTGCTACGCCGGTCCGGTGTTCCGTGCGCGCCCCGAGGGGCTGTTCCCCTCCCGCACCCCGGTACGCGTGGGGGCCGAGCTCTATGGCGTGCCCGGCCCCGAGGGGGACGCGGAGGTGCTCGCGCTCATGGGGGCGATGCTGGAAGCGGTGGATGCGGGGCCAGTGGTGCTTGAGCTGGGGCACGTGGGCGTCTGCCGAGCCCTGCTTGAGGCGGCGGCGCTGCCCGAGGATCGGGAGCGGGCCGTCTTCGAAGCCCTTCAGCGCAAGGCCACGGCTGATCTCGACAGTCTGCTGGAATCCGTGGAGGATCCCTGGGCCAGCGCGCTGAAGCAGCTGTCAAGGCTGTATGGCGATGTGTCCATATTGAAGATCGCGGAGCAAAATCTTGCGCCCCTGCACCCAGCGCTTGGGGCGGCTCTGGCGGAGCTGCGCGCGATCACGGCAGCCCTCGCAGAGCGGGCCCCGGGGCTTCAGGTCACCTTTGATCTCGCTGAACTGCATGGCTATGCCTATCACACCGGCGCGGTGTTCTCGGCCTATGCAGGGCAGCAGGGGTCCGCCGTAGCTCGCGGAGGGCGCTATGATGCGATCGGCGGGGCCTTCGGCCGCGCGCGCCCGGCCACGGGCTTCGACGCGGACCTAGCCGCCTTGCTCGCCCTGGCCCCGGAAGCTGCGGCGCCCGCCGGCGATGCGCCGGTGATCGCCGACCCCGCCGCCGCGCCCAGCCTAGAGGCCCGGGCGGCCTTGCCCGGGGCGGTTGCGTCGCTGCGGGCGGAAGGGGTGCGAGTGGTGATGGGGCCGGGAGAGGGCTCGGCACGTCTTCAATGGAACGGATCGACTTGGACTTTGACGCCTTTGGCGTTGGATGAGGAATAGCCATGGGCCGCAGTGTGGTGGTGATCGGAACCCAGTGGGGGGACGAAGGGAAGGGCAAGGTCGTTGATCTGCTTACGGAGCATGTCGCCTCCGTAGCGCGCTTCCAGGGGGGGCACAACGCGGGCCACACCTTGGTTATCGACGGCAAGAAAACCGTGCTGCATCTCATTCCCTCGGGGATTTTGCGGGAACACGTGACTTGCCTCATCGGCAATGGCGTGGTGCTGGCCCCGGAGGCGTTCCTCCAGGAGCTGCGCACCCTTGAGGCCCAGGGGGTGCCGGCCCGGGAGCGGCTGTACCTGTCCCCGGCCTGCCCCCTCATCCTGCCCTACCACGTGGCCCTGGATCAGGCCCGGGAGGCTCGCCGGGGCGCCTCGAAGATTGGCACCACGGGGCGGGGCATCGGCCCGGCCTACGAGGATAAGGTCGCCCGCCGAGGGCTCCGGGTCGGCGATCTGCTGAACGAGGCACGCTTCGCCGAGCAGCTGAAGGAAGTGCTCGAGTATCACAACTTCGTGCTCACGGAGTACTACAAGGCGCCGGCGGTGGATTACCAGCAGGTGCTGGACGACACCCTGAAGGCCGGGGAGGAAATTCGCCCCCTCGTCGCCGACGTCGTCGATTTGCTTCACCAGAGCCGCCTGGCCGGGGACAACATTTTATTTGAGGGGGCGCAGGGGGCGCTGCTGGATATCGATCTCGGCACCTACCCCTTCGTCACCTCGTCGAACACCACCGCGGGCGGTACGGCGGTGGGGAGCGGCTTCGGCCCCCTCTACCTCGATTACATCCTTGGCATTACCAAGGCCTACGCTACCCGGGTCGGTTCCGGGCCCTTCCCAACGGAGCTCTTCGATGACGTGGGCGCGCGCCTCGCGGAGCGGGGTCATGAGTTTGGGTCCACCACGGGCCGGGCGCGGCGCTGTGGCTGGTTTGACGCCGTGGCCCTGCGCCAGGCCATACGGATCAACTCCATCTCTGGCCTGTGCCTCACTAAGCTGGACGTGCTCGATGGCCTCGAGACGATTCGCGTGTGCGTGGGCTATCAGGATCAGGGGGGGGACGCGACGCCGGCGCCCTTTGGGGCGGAGGGCTACGACCGCATCGTGCCGGTCTACGAGGACCTCCCGGGTTGGTCCGAATCCACCGTGGGCGCCAAGCGCTTGGAAGATTTGCCCGCGAACGCTCGGTCCTATTTGAAGTGCATCGAGGAAACGGTGGGGGCCCCCATCGACATCATTTCCACGGGCCCCGATCGCGCCCAAACCATCGTGCTTCGAGATCCTTTCGACCCTTAGCGGTTTCCGCCTTAGGGCACCCGCTCCACGCGAAGCGTATTGGTGACTTCCGCCGCCCCGAAGGGCAGGGCGGCGGTCACCACCACCGTATCCCCTGAGGCCAGGATTCCGTCGTTCCTGAGCCGGACCAGCTCTCCACGCATGGCGCCCTCGATATCCCGGGCCATGGCCGGCTCCGTGGGCAGGGCGCGCACCCCCCAGAGCAGGGCCGATCGGCGGCGAATCGCTTCCGTTGCGGTGAGCGCGATGAGCGGCGTCTGGGGCCGGAGGCGGGACAGCTGGCGAAGGGTGGCTCCGCTGCTGCTGAGACAGAAGATGGCCTTGGCGCCCAATTGCTCTGCCAGGCGGCAGGCTGCTTCCGCTACGGCGTGATCGGCGCCGCCGGAGAGCTGGGCGTTTTCCGGCCCTCGCCACCCGGGAGCTAGGGCTTCCTCCGCCAGCTGGGCGATGCGGGCCATGGTTTCCGCCGCCAGCGTAGGGTAGGCGCCGCTCGCCGTCTCCGCCGAGAGCATGACCGCGTCCGTGCCGTCGAGCACGGCGTTCGCCACATCCGAGGCTTCGGCGCGGGTGGGGGTGGGGCTGTCCACCATGGACTCGAGCATCTGCGTGGCCGTGATGACCGGTAAGCCCGCAGCCCGGGCCGCGCGAATGATGGTTTTCTGAATGAGGGGCACCTGCTCCGCGGGGAGCTCTACCCCGAGATCCCCCCGCGCCACCATGATGCCGTCCGCCGCCGCGAGGATGGCTGGGAGGGCGGCCACGGCCTGGGGCTTCTCGATCTTCGCAATGATGGGAATGGTGGCCCCCAGCTCCGCCAGGGCCTGGCGCAGGTCTTCGATATCCTCTGGCCGCTGGACGAAGGACAGGGCGATGTAGTCTACCCCTGCCTCCACCGCGAAGCGCACGTCCGTGCGGTCCTTATCCGTGAGTGCGGGAAGGGAAAGCAGGGCCTCGGGGACGTTGACGCCCTTCCGGGGCTGAAGCCAGCCGCCGACCTTTACCTCCGCTTCTAGGGCGTCAAGGGATTTGCCCAGCACCTTCAGGGCCAGACGCCCATCGTCCAGCAGAATGCGTTGCCCCACGGCCAGGTCGTCCACGATGGCGTGGTGGCTCACCGCAAGGCGCCCCTGCGCAGGGTCCGTTTCGCCCTGGCCCACCACCGTGAGCCGATCTCCGGGGCTGAGGGTCCAGCCCTCGGATGCGAGGCCGGCCACGCGAATCTTTGGGCCCTGAAGGTCGAGGAGGGTGGCGAGGGGACGCCGGCGCTGAGCGGCTAGGGCGCGGAGGCGAGCCAGGCGCTGGGCGTGCTCTTCGTGAGCGCCGTGGGAAAAGTTCAGGCGGGCAACGTCCATGCCCGCGGCCAGAAGGCCCTGGAGGGTCTCGTCGTTATCGCAGGCCGGTCCCAGGGTGCAGATCATCCGCGTGCGCCGGTAACTGGCCATAACGTTCAAGGCTCCTGCTTTTCCGTGAGAGTGCTAGCATACGCCCTTGCTACCGCAGGGGATGACCTCAACATGTTCGATCGCGACCTATTGTCCATTTTGGTGTGCCCCGTCAGCAAGGCGCCGCTTAAGCTCATCAACGATGAGCAGGAGCTCGCCTGCGTTGCGAGCGCCCTGGCCTACCCCATTCGTGACGGCATTCCCGTGCTCCTCGCGGACGAAGCGCGGACCCTAGGGACCGAGGAGCTGGACACGCTCCGGGGCGAAGGCTAACTGTCCGCTTTTTGTCCTTGACACCGTTGCGGGGCTCCGAGCCCCGGCCTATACTCCGACTGGCTTGGTCGGATATTTAACCGGCCCACCCCCACCCCCAACGGAACCCAGCCATGAATAGTCTCAAGCTTCCTGAGCGACCGGGCGGCATGCCCGACATCGCAACTCACGGTGGCGCTGGCCTTGCGGAAACACTCGATTGGGTTGGCATGGCCGCCATTCACCTCCCCATGACCCTCGCGCTCGAGGCCGGATCGGTCCCCGTCGCGGCGAAGGCCCAGGCCTTTGTGAACCTGGGAGATCCGGAGGCCAAGGGCATCCACATGTCCCGACTCTATCTCGCCCTGGATCAGGCCAGCGGCGCGGGCCCTATCACCCCGGCGGCCCTGGGTGATCTCCTGGAGAAGTTCCTCGAGAGCCACGCGGAGCTCTCCACCCAGGCGTTCATCGAGGTGAGCTTCGATCTGAATCTGCGGCGTCCGGCCCTGGTGAGCGATAACAGCGGCTGGAACGGCTACCCGGTGCGCCTCCGGGCGGAGCGGCGGGGGGCGCAAACGCGCCTCGAGCTCGCCCTTTCCGTGACCTACTCCTCCACCTGCCCCTGTTCCGCGGCGCTGGCTCGCCAGCTTATTCAGGAGCAGTTTGACGAGGACTTCGCCGGCCAAGCGCAAATCGATGCGGAGGCCCTTCGGGCCTGGCTGGGGACGGAGCAGGGCATCATGGCCACGCCTCACAGCCAGCGCAGCATCGCGGAGGTTCGCCTGAGCCTTGCGCCCACCCTGAGCGCCTTCCCCATCGAAGCCATGGTGGATCGCCTGGAGGGGGCGCTCAAAACCCCCGTGCAGGCGGCGGTAAAGCGGGAAGATGAGCAGGCCTTTGCCCGCCTCAATGGCCAAAACCTCATGTTCTGCGAGGACGCCGCTCGGCGCCTGAAGGCCGCGCTGCTGGCGGACGAGCAGGTGGTGGATTTCTGGCTTCGGGTGAATCATTACGAAAGCCTTCACGGTCACGATGCGGTGGCCGTAGCCACGGCAGGGGTTTCTGGCGGCTATACGCCGGATCCTGGTTGACATCGCCTCGGGGCATTTGTACATTTCGCCGCCCCGCGGGTGTGCCCGCGGGGAATGCCGAGGTGGCGAAATTGGTAGACGCGCCAGCTTCAGGTGCTGGTGGGGGAAACCCCGTGGAGGTTCAAGTCCTCTCCTCGGCACCATCTTTTTTGTTTGAGCAGTCCCTTAAGCGCCGTGCATGACCCCTAAGGTCGCGCTGGACGCGGCGCCACCCCCGGGAGGCGCCCATGGCTAAGCTCTACTTCCTCCCCCGCGTAGCCCTCAAAGCTCAAGATGCCCTCTTGCCCCTGGCCTGGCGCCTCGAGGCGGCGGTGGTGCGCTGGACCTTTCGCCGGCTGCGTCGTCTGCCCCTGGCTGAGGCGCAGGCGACGGCGGCACGCTGGTTTCAGCGCCTTGGGCCGCGCACCCCGGTGGCTACGAAGCTGCTTAGGAATCTGGCCATTCTCCACCCGGAGGCGCCCCTTGGGGCCCTCAAGGAGGAGGCACGGGAGAGCTTCGCCGCCCTGGGTCAGGCCGTGGCGGAGCTGGCCCATAGCGACACCATCAGCGGAAACCCCGAACAATTTTGCGAATTTGTGGTGGATCCTGCGGCCGAGGCGGCGCTGTCGGACCCTAAGGCGCCGGCGGTGCTGATTACGGCCCACGTGGGCCCCTGGACCTTCACCAATCTCATTGCGGCCTGGGGCCGCTTTCCCCTATCCATTCTGTATGCGCCGGAGTCGAATCCAGGGGTGCGGGAGGAATTCCTGCGGCTCCGGGGAGCCCTACCCGTTACCCTGATCCCCCGGGATAACAGTATGCGTGGCCTGCTGAAGGCCCTGGGGAAGGGGGAGAAGGTGGGTCTGGCCTCCGATGTGCGGCTCGATAGCGGCGAACCCCTCCCCTTTTTCGGCCATCCCATGCTCACCAATACGGTGCCCGGGCGCCTTGCGCTGCGCGCGGGGTGCCCCCTAATCCCCATTCGGGCCGAGCGCCTGGGGCCGGGGCGCTTTCGTATTCATGCTGAAGCGCCCCTCGACCCAGGGCCTGAAGACCTGCCCCTGGAAGACCGGGTGCAGCACCTGGCGAAGCAGGTGCTAGGCACCTATGAACGCTGGATTCGGGAGGCGCCCGCGCAGTGGATGGCCATGGCCCGGCGCTGGCCAAAGGCGCTGGAGCTTGAGGCCTATCAACGGGCCGAGGCCCGGGATCGCGCCCCGTGAAGCTGATCTTTGCCGAGCGCCTCGGGCCCTGGCTTGAGCGTAACCCCGGGGTGTTGCGGACCGTTTGGCGCGTCGAGGCGTTGCTGGTGCGGGGCCTCATTGCGCTCTTTCGAGTTCTGGGTCCGGAGCGCAGCGCGGCCGTCGGGGCGTGGCTCTTGGCGCGCTTTGGCCCGAGGGCGCGGAAGAAGCAGCCCGTGGTGGCGGCGACGCTGCGCCGGGTCACGCCCGAGCTCACGGAAGCGGAGCGCGCTCAGGTGCTTCGGGCGAGCTGGAAAAGCACCGGCGCCGTGTTTGCCGAATACGCCCACCTTGAGGCGCTCGCCTCCTCGGAGCGCCTCACCTTAAACGATGAGGCGGACCTCCCTGGCCTGCTAGCGGCAAAGCGGGGCATCATTTTTGTGGGGGCCCACTACGGGAACTGGGAAGTGCTCGCCATGGCTGCCAGCCGGGCGGGCTGCCCCGTGATGGCGGTCTATGCGCCGCTGCAGAATCCCTACCTCGATGAACTTCTCTGCGCGGCCCGGGCCAGCTTTGGCGCGGACACCGTGCCCCGGGGGGCGCCCCTTCGGCCCATGCTGCGCCACCTGCGCGGGGGCGGGGCCACGGGGTTGCTGATGGATATCCGCGTGCCCGATGGCGTGCCCGTAAACTTTTTCGGAGCGCCCACCACCTTTTCCGCGACGCCGGGGCGCCTGGCCCAGCGTACGGGGGCGGCCATCGTGCCCCTTTGGGCGGAACGCACCGCCCCAGCCCGCTACCGCGTGACCTTCGAAGCGCCGCTTTTCGTGGGCAGCGATGAGCAATCCGTGACCCAGGTCACGGAAGCCTTGACCGCGCGCTGCGAAGCTTGGATCCGCCACGATCCCAGCCAATGGCTGTTGGCTAACCGGCGCTGGGACAAGGCGACCCTCGCGGCCTTCTAGGGCGCACCCTTCCTTCTATCCGCCGACGAGAGTAACGTGCGGCGCAACAGCAGGAGAGACCGGATCTGTGAGTACGCTTGTCGTTGTGCTTTTGGCCCTGGCCGGGGCTGCCTTCCTGGCGCTGCGTTGGTTTGAAGGGCTGCCGAATAAAAAGAAAAAGAAGTGGTTTACGAAATCCGTGAACCGCTATTTCGTGCTGCTTGAAAACCTGGGCCTGCTGCGACGCACGGTGGCCTACGATCGGGACTATCACCGCCAGTATCCGGGACTGGATAGGCTCGAGGCGAACTACGCCGATGTGCGGGAAGAGTGCCTGGCGCTCCTGGGTATCAAGGATCAGCTGACGGACATGACGGCCCTGGGGGCTGGCTACACCAATGGGGGGATTCACACCGCCCAGTGGAAAGCCTTCATGTTCAAGTCCGGTAACCGCTTTATTGAAGAGAATTGCGTGCAGGCGCCGAAAACGACGGCTCTGCTCCGGGGCATTCCGGGTATGGAGACGGCCTTCTTCTCCATCCTTGATCCTCGGCAATACATCACGCCCCACTGGGGCTATTACAAGGGCTACATGCGCTATCACCTCGGGGTGATCATCCCCGACAACAACGCAGAGCAAAAATGCTGGCTGCGGGTGAACGACAACCGCGCGCAGAACGCCCTCAAAGATAAGGATCAGATTGCTTTTGGTGAAAAATATCATTGGCACGATGGGGAAGGGATCGTCTTCGACGATAACTATCTCCACGATGCCTCTAACGAGTCGGATCAGGTTCGCGTGGTCCTCTGGCTCGATCTTCGGCGCAAGATGCCCTTCTATGCGTCCCTCTTTAATCGCTTCGTGCTTTGGCTCGCGGGCCGGGATAAGTCCGTGGAGAAGATCCGCAAGAAAGCGACCGTTAATGCCTAGGGGGCCGCGCGGCCACGGAGGTGACCGTGGCCAAAGGTAAGACGCCGCGCAGCCCGACGCCGAAGGATCCCCACGCCGACCGCGAAGCCGAACGCTACGCTGACCCCATCGCCAGCCGAGAGCTCATCCTAGAGACGCTGGGGGAGGCTCGCCGCCCCCTTACGCAGGAAGCCATTGCTTCTGCCCTGGCGCTCCAGGGCCCGGGGCCCCTGGAAGCGCTTCGCCGACGTCTGCGGGCGATGTGCCGGGACGGGCAGCTCATGGTGGATCGCCGGGGGCGCTATATCGTGGCGGAGAAGCTTGCCATGGTGCGGGGCAAGATCGCCGCCCATCGCGATGGCTTTGCTTGGCTGCTGCCCCAGGACGGTAGCGCCGACGTTTATCTACATGACCGCGCCCTAGGCACGGCCATGGACGGAGACGAAGTGCTCGTGCGCATCACGGGTACGCGCCGGGATGGCAAGCCCGAGGGCGCCGTCGCCGAGATTCTTGAGCGCGCCCACGAGGCCCTGGTGGGCCAATTCTTTGATAGCGGTGGCGTCGGGGTGGTCCACCCCGCCCATCCGCGGATTCACGGGGAGTTCCTCGTACGTCCCGGCGGGCCCCTAAGCCCGGCCTCGGGCAGCTGGGTTCGCCTCCGCTTGACCACCTACCCGCAGGGTCGTAGCCCGGGCTGGGGCGAGGTGGAAGCGGTGCTCGCGCCCCCGGGGGACCTCAATTACGAAGGGCAGCTGGCCGTGGTGCTGGGCGCCCATGATTTGCAGGAAGACTGGCCCGAGGCCGTAGAAAAGCAGGTGGCACGGCTTCCCAAGCAGGTGCCGAAGGCAGCGATCGCGGGCCGTGTGGATCTGCGCAGCACGCCCCTTGTGACCATCGATGGGGAGGACGCCAAGGACTTCGACGACGCGGTCTTCGCCGAGCCCCGAGGCCGCACGGGATGGCGGCTGCTGGTGGCCATCGCCGACGTTAGCCATTACGTCCAACCGGGCAGCCCCCTGGACGAGAGCGCTCAGGCCCGGGGCACGAGCGTCTACTTCCCTGGTCGGGTCATTCCCATGCTCCCCGAGCCCCTCTCCAATGGCCTGTGCTCCCTCATGCCTAAGGTGGATCGGCTGGCCATGGTCTGCGAGATGAACATCAGCGGGGCCGGGCGGGTGACGGGCTATCGTTTCTTCGAGGCGGTGATTCGCTCCGCGGCTCGGCTCACCTACACCCAGGTGGGCGCCTTCTTCGAGGACCAGGACGCGGGGCGCGATCCCTCCCCCGCGGTGGCGTCCCTGGCGCCCCAGCTCCGGTCCCTGCGTGCCCTCTACAACGCCCTCTGGGCGGAGCGGGAGCAACGCGGCGCCTTAGATTTCAGTGGGACGGAAGCGCGCATCGTGCTCGACGAGGCCGGGCGCGTGGCCGATGTGGCGCCGGTCACCCGCAATGACGCACACCGGCTTATTGAAGCCTGCATGATCACGGCGAACAGCTGTGCGGCGCGGCTGCTGAGTAAGGCCAAGGTGCCTACGCTCTACCGCAATCACGCCCCGCCGGGGCCCGGGGGGCTCGAGAGCCTTTCGGCCTACCTGGGGAATCTGGGCATTGAGTTTGCCGTGCCCGACCCCATCACGCCGAAGGCCCTGCAGGGGCTTTTGGAGCGCCTCGCCGCCAAGGCCGAAACCCAGCCCCTCGAGACCATGGTGCTGCGGTCCCTGTCCCAGGCCGATTACGGCCCGGAGCGCATTGGCCATTTTGGGCTGGCGCTCAGCCACTATGCCCATTTCACCTCGCCCATTCGCCGCTACCCGGACCTTTTGGTGCATCGCGCGCTGCGCGCCCTGTTGCACAGCGATCGGGATCTTCCGGAGCTCCATCGGGTGCCCGGTATGGCGCCTGGAGATTTCGCGCAGCTCTACCCTTACGACGTGCCCACCATGCTCAGCTTGGGGGCGTCCCTGTCCCTCCGGGAGCGGGGCGCCGACGCCGCAGCTTACGATTTCGAAGCCTGGCTAAAGTGCGAATACGCCAAGGATCACCTCGATACGGTGATGGCGGGCACGGTGACCGCGGTGACCCACTTTGGGCTTTTCGTCACCTTAGATGATCTCCGCCTCGCGGGGCTTCTGCACGTGACCCAGCTCCCGGATGACTACTACCACTTCGAGGAAGTGGATCGGCGTTTAACCGGGGAGCGGGGAGCCGGGGATTTTGCCCTCGGGGATCGGCTGAAGGTGCGCCTAAGCCAGGTGGACAGTGAAGAGCGGCGCATTGATCTTGCCTTTGAGGCCCAGCTGAGCCGGGGCCCGCGCCCCGCCCGGCGGGGGCGTCGCCGGACCCCAGAGCGCCGGACCGCCGATCGCCGGGGCCCGCAAGCCCGGGGCGCTAAGCAAGGCCCTCGGAAGCGGCGCCGATGAGCGAAGGCTCCTGGATTGGCGGCATCCATGCCGTAGAAGCGGCGCTGCGCGCGGGGAACGTTCGCCGGCTGCGTATCGCCACGGGGCGGGGTGGGGAGCGGCTCGGTCCCGTGCTGGACCGAGCCAAGCGCGATCACGTCAAGGTCGAACGGGCAGAGCGCCGCGCCCTGGATGCCCTGGTGCCGGAAGGCCATCAGGGGGTGGTGGCGGAGCTTCTTGAAGCCACCGTGACCCTGGGGGATGAAAGCGCGCTGGAAGCGCGCCTTGAGGCCCTGACCAATCCCTTCCTCCTGATTTTGGAGGGGGTGCTCGACCCTCGGAACCTGGGCGCTTGTCTCCGTAGTGCGGAGGCGGCGGGGGTGCACGGCGTGGTACTCCCGCGCTCCCGCATGGCACCCCTCAATGCGGCTGCTCGAAAGACCGCCGCCGGCGCCGCGGAGCGCGTGCCGCTGTACGCGGTGGCCAACCTGGCGCGCACCCTGCGTACCCTGCAAGAGGACTTCGCCGTACGCTGCTACGGCTTGGCTGGGGGCGGGGAAGCGCCCCTTTGGACCGCGGATCTTGCCGGTCCCTGTGCCCTGGTGCTCGGGTCGGAAGATCGGGGCCTGCGCGCGCTCACCATGCGCCAATGCGATGGACTCCTTGCCCTGCCCATGGCAGGGGAAGCGGAATCCCTAAACGTCTCCGTGGCCGCCGGCGTGGCGCTGTTCGAAGCCGTGCGCCAGCGCCAGCCCGCCTAGGGGGCGCCGCCCGGCGCCCTTGCGCTTGGGCGAGGGCCTCCGTATCATCCGCCGCCCCTGGGCATGGACTCATGCCCTTCCCTGCTCCACGCCAACACCGGCGGGGGCAATACCCAAAGGGAGCATTCATGCGACATTACGAAGTGGTATTTCTGGTCCACCCGGATCAGAGCGAGCAAGTCCCCTCCATGATCGAGCGCTACAAGGGCGTTGTTGAAGCCGATGGCGGCGCTGTGCATCGTCTGGAAGATTGGGGTCGCCGTCAGCTGGCCTACCCGATCAACAAAATCCACAAAGCGCACTACGTGCTTATGAACATTGAGTGCGGCGAAGCGCCGGTGGCTGAGCTGGAAGGCCTCTTCCGGTTCAACGACGCCATCCTCCGTAGCATGGTGCTGCGCCAGGATGAGGCCGTCACGGAAGCGTCCCCCATGATGAAGCCGGAGCGCGAAGGCCGGGACCGCGGACCCCGTCGGGACCGTGAAGATGCCCCGCTGCCGCACGACGATGACGATTCTGGTATTGACGCGGACAAGGAGGACTAAACATGGCTCGTTTTTTCCGTCGCCGTAAGTTTTGCCGCTTCACCGCGGATGGGGTGAAGGAGATCGACTACAAGGATCTCGAAACCCTCAAGCAGTACATCACCGAGACCGGGAAGATCGTTCCCTCTCGTATCACTGGCACGCGCGCGAAGTATCAGCGCCAGCTGTCCCGGGCCGTGAAGCGCGCGCGCTATCTTGCGCTTCTGCCCTACACGGACCGCCACAACTAAGCGCGGGAAGGAGATTAGGTAATGGACGTTATTCTTCTTGAGCGCGTGCGCAACCTGGGCAACCTTGGGGACGAAGTCTCCGTGAAGAACGGCTACGGCCGTAACTTCCTGATCCCCCAGGGCAAGGCTGTTCGCGCCACCGCTGCGAACCGGGAAGTCTTCGAAAGCCGTCGCGCTGAGCTTGAAGCTCAGGCCGCGTCCCAGCTGAAGGCTGCCCAGGACCGGGCCGCTGGCCTCGCTGAGCTCGCCGTGACCATCGCGGCGCGCGCGAGCGACGAAGGCAAGCTCTTCGGTTCCGTGGGCTCCCGGGAAATCGCAGATGCGGTTACGGAAGCGGGCCAGGAGGTCAGCAAGGACGAAGTTCTGCTGCCCGTGGGTCCGCTGCGGAGCATCGGCGAGTTCACCGTCGACCTTCAGCTGCACTCCGATGTCACCGCTTCGGTGACGGTCAACGTGATCCCTGAGTAACGCTCAGGGCTAATCGTTGTCTCGCGGGGGCCTTCGGGCCCCCGCGTTGTTTCTGGACCCTGAGTGCGCTCGGCCCTTGACCCCTCGCGGTCCCTGGCCGACGCTAGCGGTCTTATCCACGAGGGGGGCACCCATGGCTGAAGAGCCAGCTGCGTCTGCGGCGCCGGAAGGGCGGCTAACGGGACTTAAAGTTCCGCCCCACTCCATTGAAGCTGAGCAAGCGGTGCTGGGGGGCCTGCTCCTGCACGCTGCGGCCTATTGGGAAATCGGCGATCTGTTGGGGGAAGGGGACTTCTACCGCACGGATCACCGCCTGATTTGGCGCACCATCTGTAGCCTCATGGAAGATGAGGGCGCCGTGGACGTGCTCACCGTGGGGCGAGCCCTGGAAAACCTCGGCAGCGCCGCCCGGGGCCTCGACATGGCCTATCTGGCGGAGCTCGCGGAGAGCACACCGGGCATCAGCAATATTAAGGCCTACGCGGAAATCGTCCGGGAGCGCGCCACCCTTCGCCAACTGATCTCTGCGGCCAATCGCATCGCAGAGGCCGCCTTCTCCCCCCAGGGGCGGAAGAGTGCGGAGCTCCTCGATGAGGCGGAGCGGGAAGTTTTCCAGATTGCGGAAGGGCGGCCGAAGGCCGGGGGGCCGCAGGATGCTCGGGCTCTGCTGAAGCAGGCCGTGGACCGCATCGACCGCCTCGTCGCGTCGAAAAGCGCTATTACCGGTCTGCCCACGGGCTTCGCGGATCTGGATGGCATGACCAGCGGTTTGCAGTCGTCGGATCTGGTGATCGTCGCCGGGCGCCCCTCCATGGGGAAAACCAGCTTTGCCATGAATTTGGCGGAGCACGCGCTCATGCTCGATGGCGCGGGCCCCGTCCTCGTCTTCTCCATGGAAATGCCGGCCGATGCGCTCATGATGCGGATGCTGTCGTCCCTCGGGCGCATCAACCAGAGCCACATGCGCACCGGCCAGCTCACGGACGACGATTGGCCTCGCCTGACCTCCACCATGGCGTTGCTGCGGGATCGCCCACTTTACATCGACGACACCCCGGCCCTGTCGCCCACGGAGCTTCGGGCCCGGGCCCGGCGCGTCGCCCGGGAACACGGAAGCCTCGGCGTGATCGTGGTGGACTATCTGCAGCTCATGCAGGTGCCGGGGAGCAGCGAAAATCGTACCGGAGAGATCTCCGAGATTTCCCGGTCCTTGAAGGCCCTGGCTAAGGAAATGGGATGCCCGGTCATTGCCCTCTCCCAGCTCAACCGCTCCCTGGAGCAGCGGCCCAATAAGCGGCCGGTGATGAGTGATCTTCGGGAGTCGGGGGCCATCGAGCAGGACGCCGATCTCATCATGTTTATCTACCGGGACGAGGTCTATAACCCCGAATCGGCGGATAAGGGCGTGGCGGAGATCATCATCGGCAAGCAGCGGAATGGCCCCATCGGTTCCGTACGCCTGGCCTTCGTGGGCCCGCTGACGAAATTCGAGTCCCTCGCCCCGGACCGTTACGACCAGTTCTGATGGCCAGCCACCGCTACGCTCGGGCCCTCATTGACCTTCAGGCCTTCCGGAGCAACTTGGCCCTGGCCAAGCGCTGCGCCGGCGGTCGCGCTGTCTATGCGGTGGTGAAGGCCGATGCCTATGGCCATGGCATGGCGACCATCGTGGGGGCAGCGGAGGCCGCGGACGGCTTTTGCGTGGCCGATCTGGACGAGGGGCTGCAGCTTCGGGCCCTGGTCCCGGAGCGGCCCATCGTCGTGCTGCAGGGCGCCCATGACCGCGCCGGCAGGGCTGCGGCGGCGGAGGCGGCCCTGACCCTCGTGCTGCATACCCCGGAACAGGTCGCGGGTTTCATGGAAACGCGGCGCCCGAGCGCAACGACGCCCCAGCCCTGGCTGGAGCTGGATTCGGGCATGCATCGTCTGGGGCTAGATTCCCTGGCGCTGGCGGCGGCGACGGCTCAGCTTCAGGCGCAGGGCTTCTCGCCGATTGTGATGACTCACTTCGCCTGCTCCGATACGCCGGGGGCGCCCCTGCACGAGTCGCAGCGAGCCGCTGCGGCAGCCCTGGGGGCCCCGAGCAGCGCCTGCAATTCCGCCGCCCTATTGGCTGGCGAAGTCACCGGGGATCACATCGTGCGCCCGGGGATCATGCTCTACGGCGGTGCCTCCCTAGCGGAGCAAACAACCGAGGCCCTGGGCCTTGCGCCCGTCATGACCCTCACCTCGCGCATTTTGGCCGTGCGCACGGTTCCCGCCGGGGACAGCGTGGGCTATGGGGCCGGCTGGGTGGCGCCTCGGGAAAGCCGCATCGCCACCGTGGCCCTGGGCTATGGCGATGGCTATCCCCGAACTCTGCCGTCGGGCACCCCGGTGCTGACGGCGGCGGGCATCGCCCCCCTGGTGGGGCGCGTCTCCATGGATTCGCTCACCATCGATATCACCGATCTCCCAAGTGTTGGCCCTGGGGATCGGGTCACCCTATGGGGGAATGACCTGCCCGTGGACCAGCTCGCGGCCGCCCTGGGGACCATTGGCTACGAATTGCTGACCCGCCTCGGCCCCCGGGTGCCGCGGGTGGTGGAGGGCCCTGCCCATGGCTAAGGCGCCGAAGGTTCTATGGGTGTGCCGCGAATGCGGCGGTGATCATGCCAAGTGGCAGGGCCAGTGCGTGCACTGCCAGGCCTGGAATACGCTTGATGAGGTGCAGGGCGCTGGCGGGCGAGGCAGTGGCCGGGGTGCCGGCTGGGCCGGGGAGCGCAGCGCCGTGACGGCCCTGTCCTCCGTGCGCCTGGAAGAGATGCCCCGGCGCCCCTCGGGCTTAAGGGAGCTCGACCGGGTGCTTGGGGGCGGCTTCGTGGCGGGCTCCGTGGTGCTGCTGGCGGGCAGCCCTGGGGCCGGTAAATCGACCGTCCTGCTCCAGGTGTCTTGCACGCTGGCGGAGCAGGCGACGGTGCTCTACGTCACGGGGGAAGAATCCCTGACCCAGCTGGCCCTGCGGGCGGAGCGGCTAGAGCTTTCCCGGGAGCGGCTTCGGGTCGCCGCGGAAACACGGGTGGAGGCGATCCTCGCCCACGCCGCGGAGGAAAAGCCCGCGCTTCTGATCCTCGATTCCATCCAAACGCTGCATACGGACGATGCCGACGGCGCCCCCGGGGGCGTGACCCAGGTGCGGGAAGCCACGGCGCGCATGGTGCGCTTTGCCAAGCAGACCGGGACCGTGGTCATTCTCGTCGGCCACGTGAACAAGGAAGGGGGGCTCGCCGGACCCCGGGTGCTTGAGCACATGATCGACACCTTCATGATGCTTGAGGACGCCTCCGACAGCCGCTTCCGCATGCTCCGAAGCCTGAAAAACCGCTTCGGCGCCGTGAACGAGCTTGGGGTGTTCGCCATGACCGAGCGGGGCCTTCGGGAAGTCGCGAACCCCTCGGCGATTTTCCTGTCCCGGGCGGGAACGCCGGCGCCGGGCTCCCTCGTGGTGGTGGTGTGGGAAGGCTCCCGACCCCTGCTGGTGGAAGTGCAGGCCCTGGTAGACGATGGGCAAAGCAGCCACGCCCGGCGCCTTGCCGTGGGCATCGAGGCCAACCGCCTCGCCCTTCTGCTGGCGGTGCTCCATCGCCATGCGGGGCTGGCCCTCGGCGATCAGGACGTGTTCTTAAATGTGGTGGGGGGCGTGCGGGTGGCGGAGACGGCGAGCGATCTTGCCGTGCTCCTGGCCACGGTCTCGAGCTTTCGGAGCCAGGCCCTTCCCGGATCCCTCATTGTCTTTGGCGAGGTGGGCCTGTCCGGCGAAGTGCGCCCCGTGCCCCAGGGCCTGGAGCGCCTGCGGGAAGCGGCGAAGCACGGCTTTACCAAGGCCATCGTGCCGAAGGGCAACGCGCCCCGGCAGGCCCCGGAGGGCCTCACCGTGGTTCCCGTCACCACCCTTGCAGAGGCGCTCAGCGCCGCCGGCTTTAGCTAAAAGGAGTAACGCCATGGTGCTGTCCACTCTGCGGGGGGCCCTTTGGGGTGCCCTTTGCCTGGCAGGCGTCGCCACTGCGGCCGCGGCAGAAAGGGTGCCGGGGTCCGTGGGCTTTTCCGCCGTCGCGGCGCTCCCCGTGCCGAGTCCCGTGGCCACGGTGCGCTACGGACCCGCGGCGCCCCAGTTCGCGGAGCTCTATCTGCCGGCGGGCTCGACGCCGGCGCCCGTGCTCGTGCTGGTGCACGGCGGCTGTTGGCTGAACGCCTACGGGCTCGACCATATTCGCGCCCTCGCCGGGGCCCTCACAGCCGAGGGCTATGCCGTGTGGTCCCTGGAATACCGGCGCGTGGGCGATGATGGCGGCGGCTGGCCGGGCACCGGAGAGGATGTGAAGGCGGCGGTGGCCGCCCTGGGGAAGGCGCCCTTTGCGGCGCGCCTCGATCTTCAGCGCAGTGCCGTGCTGGGCCATTCCGCCGGTGGGCACCTCGCGCTGTGGCTCGCCAGCCACTGGCCCGAGGCCCTGCCGGCGCCGAAGCTGGCCCTGGGACTTGCGCCCATTACTGATTTGCCCGCCTACGCCGCGGGGGATAACTCTTGCGAGGTGGCGACGCCCCAGTTCCTCGGAGGGCTGCCGGAAACGGCGCCGGCGGCCTATGCAGCGGCGGACCCTCTGCCGAGGACGCCGGAGGCCACGGCCTTTGCACTGATCCACGGCGCCGACGATCCCATTGTGGCGCCGGAGCAAAGCGAAGCCTTTGCCCAGGCCCTGGGCCGGGCGGGGCACGCCGTTACTCTAGAAATTCTTCCGGCCCACGGCCATTTCGCTCTCATCCATCCCCATAGCCCGGCCTATCCGGTGCTCACCGGGGTGCTGGGGGAGGCCCTCGCGCCGTGAGCGATCGGGCCCGCCTTGAGGCGCTGGATGCGGCCGATCCCCTCGCGGCGCTTCGGGAGGCCTTTACCCTGCCCCCGGGGGTCCGCTATTTCGATGGCAACTCCCTAGGCCCGCTGCCGAAGACGGCCCGGGCGGCGGTGCTTCGAGTGCTTGAGCGGGGCTGGGGGGAGGCCCTCATTCGCGGCTGGAATGACGAGGGCTGGTTTGAGCTGCCCGACCGCACGGCGGAGGCCCTCGCGCCCCTCCTGGGAGCGGCGCCGAGTTCTGTCGCCGTGGCTGATTCCACTTCCCTGAATATTTTTAAGCTACTGGCCGCGGCCCTGGCCGCGCGTCCCGAACGCACCAAGATTTTTGCCCTTCGGGATACCTTCCCCACGGACCTCTACATGGCTGAGGGTTTGGTGGCCTGGCTGGGCGAGGCCCGGGCCGAGCTGTGCACCTTCCCGAACCTTGCGGCCCTGCAGGACGCCCTTGATGGCACGGTGGCCGTGGTGCTCCTGTCCCACGTGGACTTCCGCACCGGCGAGCGCCTGGCCCTGCCGGAGATCACCGCGGCGGTGCATGATCACGGCGCCCTCGTGCTGTGGGATTTGGCGCACAGCGCCGGGGTGATGCCTCTGGCGCTCGAGCCTTGGGACGTGGATTACGCCGTGGGCTGCGGTTACAAGTTTTTGAACGGCGGCCCCGGGGCGCCGGCCTTTGCCTACGTGGCGCCGGCGCACCAGGCCACCCTGAGCCAGCCCCTGGCGGGGTGGTTTGGCCACGCTCGGCCCTTCGCCTTTGAGCCCCAGTACGATCCTGCGGCGGGGGTGGAGCGGCTGAAGTGCGGCACGCCGCCGATCCTGTCCCTCGCGGCGCTGGCCGGGGCGCTAAAGCTCTTTGAGGGGGTCTCCCTGGCAGCGCTCCGGGAGAAGTCCCTGGCCCTCACCTCGGCCTTTATGGATGAGGTGGCGGCCCGCCCCGCCCTGAAGGACTTCCAGTGCCTGACCCCCCAGGATCGGGAGCGCCGGGGCAGCCAGGTGGCCTTCGCCCATCCTGAGGCCTATGCCCTTATCCAGGCGCTGCAGGACGACGGGGTCATCGGTGATTTCCGGGCACCGAATATCCTGCGCTTTGGAGTTTCGCCAGCCGTGCTTCGCTTTGTGGATGTTTTTGATGCCGTGGAGTGCCTAGAGGCCACGGTGCGCAGCGGTCGCCATCGGGCGGCCCGCTATCAAACGACCAAGGAGGTCACCTGAGATGGCTACGGGATTCCTTCGCCGCAGCGCGGCCCTAGCGGGGCTGCTTGCGGCCCTCGTGATCTTCCCCCCGGCCAAGGCGTCTCCGCCTGCCGAGGTGCAGGCGGAGGCGGAGGCCGTGCTCGATAGCCTGCATCGCTATGCGTCCGAAGCGGCCCTCGAGCCCTACCTCAGCCTCTTCACCGAAGACGGGGTTTTCCTCGGTACGGACCGCAGCGAACGCTGGCCCCTGGCCGAGTTTGCCCCCTACGTCGCCGCCCGCTTTGCGACCGGTACGGGCTGGACCTACCACCCCGCGGAGCGCCAGCTGGCCTTCAGCGACGACGGCACCCTGGCCTGGTTCGACGAGGTGGTGGTGGGCACGCGCATGGGGCCCTGCCGAGGCACGGGGGTGCTTCGGAAAACCGCTGAGGGGTGGCGTATCGCCCATTACAGTTTGACGCTCTTGGTACCGAATGATCTGGCCCAGGGCGTTGTGGATCGCATTCAAGCCTATGAACAGGAGCCTGCCCCTTGAGCTTTAGCCATGCCATTGCCCTCACGGAAAGCCAGCCCGGGCATTACGCCGGACAGATCGCCGAAGGCTGGGATATCGGGGGCAACGCCAACGGCGGCTACCTCCTGGCCCTGGCGGCGAATGGCCTTCGCCAGCATCTGGGCCGCCCAGACCCCGTGAGCATCACGGCCCACTATCTGCGTCCCGGGAAGGTCGGGCCGGCGGCTGTGCACTGTGAAACGGTGAAGGAGGGCAAGCGCTTTGCCACGGCCCGGGCCACCCTAGAAGGCCTCGGCGGCGCCGTGCTCAGCGTGCTCGGAACCTTTGGCGATCTCGAGGACGGGGCGGCGGGGCCCACCCAGGTGCGCCTTGAACCCCCGGCCCTGCCAGCGGTGGAAGCGTGCTTCCCCCTGGGCTCGAGCGGCGAGGGCTTTGCCCCCTCCCTCATGGATCGCATTGCGGCTCGGCTTCATCCCGAGGATGCGGCCTTTCGCAACGGCCAGTCCCGGGGCATCCCGGAGATGCGCGGCTATTTCCGCCTCCCCGACGAAGACCCGTGCTCGGTGTTGGGGCTGCTTCTCGGGCTCGATGCCTTTCCCCCCACCATCTTTAACGCCAACCTTCCCGTGGCCTGGACGCCGACGGTGGAGCTCACCTGCCATCTGCGGCGTCGTCCAGCGCCGGGCTGGCTCCGGGCTCGCTTCGTCACCCGGGTGATCTCCAGCGGCTTTCTCGAGGAGGATGGGGAGCTGTGGGATAGCACGGGGCAGCTCGTCGCCCAGTCCCGGCAGCTGGCCCTGGTGCCGAAGGTGGCCGCCCCCTAATGGGCGCCCTGGCCCAGCGCCTGAAGCCGGTCTTGATGCCGGCGCTCCTGGCGTTGCTCCTCGCGCTCCTTCCCGGGCGGGCTTGGCTGCCCGGGGACTGGCGCCTGGTGGAAGGGCTAACGGCCTTTACGCCCCAGTGGCTGGCCCTCGCCCTGGCCCTGGGCGTGCGGGCGCTGTGGCGGGGCCAGCGGCTACGCGCGCTGGTCTTCGTGCTCTTGGCTACCCCGGATTTGGTGAGCGCCCTGCGTCCCGAGGCCGGGCCTTCCGATGCCGTCGCGCCTATCGCGGCGGGCACGGACTTCACCCTGTATGCGGCGAATCTTGGGGAGGACCCGGCGGCCCTGGGGGTGGCGCTGGAGTCGCTTCAGGCGACGGCGCCGGATGTGATCTGGCTGAGCGAGGTGCCGGCGACGCGGCCGGCAGCCCTGGAGGAAGCGTTTGATGTCATGGCCGCGGCCTATCCCTATGGGATGGCCTGGGCCCCGGCGCCGGGGCGAGAGCTCCGCTTCCTAAGCCGCTTCCCCCTGCGGGCCCGGGAAGAGTTCAACCCGGAGCGGGCGCGAGGCCGGCCGGGCATGCGCCTCGTGCTGGATGTGCAGGGGCAGCTCCTCACCGTTTATGCCCTGCATACCCACCCCCCTACCCAGGCCTGGAGCCTGAAGGCACGAAATGAAGCACTGAGCTGGGTGGGGGCCCGGGTGGCCGCCAGCGACGGGCCCGTGCTGGTGCTGGGGGATTTGAATACCTCGGCCTTCTCGCCCTTCTTTCGGCGTTGGGTGCGGGACAGCGGCCTGCGCTGCCCCTCCCCCTGGACCTGCGCCACGGGCACCTGGCCAGCGCCCTGGCGGCCCCTGGTGACCCCCATCGACCACGTGCTGGCCAAGGGGGCCCTTCAGGTGCAAAGCCTTAAGCGGGGCCCGGCTACGGGGTCTGATCATTACCCCCTGCAGGCCGAGCTGAGGCTGGAGGCGCCCCAGCCCTAAGGCCGAGGCCCCAAAAGGTCCGTGCTAGGCGCCGTGCTGGGCGAAGCCCGCTTCCGCAGCGCCCATGATGCCGAGGGTGCGAGGATCGCCCATGAGCGTCGACACCATGCGGTTCATGACGAAGGACACGGTCACGCGCCGATCCTGATCCACCAGGATGAGGGAGCCGCCCCAGCCGCCCCAGTAGCACATGCCCGGGGGCAGGGGCATGTTCGGGTTGGCGAGGCCGTAGCCCATGCCGAAGTTGGCGGGCTGGTTCAGCACCAAATCCATGCCGGAGATTTGCGATTCCAGGGCTCGGCGGCAGCCCGCCTCGCTCAGGATGCGCTTGCCGTCGAGTTCGCCGCCGCAGGCCAGGAGGGCCTGGGCTCGGGCGACAGAACGGGCGTTGCCGTGGCCGTTGGCCGCGGGCAGCTCGGCCCGGCGCCAGGGAATGGTGCGGGAATCGAGAGCCACCGCCAGGGGGCTGCGGAAGGTGCGGGCGGAAATGCTGTCCGGGTCGCCCCCGGCAGCTTCCCCGAGGTGCTGATCCGGGGGGATGAGATCGCCAATGCGCGGATCCACGCTTTCCGGGGTGCCGATGTGGAAGTCGATGCCCAGGGGCTCCGCGATTTCTTCCCGGAATACCGTGCCCAGGGTTTTCCCCGTGGTGCGCCGCACCACCTCCCCGAGGAGATAGCCCTGGGTGAGGGCGTGGTAGCCGCTGGCGCTTCCCGGCGTCCACCAGGGCGCCTGGGCGGCGAGGCGGGCGGCGATGTCGTCGTGATCGTAGATGGCTTCGCCCTTGGCCGGCGTATCGAGGCCCGAGAGGCCCGCGCTATGGGCCAGGAGCATGGCGATGGTGACGTCGCCCTTCCCCTCGGCGGCAAACTCGGGCCAGCACTTGGCGACGGGATCTTCCAGAGCAAAAACGCCCCGGTCCGCCAGCAGCAGCATGGTGAGCGCCGCCATGGTCTTGGTCGTGGAGTAGACGTTGACCACCGTGTTCTCTTCCCAGGGCAGGCTGTGGTCCGCATCCCGGGTGCCGCCCCAGAGATCCACCACGGGGGTGCCGTCGACGGTGATGCACACGGAGGCGCCGTCGTCCCGGTTCTGGTCGAAGTTGTCCTGGAACGCGGCCTTCACCCCTTCGAAGGCCGGTGCGCAGTGTCCGTAAACGGTGGTCATGGTCATCCCTCCCCGGATGGTAATGCGCGCCTCAGGCGAGGCGCTTGTACTTGATGCGCTGGGGGCGATCCGGGTCGAGCCCGGCGGCGCTTAGGCGCTTCTTATGGTCCGCCTCATATTCCTGGTAATTGCCCTCGAAGAACACCACCTTGCCCTCCCCTTCGTAGGCGAGGATGTGGGTGGCGATGCGATCGAGGAACCAGCGATCGTGGCTGATGACGAGCACCGTGCCGGGATACTCCAGCATGGCGTCTTCCAGGGCCCGGAGCGTTTCCACGTCCAGGTCGTTCGTCGGTTCGTCGAGCATGAGCACGTTCGAGCCCTGCTTCAGCAGTTTCGCCAGCTGGAGCCGATTGCGCTCCCCGCCGGAGAGGTCGCCCACGCGCTTTTGCTGGTCCGAGCCCTTGAAGTTGAAGCGGCCGATGTAGGCCCGGCTGGGGATTTCAAAGCCTCCCACTTCGATGATATCGAAGCCATCGGAGACCTCTTCCCAAACGGTCTTGCTGTTGTCGAGCTCGTCGCGCATCTGGCCGACGTTGGCGATCTGTACCGTTTCGCCGACCGTGACCGCGCCGCCGTCGGGCTGCTCGTCGCCGGTGATGAGGCGGAAGAGGGTGGTTTTACCGGCGCCGTTCGGCCCGACAATGCCCACGATGGCCCCCGGCGGAATGATGAAGGAGAGATCCTCGAAGAGGACCTTGTCGCCGAACTGCTTCTGCACGCCATCGAAGTTGATGACCACATCGCCCAGGCGCGGGCCCGGGGGAATGAAGATCTCGTTGGTTTCGTTGCGCTTTTGGTATTCCTTGGAGTTCAGCTCGTCGAAGCGGGCGAGGCGGGCCTTGCTCTTCGCTTGCCGTCCCTTGGGATTCGAGCGCACCCACTCCAGCTCGGCCTTTAGAGCCCGCTGGCGGCTGGCTTCGCTTCGGGCTTCCTGGGCCAGGCGCTTCTCCTTGGCCTCAAGCCAGGTGGAGTAGTTGCCCTCGTAGGGAATGCCCCGACCCCGGTCGAGCTCGAGGATCCACTGGGCCGCGTTATCGAGGAAGTAGCGATCGTGGGTGATGGCCACCACGGTGCCCGGGTATTCGGTCAGGAAGCGCTCGAGCCAGCCCACCGATTCCGCGTCGAGGTGGTTGGTGGGTTCGTCGAGCAGCAGCATGTCCGGGTTCGACAGCAGCAGGCGGCATAGGGCCACCCGGCGCCGCTCCCCGCCGGAGAGCTTGGTGACGTCCGCGTCCCAGGGCGGTAGGCGCAGGGCGTCGGCGGCGATCTCGAGGGTGCGCTCCAGATCCCAGCCCTGGGCGGCGTCGATGGCGCTTTGCAGCTCCCCCTGGCGCTCCAGCAGGCGGTTCATTTCGTCGTCGTCCATGGGTTCGGCGAATTTCATGGAGATTTCGTTGAACTCGTCCACGAGGGCCTTGGTCTCCCCCACGCCCTCTTCCACGTTGCCGCGCACGTCCTTGCTGGGATCGAGCTCCGGTTCCTGGGGCAGGTAGCCCACCTTGATATCGGCCTGGGGCCGGGCCTCGCCCTCAAACTCCTTATCCACCCCCGCCATGATGCGCAGGAGGGAGGATTTCCCGGCGCCATTCAAACCGAGCACGCCGATTTTGGCGCCGGGGAAGAAGGACAGGGAGATGTCTTTGAGGATCTCGCGCTTCGGGGGCACGATCTTCGAGACCCGATTCATCGTGTATACGTACTGAGCCATCTAAAAACCTTTTTAAACGGGGGCCTAGGTGCCAAAGGGGGGCGCACCCAGTACCGGCCGAGCGGGGTCGTGCGAGTAGGGGCAATGATACCTGACGCCGTGGCGGGGAGGCGCGTCTTTAGGGAGAAAAGGCGATTGCGAGGCATTGATCCTGGAGGGAGGGACGGCCACCCCCGCCTCAGCGGAGGTGGCGCCCGGCTCGGCCTTACGCCTGCGGCAACACCAGATACTTCTCGCCGGTCTTCATCTGCCGGTAGTCGGTGACCGCATCCTTGGTCAGCATTTCCTCCAAGCTCACCTTGCGCTTGTAGTGGCTGGCGAAGGTGGTGGTGATGTTGTCCAGCACGCGCTGGCGCATGCGCATCATGGTTTCGAGGCCCGCCACCTGCAGGAAGGGGGTGAGGAGCCAGCCCGAGAGGGTCCAGCCAAAGCCGTAGGAGGGCGTCAGGGTGGTCGGGCCCAGGTCTAGGCGGCCGTAGATGTACATCTTCTTCTGCTGGTTAGAGCCGTAGCGGGAGAATTCGCTCATCTTGCTCACGGCCACCTGCTCCATGGCCTTGAAGCAGGCGTCCGTGTTCATGCCGCCGCCGATGGGGTCGAAGCCGCAGAAGGCGTCCGTGGCGTCGATGGCCGCGCGCAGCTGATCCATGAAGTCCGGTGCGGAGGAGTTCACGATGTACTCCGCGCCGAGGCCCTTCAGGAGTTCCACCTGGGCATCGCTGCGCACGATATTCACCAGGGGGCGCCCATCTTCCTGGCAGATCTTCACCAGCATTTGCCCGAGGTTCGAGGCCGCTGCCAGGTGAATGATCCCCTTCTGGTTTTCCATGGCCGCCGTTTCCACGAAGCCCAGGGCCGTCATGGGGTTCACGAAGGCGGAGGCGCCATCCTCGGAGGAGACGTCCCCCAGGGGCAGGCACATGCCGGCGTCAGCGATGGCGTACTGGGAATAGGCGCTGCCAGGCACGCAGGCGACGCGCTGGCCGATAAGGGCCTGGGCCTGCTCGCCCGCGGCGACCACGACCCCAGCGCCTTCATTGCCCGCGGGCAGGCGCTGGCCGTGCCGGGCCTTCTGGGCGCTATAGAAAGGCTCGGGCATATCGGCAACGAACTTGCCCGGGGTGTATTCGGCGTTCTCAAGATCGGCGCTGCTGGTGAGGATGGCGAGATCCGAGGGATTGATGGGCGCCGCTTCCATCTGCACCAGCACCTGGTTGCCCGTGGGCTGGGGGAATTCCCGCTCCACGATCTCGACGGTCAGCTTGCCGTCGGCAAGGGTGGTGAAAAGCTGCTTTCCGGTGGTCATAGCGGTCGCTCCGTAGGTCCTGCAGTGAGAATGGCCCCGAGCATACCCTGAGCCCCGCTCAAAGCGAATTGAGCCCGCCTCAGTGGGGCTGTTTGCCACCTTCGGGTACACTGCGCCCCATCTCTATTGGCGTGCCGAGGACCCCTGTCCATGACCGATGCAACGATTGCTGCCTTTGACCCGGAACTGTCCGCTGCCATGGTGGCCGAGGCGGCTCGGCAGGAAGCCCATATTGAGCTGATCGCTTCCGAAAACTACACCTCGCCCCGGGTGCTCGAGGCCCAGGGCAGCGTGCTTACGAACAAGTACGCGGAAGGCTATCCGGGCAAGCGGTACTACGGCGGCTGCGAGCACGTGGACGAAGTGGAGCGCCTCGCCATCGAGCGCGCCAAGGCCCTCTTCGGCGCGGCCTATGCCAACGTCCAGCCCCACTCCGGCTCCCAGGCCAACGCCGCCGTGTTCCTCGCCCTGCTCCAGCCAGGGGATACGGTGCTGGGCATGAGCCTCGATGCCGGCGGCCATTTGACCCACGGCGCGGCGCCGAACTTCTCCGGGAAGACCTACCACGCGGTGCAGTACGGCATCGACACGGAAACGGGTCTCCTGGACTACGACGCCATCCGCGCCCTGGCCCTGGAGCACAAGCCGAAGATGCTCATCGGCGGCTTCAGCGCCTACTCGCGCATTGTCGATTGGGCAAAGCTTCGGGAAATCGCCGACGAGGTGGGGGCCTGGTTCCTCGTGGATATGGCCCACGTCTCGGGCCTCGTGGCCGCGGGCGTCTATCCCAGCCCCGTGCCCCATGCGCACGTGGTCACCTCCACCACGCACAAAACCCTCGCCGGGCCCCGCTCCGGGATCATCCTTGCCTGCGACGACGAAGCGCTGCACAAAAAGCTGAACTCCGCTGTGTTCCCGGGCAGCCAGGGTGGCCCCCTCATGCACGTGATCGCCGCCAAGGCCGTATGCTTCAAGGAAGCCATGGAGCCGAGCTTTAAGGCCTACCAGGCCCAGGTGGTGAAGAATGCCCAGGCCATGGCCGACACCTTCCTGGCCCGGGGCTACAACGTCGTCTCCGGCGGCACCGATAACCACCTGTTCCTTCTCGATTTGATCGACAAGGACGTGACTGGCAAGGCCGCCGACGCGGCCCTCGGGGAAGCGCACATCACGGTGAACAAGAACGCCGTGCCGAACGATCCCCGCTCTCCCTTCGTCACCTCGGGCCTGCGCATTGGCAGCCCCGCGGTGACGCGCCGGGGCTTCACGGAGGCGGACTGCCAGGCCCTCACGGGGTGGATGTGCGACATCATCGACGTGCTGGCGGCGAAGGAAGATCCGGCGGCCATCATCGCCGAGGTGCGGGGTAAGGTGGCGGCGCTGTGCGCGCGCCATCCCGTCTACCAAGCCACCGCGCAGGCGGCGGCGGTCGCCTAGGGCTGAGCCATGCACTGCCCCTTCTGCCGGGAAATCGACACCAAGGTCATCGACTCGCGCCTCGTGGCGGGCGGTGACCAGGTGCGGCGCCGGCGCGAATGCGTCACCTGCGGGGAGCGCTTCACCACCTTCGAGTCTGCCGAGCTGGTCATGCCCCGCATTGTGAAGCGCGATGGCACCCGGGAGCCCTTCAACGAAGACAAGCTCCGGGCCGGCATGCTCCGGGCCCTGGAAAAGCGCCCCGTGGGCATCGATGCCATTGAAGCCTCCCTAAACGAGCTGAAGTTCGCCCTGCGCCTGCGGGGCGAGCGGGAAGTCGCGGCCCAGGAGCTCGGCAGCCTGGTCATGGATGCGCTGCGGGCCCTGGATGACGTGGCCTACGTGCGCTTCGCCTCGGTCTACCGCGATTTCCAGGACGTCAGCGAGTTCCAGCAGGAAATCGAGCGCCTCGGCCGGAGCGACGGCGAGCCCAAAGCGTGAGCGACCTGGGCCCCGATCACGCCTTCATGCGTGAGGCCCTGGCCCAGGCCGAGTCGGGGATCTACCGCACCTGGCCGAACCCCTCCGTGGGCGCTGTGGTGGTGGCCGGCGGGGCCATCATCGGTCGGGGCACCACGGCCCGCCCCGGCGGTCCCCACGCCGAAGTCACGGCGCTGAAGGAAGCGGGCGAGCGAGCCCGGGGCGCCACCCTCTACGTCACCTTAGAACCCTGCAATCACTACGGCCGGACCCCTCCCTGCGTGGATGCGATCCTCGCTGCGGGCATCGCTCGGGTGGTGGTCGCCGGCGGCGATCCCCACCCCCAGGTGGCGGGCGCGGGCCTGGCCCGGCTGCGGGAGGCGGGGGTTGCCCTGACTTTGGGTGTGGAAGAGGCCGCGGCGGAAATGGTGAATGCGGGCTTTCTGTCCCTCCAGCGTCGGGGGCGGCCGTTCCTGCGCTTGAAGCTTGCGGCGTCCCTCGATGGGCGCACCGCCATGGCCAGCGGGGAAAGCCAATGGATTACGGGACCCGAGGCCCGGCAGGACGTGCAGCGCTGGCGGGCGCGGAGCCCCGTGCTTCTGACCGGCGTGGGCACCGTGCTCGCCGATGATCCCCGGCTGACGATTCGCCCAGAGGCGCTCCCGGAGCTCGACGCCACGGACCGGGCCGCCCTCGCGGAGCGGCCCCACTACCGAGTAGTGCTCGATCGTCACCTGCGCACCCCGCCCACGGCCCAGCTTTTTTCGACCCCCGGGGTCGTGCTCTTCCACGGCCCGGATGCTGATCCCGCCCGGGCGCGGGCGCTAGAAGGGGCCGGGGCGACCCTCGTGGCTCTAAGCGGGGCTGAGGCCGAGGCGCCCTTCGACGCCGTGGGCGCCTGGTGCGCCGCCCGGGATCTGGGGGATGTGCTGCTCGAGTGCGGCCCCACGCTTGCCGCCGCGGCCCTTTCGCAGAACGCCGTGGACGAGCTGCTTCTTTACCAGGCGCCCATGCTCCTCGGCGCCGACGCGAGGCCCCTTGCCGCCATGACCCTGGCTACGCTGGCCGAGGCCAAGCGCTTCACCCTCCTTGAGCATCGCCAAATAGGCACCGATTTGCGGCTCCGCCTGCGTTATAGTGCCGACCCCCCGCGGTCCTGAACCGTGATCTAAGGATTGAAGGAACGAACGCTATGGCCTTTTCCTCCGTTGAAGAGCTCGTCGAAGACCTGCGCGCAGGCAAGATGATCGTGCTCCTGGACGACGAAGATCGGGAAAACGAAGGCGATCTTGTCATGGCGGCGGAGCACGTCACCCCCGAGGCCGTGAACTTCATGGCGCGCCACGCCCGGGGCCTCATTTGCATGCCCATGACCATCGATCGGTGCCGGGAGCTGCGGCTCACGCCCATGGCCACCAGCAACCGGTCGAAGCATCACACCAACTTCACCGTATCCATCGAAGCGGCGGAGGGGGTGACCACGGGGATTTCCGCTGCCGACCGCGCGAAGACCATCGCCGTGGCCGTGGATCCCGCCACCACCGCCGATGACATCGTGACCCCGGGGCACGTCTTCCCCCTCATGGCCGAACCCGGCGGGGTCCTAAGCCGAGCCGGCCATACGGAAGCCTCCGTGGATTTAGCGCGCCTTGCGGGCTGCGCCCCGGCGGCGGTGATCGTGGAGATCATGAATGAGGACGGCACCATGGCCCGCCTCCCCGATCTCGAAGCCTTTGCGGAGGAGCACAACCTGCGCCTTGGCACCATCGCCGATCTGGTCCACTACCGCGCCCTCCACGATTCCACCGTGGAAAAGGTGGGGGAGAAGGAAATTGAAACGGCCCACGGTCCCTTCCAGGTTCACGCCTTCCGGGACACGCTCCACGGCCAGGTGCACCTGGCTCTCGTGCGCGGGGAGGTGAACCCCAGCGATCCCACCCTGGTTCGGGTCCACGTGCCCAACACCCTGCTGGATATCGTGGGGGCGAAGCGCCCCGGTCCCCCCAGCTGGTCTCTGGATCAGGCCCTGGCGCGGGTGGCGGAGGAAGGCACGGGGGTGGTGGTGCTCCTTGCTGGCGGCGACCGGCCGGAAGACGCGCTGGAGCGCTTTGAACTCTTTCCCGCCACCCCAAGCTATAATCGAAGCCTTCGGGCCGACGGATCGAGCGTGTATCACTCCGTGGGCTTGGGGTCGCAGATTCTGCGGTCCGTGGGGGTGAAGCGCATGCGGCTTATGTCCTTCCCCACCCGCTACAACGCTATCTCTGGCTTTGACCTCGAGATTGTCGAGTACGTCATGGCCGATGGCACGATTCGATCGGCGGAGGAGGGCGTAATGGACGCCGCCGCCCAGGGGGAAAAGGCATGAGTGGATCGGTAACCTTTGAGGGGCGCTTCGACGCCCAGGGCGCACGCTTCGCCATCGTGGCGGCGCGCTTCAACGCCTTCGTGGTGGATTCCCTAGTGGCTGGGGCGGAAGACGCCTTGCGGCGCCACGGCGTCGCCGCGGAAAATATTGCGCACTACAAGGTCCCCGGCGCCTGGGAACTGCCCCTGGCGGCGAAGAAGGTGGCCGAGCAGGGCAACTTCGATGCGGTGATCGTCCTTGGGGCGGTCATTCGCGGTGGCACGCCGCACTTTGAATTCGTGGCTGGGCAGGCGGCCTCGGGGCTCATGGCCCTGCAGCAAGCCACGGGGATCCCCGTGACCTTCGGCCTCCTCACCACCGACAGCATCGAGCAAGCGGTGGAGCGCAGCGGCACCAAGGCCGGTAACAAGGGCGCCGATGCGGCCATGACGGCCCTGGAAATGGTCAGCTTCCTCCGTGCGCTGGACGGGAACGCCTAAGTCGTGAGCGATTCTGAAGAGGGCGCCTCCGCGCCCGCCCCCGCCAGTGGTGCCGACGCCCGGCTCCGGGCCCGGCACTTTGTCGTGCAGGCCCTTTATCAGCAGCAAATGAATGACACCTCCGCCTCGGCGCTGACGGCGCAGTTTCTGGCCGAGCAGGATTTTGCCCAGGCCGATCGGGGCTATTTCCAGGATGCGCTGCTCGCCATCCTGAAGGACCTCCCCACGGTGGATGCACATTACGCGCCGGCGCTTGATCGCTCCCCGGCAAGCTTAGACCCCGTGACCCGCGCGATTCTGCGCCTGGGCAGCTGGGAGCTCGCCGAGCGCATCGATGTCCCCGTGCGCGTGGTCTTCGACCAGTGCATTACCCTGGCCCACCGCTTTGGGGCCAGCGAAAGCCATCGCTTCATCAATGCCGTCCTAGACGGCGTCGCGCGCCAGCTCCGCGCCCCGGAGATGAGCGCCCAAGGCAAACGCTAGGGCGGGCCATGGCCTCAGAGTTTGAACTGATTGCGGCGCTACGCCGCCGCCTTCCCGCCACCGGGCCCAGCGTGCTTCTCGGCCCCGGCGATGACGCCGCGCTGATTCAGCCGCCTCCCGGTCAGGGGCAGGTCCTCTCCACCGATACGCTCGTGGCCAACCGCCACTTCCCCGCCGATCTTGCCCCGGCCTTGCTGGCCTGGCGGGCCCTGGCGGTCAACCTTTCTGACTTGGCAGCCATGGGCGCGGAGCCCGGACCGCTGCTGATTGCGCTTACGGCCCCGGACCTCACTCCCGCCTGGATCGACGGCTTTTGCGATGGGGTGCTCGCCTGCCTGGCGGCCCACGCCCCGAGCGCGACCCTTGTGGGAGGCAACCTCGCGCGAGGCCCCCTGCAGGTGTCCGTGAGCGTCACGGGCTGGGTCCCCCCGGCCCAGGCGCTGCTCAGG
>Ga0181573_10000793_pt1 | contig 32690 bp, 49 predicted proteins | sample 101ome_25_FD_148643 | JGI IMG/M metagenome (GOLD analysis project Ga0181573, IMG submission 148643) | Coastal salt marsh microbial communities from the Groves Creek Marsh, Skidaway Island, Georgia - 101409BT metaG (spades assembly) | ecosystem: Environmental > Aquatic > Marine > Intertidal zone...
TACCGGCGCGAGTATTGTGGTCTAATTTGTCGTTAAAGTTTTCAAGTTTCTGTTGAAAGTTCTCAATAATTTGTTGTTGAACGGCAACACTTTTACTAATTTCTGCCATGCCATCAACGGCCGAGTCCACTTTCTCAAAAAATTTTTCAATCTGTTTAACGTCTTGTTTAATTAAGGCGATGTCAACTTTGACATCTGAGAATTCTTTATCCTGTGTAGACAAATTCCTGCTCCTGATACGGTTATTATATCACAGTTTGCATAACATGTCAACAGATATTTATAAAATAGACTTGTGGAAAGAACAATTATTTGAAACAAATAGGAAACTATTTCTTCTGAACTTCTGCAGCAACTCCAGGCTCATCATCAATCGTCACGTCTCTATAGTAAACAATTACCTCGCCGAGTTCTCTGATGTACCTGCGTAGTTCTTGAAAGTTGGCAGTCATCAATTCATAGTCTTTTACAGTCGAAGCTACAAAAACTATGTCGCCACTATTCAGAGCTTTCATATCATCAAAGAATCTATCCAAATATGTATAGCCTACTGGCCATTCTGGATTTTCCCTTTCAGACAATTCACAGGTTTTTGGTCTTTTTAATTGTTCGACACCTTCGTCATTGAACTTTGGTGGTTCAAATGAAAGTGAGCGTTTACAAGGGTTTGTAATAACTGCTTCGGATACAACATAAAAAGTTGGTTGTTGTAAAGAAATTTCCCTAGGAAGTGCTGGTTGGATTATATCAATCTTTACTGGTTTTGAAATAATCTCAACTGGTTTGGAGCCGAATATAGAGCAACCACTAATCGTTAGTATCGTCGCCAAGACTAGAAATGTTCTTGCTATCATTTTCGATCTCCTCAAATACGGCCTTCGTTCCATTATTTAAACGATTTTCAACTAGACCTGGTTTCATTAAAGCTAATTTGTCGAGGTTGTGTTTACGAAAGATATCTAAATATCTGTCTTTTTCTGCTTCGATTTCTGCATTAGCACGTTGTAAATTATTTAGAGCCTGGCCTTGTTTTTCATATGATTCTTTCATAGTATTAAACGCGGCCTTTTGCTCTTCGATTGCATATTCAAGTTTTACTTGATTTGCTTTTAATGTATTATTATCACTATAAAGCCAATAGCAGGCTCCACCTAATATGATAATAATTGTACCAAAAACTTGATACACTATTCTTCCTCAGTTTCTTCTACTGATTCTTCAACAACTTCGTCTTCAGCCGAAGCTTCAACTTCTGTTTCTACTTCTACTTCAGTTTCGACTTCTGGTTCGACATCAGTTGTCATTTCCTGATACTTTGCATTTAAAGCATTACGCACACGACCTTTCATTTCGTCGTCAAACGCTGCTTGAACTTTTAATGGATTGTTATCAATCGCATGTTGTATAATATCTTTTACTGGCATTTTATTTCTCCAATTTCATTAATGTAAAATTATTTATTCCTCTTCAATACGGTAATTTAATCCCGCATTAGAGCGTATTTGAATTTTCTTTTTGTCTTCTGAGACAAAATGTAATTCCTTCCAAGTTTTCTTTGTGATGTTTTTGACACCATTCCAAACTTTATCGTCACCATTTCCAAATTGTGTGTCATACGACACAGTGATTGTGTATGATTTTACGAATAAACTTTTGAGCCAAGCCCACATGGACTTAGACTTCTTCGAGGCGAGACATTAACCTTTCGGCGCGGTTTGTGACCTGTCTGTACCATCTTGAATCTCTGCCTTCAACAGCAGCAGTTTTCCAATTGTGTTCACCTAAAGCAGCATTAAATTTTTTAAAGCCACTTAAACGTGTACGACCCATATTGAACATCATGTTAACCAAGATTTGCTGGACCTCACCTGGGAAGTCTCCAAAGTCCCCTTCGCCGTATAGAGCGTGACACTCTCCGATGGCAATTTCAAGATCTCTGTCGAAACAGTCCCGGACTCTTTCCTCACTAACCTCTGTACCAACTGGTTCTCCAAATTCCGGGTCACTGTCGAGGACAAGATGACCGACTCCAAAAGTGGGATACCCGAGGTGGTCGTTATAGATGGCATAGACAACTCCTTCGTCGATTTTAAGTTGTTCAAATACGGCTTCTCTATCTTCACTTTTCATTTTAACTCTCCGCTACATCATGTAGTAGTTGTTTTAAATTCTTTTTCTTATATTTCTTTTGAGCCTTTGGAGACACTCCTGGCTCACCTTGTGGTCCTACTCCTAAACCTGCAATTGCTCCACCTCCAACATTTACAGTTGGAATTTCTTCAATTACAGCTTCGTTTCGGCTTTGCCAATCATGACTTACTTCGTCATTATTAATTGGTCCACCTTTTGCCCATGTATTACATGTTCTAGCACTATGACATTTGAAATGATGCATCCAGCAATAACCTAATTCGCCTTCATCATCTGATGTTTCACCTGGCATACAATCTTTCATACGAGGTGAAATGTCAAATGCCACACAATTTTCGCATAAACTTTTCTTTGCTGCTTCTACAGTTGTGTCCCAATGGTCAGCAATCTTTTCCCAATAAGGACCAGGCATATCTACGTTTAAAGGACCATAATTGTGCTTTTTAATAGTAGCATCACGGTTCTTTGTATTTAAATCTACATCACCAGCAGCAGTAGGACAAGCATCTTCATATAGAATATCTCTATTTTCAGCAATAAAGTTTCTTAATGAATCCTCTATTATATCACCTACTTCTGACTCTGTCAACATATTATTTTCAAATTTTTCGCTTTCCTTGATTAACCACAAGGCAGCTGCATAAGAAGCAATACGTGTTTGACCACCAGGAAGTTTTCCTAGTAATTTTTTGAGATTTAAGATAAGTTGGTCGAAGATACCAAAGGCTTTTTTCTGTTTATTACGAGTAAACTTTTTACGAGAGATAAGGATATTTCCTTTCTCATCAATAATGCCTTCTTTATATGCTGGCCATTTAGTAAAAGGCGTAACTAGCCTCTTAATAAAATTAAATACCAGAAATAAGTCTACAACCATATTAGATTTCCTGTAAACACTTTATAATTTGTTCATCTGAAACAATGCTTTTACTATTAATAATCACATTGTCATATACCAACAATTGTGGCATGAAATTCAGATAAACTACAAAAGGCTTCAAATACTCATGATATTCGTGAAGCCTCATAAAAAGCATTTCCGTAGCTTTAGCACCAAATACATTAAATAGTACTATCAAATGATTTAGAATCAACCTCTCCTTGAGTTCATTATCTTGTCGATATCGACTAAATAACTTTCGAAGATATTGAAACCTCTTCATATCTTCTTCGAACTCTGACATATCCGTACATTGTGGATTGTCATAGTGCTTCATAGCATAAAGTAAAAAGGTTGATTCCGTCAATTTCATAAAACAAAAATGTAAAAAGTGTTAACTATTAACTATCAGCTACAATTGCGTCTTCGTCGGCTGTATCGCCTGTCACACCAGCATCACCAGCATCAGATGCAGAAACTTTCATTACTACAATATTTTCAGCTTTATGACGGGTATTACCATTTTGGTCTGTATATGTGTGATACAAGTTCCAACCAGGTGTATGAAGACCTTTAGCTCTGTTAGACTCTACACCAGCCTCTGTCAAGTCAACGAATACTGCGTTGTCTTTGTCATTGGACTTATTAGTGTTATTTGCGTCGTCCTCAAGCCACTTAGGTATATCACCAGCGGTGTCTGTTTTTCCCCATAGTGCCATTGTTATTCTCCTGTTTAAATTAACGTTAAGTTATAACAAAAATTATTTCTGTTCGGCTTTAAAGACTTGGTCAACTAATTTAGCTTTAACTAACCTTTTGTCTAATTCAATGCCGAGTTCACGACCACGCTCTTCTAATTGAGCTTTAGTTAACTTATTTAAAGAAGCTTTTGTGACCTTCTTAACAACAGGTCCTTTAGCAACTTCTTTCTTAGTCACTGGTGTGGTGCGAACAGATTTCTTTGGTTCTGGTTTATTCAAACCAAAAAAGTCTTTTAACCATTCAATTATCGCTTTCATAATATCTCCTATAATATAGATTATTTAAATTTATTTATCCGTGTTATTTGGATTTTTTCCAGCCACGCTCTTGGTAAGCCTTAAGTTCATCGTTAGATACGTGTCTTATCTGACCACCTGGGCTGACAATTTTATTTGTACCGGATTGGTCTCTACCATATCCTTTAATTTTTTGTATGTCACTAACTGATTTCTTTGACAAAGAAAAGTCTTTAGGATTATTTCTAACTGGACTCTTAAATTGATAACCAGTTCTTGCCATATCTCTTTTATCTGCCGAACCGATACCTCTACTACGCTTATTACGAACCTTTTGATGCTTAGCAAGAGCATCTTTAGAACGCTTAGTTGGTTCAGGGTCCCAAGACCTTCTATTATTTGGATTAGCAGCTGATTTATCAATTGCATCACCGGCTTTCTTATATTGTTTATAAGCCTTGCTTCTGTATCTCTTTAAAAGTTCAGGTGATAATTCGTTAAGTTCTTCATCTTCCAAAAGTTCATCAAACTCTTCGTCTGTCATTTCTGCAATGATGTCTAAAAGTTCTGCGTCAAATTCTTCATTTTTTGCTGAATAATTGTCATCAACATAATTAAAGAATTCTTTTTTCTTTTCATCCGAAAGCTCATCAGGTGAGTCTACACCAAATTTTTCTAAAGCCTTTTTGAAAAATTCTTGGTATTCACTATCCTCTTCATTATAGCTTCCGTGTAATTTCTTTTTTGAGCTACATGACCCCTCTTGAATATATTCTTCAACCTTGTCGTTAATCTTTGATGTCCAATCAATTGATTCGCCGAAGTATGGACCACCTACATCATTTTGTATTTGGCTTAGTGAATCGTTTTTATCAGCACCAAGGAATCTACTAGCATACTTCTTAAGTGCCTCTTCAGTACCCGACATTGCAATATGAGCATTACCTTCGCCACCTCCAAGAACTTTAATTTTAATTCCTAATTTTTCAGCAGTTTTATTATTTTTTACCTTACCAGTAAAATAGGAAATTTTTAAAACCGCCTCAGAAAGTTCAGCTTTTTCAGTTTCCTGAACCTCTTGTATTTCCACCTCTTCGGAAAGCTCTTCCTTTTTGGTGAAATAGTCTACATTGCTTGACATATCCGTCTCCTAATTAAATTTAATTATGTGTTTATTTATATAATTTTAGTGACTTTAACCACCAAGTCATTGATACCTTTCAATAGCCTGTGGTATTCGCCTTTTCTTATTGTAAATCCAATTCCTGGCTTTAACAAGTAAGGTAATGAATTTTCCGGTTGAAATTGCCAACCATCACCTTCAATTACTTCTATAATTCTATCTTCTTTGTCTCGATGCCAAACGAATTCTTCATCAATAGCATCGACACTAAATGTTCTTATATTACCTTCGTCTACGTAAGGTTTACCAAAAGTAATTTCCGCCACCTGTTAATCCCAATTCCTTGGCATATCTTGGAAGGCGACAAGCCCAATAACCTGGACTTAATTTATCTGTTTTTGTATCGCAATTATGTCTTGCGGCAAAACTTGCTGCAGCCCCTTTATCATTAATTTTAGAGGTCAGCCCACCTTTCTCATCACCAAATTGTATCTTTTTAATATTGCCTGTTTTTGGATTTCTCACATAGACAACATATTTTTTGTCTCCACTTGACCTTTTTGGTTTATTCAACTCTGGTTCCTTTTCTGATACTATTAATCCCCCAGTAGTATCAAATTCTACCAATGGTTGCTCGAGAGGTACAACGACTCCCTCGTATAAACCAAATGATTCATTGAATCGCTTCATCGTTTTACAATTTTAAGAATCTTTTTAAGACTTGCAGGGTCCTTAGAGATTAATAACTGATATTTCTCTTTGTCCTGTACTTTTTGGAGTGAATCAAAACCTCGTAATAAAGCATCAGCTTCATCACTCTTCAGTTTTAATTTTTTCTTATTTAAGAATTCCATTGTACCACCCTTGTAATCAAGAATTTTTCTTAATTGTACAATAGGATTCTTTTTAGCAAGTTTCATATCAGCTGTAGTTGCTCTTACATCTACATCTTTAACTTGTTTAAAATCTCTATCTCGTTTGATGGCTCTCATAGCATCAGCCTTTGCAGAAGCTTCTTTGATACCCAATTTTTCTCTATATTTGCCCATTTGTAAACCCATAACAAAATCATCGAACTCATCAGGGTCATCTGTTTTAATAGAATCTACATCTCTATAACCATAGAAATCTGACATTGCACTTGATGGTAAATCCTTTCCATCATCTTGGAAGGCAATAATTTCTTTAGCCCATTTCTTTTTAATGTCATCTAAAGACATATCATTTTCGTTGATATTTTCCTTCTTTAAATATTCTTTAGCTTTTTCTCTATCAAGGAATTTATATTTACGATATTTACCATCATCGATGTCTCTTACAGTATATGTTTCATTATCTATATTAGAGATTTTACCTCGTCTTTTGCTACCAGAAGCATCGTAATAATCCATCTCTATACCATTTTTCTTGATATTATTTGCAGAAGATGGAGTTTCAGTTCCCATGCCTTTGGTTGCAAGTGTTCTATAATTCTCTTCTAATGTAGCTTCAATATGAGCAAAGTCATCTTTGAGACCACCCATCATGCTACCATATTGTCTTTGCTTTAATCTTTGATATCTGTTTCTTTCAGCGTCACCAGATTGCTTTCTTCGGTCCTCTCTTTCTTTTTTAGCTTTTGCCATTTGGAGAGGGCTATATCTATTTGGTGATTCCTTTTGTAATTCTTTGGCGATTCTTTTTACATTTGCAAATGCGTCTGTTCTGGAAATATTGCCTCTTTTTTCAACAGCTGATTTTGTATCTGCTCTATAGCCTTTTTCTTGGTATTTTTTCACTTTGTCTCTTTCAACGTAGCGAATATCACCATCTTTATTCACCATTCGTAGGCCACGGTCACTAACAACTGATTCGTTAGCTTGTCTTAATGCGTCCTTAACTCTTGGGTGTGATACCAAACCTTTTTTCAGTTTTGCAATTTTTGAATAAGCGGCAGAATAATTACCACCTTTATATCTTGGGTCATTGGCAATACCTACTGCCATTTTAATATCTTTACTTGTGATTTTAGAATCTCTGTCATCATCTTTAAATTGAACATAACCTGAACCACCACAATGTTTGCAATCATCATCTTTACCATCGCAATGATAACAATCGCCACCCTCTAAAATTACTCCTTCATCTAAAATCTTCATCCATTTGGTAATATCTGTAAATTTACCAGTGACAGCAACATAGAATAATTTACCATCGGAATCTTTACCTACACCACTATCAACATCTAGATTAAATCTAGAAGCCATTTTTTCAGCCTTGGTAGCACTCTTTAAAGTATCAAAGATAAATCTTTGAGTCATTTCATTGAGTTCAGTTTCTTCAGTTTGAGGTTTACCTAATCTTTTCTGTCTATCTCTATGTGTTTCACTACCAGATTGTCTTTGCATTCTAGCAAGACGTTCCTTTCTTCTTTCCTCTGGGCTATTTGCAACTTCGTGTTTAATGTCATCACGATTTGCATTTTTCATCATATCAGCAATACGCATTAATGTTTCTCTATCTCTTTTAGATAGAGATTTAATTTTTTCGTCGTGTGCAATCTTCTTTAATGAAGCACCGTAAGCAGCATCGGATTCGACCAATCCTGTTAATAAATTTCTAAATTTTTTCATTTATCGTCTCCGATTCTATTTTTATACCTTATCTGGTAAACCTTTATGTTTTGTTTTGGCATAATCTTCCAAATCCTTTTTGGAAATATTCTTTGCCATGTCTCTCACCTGTTGTGAGACTTCGGATTCAGGTGTATCACCATCTTTTACCGATAGTGCCAAACCAAAAAGTCTTTGTTGAGCCTTTGATTTAGCCTTTTCTCCCAAATAATCCGAAAATGTTAACATTATTTTATAAACATTCGCGTTGCTTTTTCAGCATCACCAAATTTACTCATGAAATCCGGATTTGCCTCAAAGAAATCAGACATTGCAATAAAAATTTCTGCTCTTATTACTGCGATTTGACCCAATTTATCTTCTGGGTCACGAACCTCTAATCCACCAAATTTTTTATCTGGAATTGTTTTTGCTGTTTTATTAGACCATTCTGAACTATCTGTCCATTCAGAATCTTCTGCATCACTAGATGTATAATATAAAGACTGTATTAATCCCATTAGTGTTGGGCTGTAAAAGCCTTTTGATGTTGATACATCTCTTTTTTTAAATCCTGAGCCAGGTGGTATCATAAAATTTTTATGACCTGCTTTTTTAGCAAACTTAACTAATTCGTCCAATAACTTTTCTAAACTCTTTACCTTAGTAAAGTTCCCCTTGGTCAAAGAAAATGCTTCGTTTATATTTTTAAATTCTTTAAATGTTTTCATTGTTTCTTATAATCCCTATCGTAGTATTTTGCCTTTTGGCCTTTAGGTCTTTGATAACTACCTCGGCCATACATTCTATCCATAGCTCTATTACTACCTTTAACTCTATTTTTTACTTTACGTGCATCGTCAGCAGAAATTCCTAGTGTAGAAGCGCCTGGTAATTTTGACTGAGCCTTTTGATTTTTCTTATGATATCTAGTAGCCAATGACTTAGATATCTCATCAACATATTGTTTAAAAGACCTCATTGTTTCTTCTTTTTTACTACCAATTTCATCTTTTAAATCTTCTATTTTATTTTCTAGTGATTGTACTTTGTCATACCAGTATTCGTGTTCTTCATCAGCTTCTTCATACGCGTCATCATCGCCTTCTTCTTCGGCATCATACATTTTCATCTGAGCCTCTTCTGCTTTCTTGAGAAGTTCCTCCATCTGTTTTTCCATTCTTGCCAATTTAATCTTTTGCAAATCATCATCAGAAACGTCCATGCCAGCTGTAGATTTATAAGGATTTTTAGCAAAATAATCTATCTTATCATCGGACGACATTTTACGTACGCGCTCATCATCAGCTCTGACTTTATCCGCATGTTTTTTCTCATCTTCAGTTGGTTTTCTTGTCCATTTTGTATTACCAGGTTTTTTCTCATAACCAGCCTTTTCCATTTCTGGAGCAACATAACGGTCCTTTTCGTCCTGACCCATTTTATCCCAGACTTTACCATCTTCTTTTGCCTTTTTCTTGGCATCCTGCATTGCATAGTAAGAGTCAAGTTGACCATCGCCAACAGGTTTAGGACCTCCAATTACTTCATCAAGTTTTTGAGTTAGTAAATCTTTAATAAATTCTTTGTTATCCATTGGTTATCCTTTCTTGCCTTGTTTGCCGTCCCAACTTACGACTTGGTATAGTTTCCATTTATTTTTCTGTGCAAATCTAGCGTCTATAATTGCTTTATCCTTTGCACTACCACCTTGTGTCCAAATATCAGCCAATCTATCTTTTGCTTTTTTAATGTCATCTTCCTGACCATTTAATTTCCAGACATCATCTCCTGCTCTTGTAGCAAGAATAAACTTTTGGTAAATGTGATTACCCTGTTCGTTAAACTGTTTAAAACTTTTCATTATGAATCTACTTCTATCTCGCCGTCCCAGCGCCCTTGTTCGATTTCCCATTGGTAATTATATGCTTCATGTTCTGCATCTGCAAGACCATCAAATATTTTACTTGGGCCGTAGAAACCAGCATTGTTTTGAAACCCTTGAAGCTCTTTATCAAGTTTTTGAATTCCACTGATAAAAGATTTAATTTTTCTAAGTTCAAGCTTTCTATCAAATTGTTTATTGTAATATTTTGATTTTTTAGCAATATGTGGTTTTAATCTTTCGGTTAATTCTATTTCTTCTTTTAAACTTTCAGGTAGGGCAATTTTCTTAGCACGTTTTCTCATTTTATCGAGTATTTTACGAGCCATTTTTGCCATTGCACCTTTTAATACTTTTTCTTCGAGCTCTTCGTATCCTTCAACTTCCGTTTCTTCTTTATAGTCTTTACGAATGTGTTGAATTGCTCTCCACAGTTCGTCACGAGTCATTGTATCACCAGCACCAACATTAGAATATGCAGTCATACCGAATAATTTACTCATTTCATCAAAAATTTCTTCGTTCCCCATTGAACTTTTTGCTAATTGTTTTAATTTACGATTTGCTTCAGCATTGAGCTTTGCATTTTCTCTTTCGTTATCACCAATAAAAGCAAAGTAATAATCGCCGTCATAAACTGGGTATGATAGAGATAACCAAGACTTTTTCAGAGCACTGTTATTATGGTAATGGCCGAAATCATCTTCATTATCCATAATCCATTGTTGTTCTTTTTTATCAACACCAACTGCTTTAGCAAAATCTTCTAAACTTTGTTTCTTTGACATTGATGCTTCAGCAAGTCCATTACTATTATAAGCTGCAACTTGTCTTAATGCCTCGTTAATACTACCTTTTACTGCTCTCATTTTATTTCCCTTTTGGTTCGAATTTGGTTGTTAGTATATATTTTCTCATAGGATTAACCATCACATTCATTTTATTCATGAATTTTCGGTTCAGCAATACATCACTGGTCCTATTACTTCTATCGTCTAACAAAAACTCGTAATCTTTATATGTCTTTCCATTAAATTCAAAATCCAACAATACAGCATGTCGGTCTTCATGGTAATCTTGCAAACCACCTTTTTCGACAGAGATGGTTCTAGTAATTTTATTAGTCATCTTCTTGCCATGATGTTCCCAAGTCACACTATTGCCTTTTACAGTAATATTTGTTGCATGTATACTTGGAGCAATTGAACCATTACCTGTGTCAAATTTAGCTTTTACCAATCCAAATGGTTTAATACCAACCATTTCTATGTATCCGACTAACATTGGAACAGGCCAATGGAATGTTTTACTTTTAAAATGTTCTACAATCTTATTTATTATTGGACGTGTTTTATCACCCTTTTCTTTACTGCCGGCCATTGCTGTTTCAATACCCTTTGTACCAGGGCTGTGATTGACTTCCAATATAAAAGGAGGTTCTTTTTTTCTGTCTTTGGCTGGAATAAAATCTACAGCTGACCATCTACAATCTACCGCCTTTGCAGCCAATAGACATTGTTCTATTTCTAAATCTGTGAGTTTAACCTCTGTACCTTCAGCACCTTGTGTAATATTAGAACGAAAATCACCTTTTGGTTTGCCTCTTGTCATTGCACCAATAACTTTACCATCAAGAACATGTACACGATAATCTTCTTTCATTTCAATATATTCTTGAATTAATAATGCGGATGTAGGTTCTTGTTTTGTAATTAATTGCACAAAGGATTTAAGAGCTGATTGGTCGTCAATTTTAACAACACCAACACCTTCTGAACCTTCGATTGTTTTCATAATTACAGGGAATGGTTTGCCCAATGCTTCTACTGCTTGTTCAATACCTTCATCTTCTTCGTTTGGTATTAATACTGTTTTTGGTTGTGTTAAACCTTTTTCTTGTAGGCGTAAATAAGTTAAGTATTTGTCATTACATAACTCTAATACAGCTCGAGTATTACACATTGTACATCCAGCACGTTCAAATTGTGAAACCTTATCTAGCCAGGCTTTATTGTGGCGGACATTACCACGTACTATACAAAGTGTATTTGGACCAACCTTAAATGGTTTATCATCTTTTCTATTAATACATGTATATGTGCCGAGTTTTTCGTCCCAGAGTATTTGGCCTCTCTCCACTTCAAAGTTAAAAAAAGGAATATTTTGGGCTTTACATTCCTTCTTTAGATATGTAGCTGTTCTGAAGTGCTGATATTTGCCGCCATCAGGAGTCGATGACATGACGATAATGCGGTAATCCTTTGCAGGATTTCCAATATCTTCCTTTAAATATGTAGAGAATCCTTTATACATGTATTGTTCACCTTAATAAGGTCTTATCCTCTGGCCTTGTCGACCGCGCGATTATATTTGTCTTTATATTTTGCTCTTACGTCTGCTTTTTTCTGTTTGGCAGCCTCGAGCTCTTTTTCAGCTTTTGCAATTCTTGCATTTGCATCATCAACAGCTCTTTCCATGTCTTTGCGCCAATCTTCATCTAATTCAGATTCTTCTTTAACTTGTGTATAACCTTTAATGGACATCCAGTTTTCCACTGCATCCATTAATTCTGTAGGTTCAACACCTGCTTCGTTTGCATTTTTAACAAATGCCATTAATTCTTCTGAATGCTCTTTTGTCATTCTTTCATTATATGGGTAGCCTTTCAAAGGATTATCAAAATCTTTAGGGTCTAATAATTTAATTGCTTGAGCATTAAGTTTCTTCTTTGAATACGCAAGTTTCTTGACCTTTTCTTTAAATGCCTTTGTTCGACCATCTAATTTAAATGGTTCCATTTTTTCTTCTCCTACTTTTTGTCCTGGTGTGTCTTTCTGAAGTCTATTACGAGCTTTATCTGTTCCCCAGTCTCCCGCACCACTCATTTTTATTTAACCTTTGCTGCTAGATCTTTGTCGGCTTTACCCCATGTTCCTTTTGATTTCGTTGCGAAACTATTAACACGGGCAAATCCCCACTGTGTAGGAGTAGTACCTGGTCTGTGGCCAGTTCTCCATGCAGCGACACCTCTATCAAACACTTTCTTTAAGATATTGAAAGGCATACCTGATTTCTTTGCCTTATCTCGTAGTGTTTTATCTGTATCGCCTTCATTCATGAATATAAATTCGACTTCATTTGCTAGCTGTTCTAATTCTTCCTTAACACAATTTGGTACCATATTACCTTTGCGGCCTTTTTTCATACCAACTTGTTTATAGCCATCCCAACAAGGATCGCCGTCTCCTTCGATTTGCGCCTTAATCTCTTCTCTTTGTTTTACTTTTTCGTCCATTGCCTTTGCAGCGGAATACATTTTAAAGCGATAATCAAAGTTTACTGTATTATCAGATCTTAATAATTGGTGAGGTCGTTTTAAAAATGCACCGTTTGACTCACCAAACATTGCCTTAAATCTTTTTGTATGTGTTGATGGTTTTGTTTTTGCTGTCGCGTCACCAGGTGCTGGTTTATATGCAGCTGGGTCATCATCGTCCATTTTTGTTTGTTTTGCAAATTGTGCATGACGTTTTGCAGATGTGGATTTAGATAATTTACCATCCTTCGAATCATCTTTATAATAATTACTTTTTGCTCTTTTATCAGCAACTGTCATCTTTTCATCTAATAATCGTTTACGGAATGAAGATGCGGTATAGAGTTCTTGATTTACAGATTCATTCGCGAATTGTAATGCTTTTTGAACTTCTGGATGTTTGGATAAATTGCGTTTAATTTTATCAATTTCTTTAATAGCGTAATTATAATTACCACTTAAATCAAGAGCAAGTTCAATACCTAATTTAACTTCTTTTTTCCTTGCAGCTACTTTTGCCTTGGGATTATCTCTATAATATTGAGCAACCTCTCGGCCTGTGAGTTTTGATTTACCCATTGCTGATAATGGGTCAAGTTTGCCATTTACAACTTTTTCACCTAGGAAATTAGAAACCATATCATCAAATGATTCGGTTGTCATACCCAAACCTTTGCGAACATCATTATACATTGCATTTGCGAGACGTCTGCCTTTTGATGGAACACCCTTTGTGAATGCTTTTAAATCACCATCTTCTGCTGCAGCTCTCATTTTTGATGCAGACATACCGGTCACTCCATCTGAATCTGGGTCTCGTTCACCTGCAGAAATAACATCTAATGTTTTGAAATTATAATCTCTACCATTATATCTGTTCATTAATCCATTAAATTCTTTTAATCTATCTGAACCAACTATAACGACTAAATTTTCATATACACCATCAAGTTCTTTTGCAACTTCGATAATTGTTCGAGATCTTGAAGCAGGAAAATATTTTTTGCCAAAGAATGCTTTTGCATATCTCATTTTTTGGTCATATGTTAATGGATTTTTATCTGAATCTTGTGTTTTGGAAAGATATACCAATGGGTCGCCATCACGGGAAATGGCTTCATTAATAATTTTATTTACTAATTTTTCATGGCCTGATGTAGGAGGATTCATACGACCAAATCCAATTACAGCTGTAGGTTTCCTTGCAGCTTCTGAAATGGTTGGTTCTGTTTCTATGTATTTTGAAACATCAACACGGCCTTCGTTGTCTTTTTTAAGTAGTGAACCTTTCTTTTTTCTTTCTTTGTCTTTTGAATCTTGTTTAGACTTTCTAGGTTCTAAACCGTCACGCTGAGACTCGTCGTCCATCTCTGCCTCTGGGCGTGGGTTTAATTTATCTTTTGGGTCCATAAGGTATAATCCCGTAATTTAGAGCTCTATTTGTTTTATTTATAAAACTCTGCGAATGAAGGTATAAATTCATAATTTACAGCTGCACTTGCCGACCATATAGTCGACTCCCTTAACCAACCCATCGCTGGTGTTGGTGACATAATGCATAATGGTATATTTGTTCTACGCTGTCCTCGGATAAAATATGCATTATCAACTGCGCCTAAAACTCCTTTTTCCTCAATTTCATGAACCATATTTTGCGCGGTTCTTTTTGTCATCATATATGCATGAGCACCTTCGTGGCCAGTTATATTTATTAGAGCATTAGGAGGTCCAGCCTTTTTATGGTCGTATCTAGATGGGTCTGTAAGTTTATAACCCAACGTAATTAAATAATTGTCTGGTATTTTTTCATAAGGTTTATAATACATAATTGCATCATGTTCTAATACAATACCAACATTATCATCACCCTCAGCTATCTTTTTCCATATTGCTCCATGTCCAGCAGAACATGCATTTGCTTTTTGGGCTGGAGACATATTATCAATAATTAAAGGTGGTTCATAATATTTCATTTTAATGCCAGTTTGACACCAAGCTGCACGGCCAGTAATATCTGACCACCCTTCAAAATATTCCCAGTCTAATCCAACATCGTCACAAGATTTCGCACATACCTCTGCGTATTCACGACTTGTTGGAGTGTTTATTCTGAGAATATATGCTTTCATTGTCCGTGTTTTAATTCCTTGTACATAATAAAGTCATTATAAAAATAATTATGAACTGGTATTAGTGCATCTGCATCAAATTCAATTTCATTTGTTTTATCTTTACGAGTATCAGTTTTATGCTGTGGTAATGGTGGACATTCCAAACCTAATGTTTCAGTCATAAAATGATTTAAACGAACATCCAAATCTTCATATAACCAATATTCACCAACGAGTTCACCTCGTATCTTTAATAAATCAGTCTGTATGATTCTTGAGTTTGGGTCCTCAAATAAACCATTCGGAGCCCAAGATTTATATTCATCCAATGAAGCTGGTGTTTTAGGTGCTTTCCATTTCTTATAAAAGTAATATAAACTCTTTTGTCTGTCGAGTGGTTCTCTTAACAATGCAAAACAATAATATTCACGAGCTTGTTCTTCTGTCAAAACTTTTTCAGAAATTAATTGTTCGATTGTAAAATGATAAAATGCATAAGGTCTGTACCTTGATACAATACTTTCTGGTAATGTTCCTGGAATACTACTATCTTCTACTTCTGTGTAAATAGCATCAGGGTCATCTACATTATTAATAAAAAAATCCGATAAACTACTTGAAGCAGTTTTCGGCGTGCGTAAAAAGAGGAATTTATATTTGTGTGATAAGTACATTATACTCCTTGTGAATAATCAACGCAATGATAGCCCATACCTGTAGAACCCCACTTATGGTCAGCATAGACTTTATCCGGTCCTTCATATCGAACCGATTGGTTTAAGTAGTACTGAGGAATAAAATAATGTGATGGCCAAATGGTAAGTTTATCTTTCCATTCATCTATAAATTGGGCCAAAAATTCATTCCCAGTTGATTTGTGTGGTTGTCTGTGTAAATCACCTGGGCGTAATATACGCAATGAATCAATTAACATTTTAACAAATTCATTTCCAGGATTACAAGCAAAAATTGGTTGTACAAAATTATGTACATTACGACCACCTCTATCGTTTTCATAACATGTATATGCGTGGTCTTCTGGAGATGTAAAAAGTTCGTCAGTATTTTCTAAACAAATCATATCAGCCTCACAAATAAAGCCACCTTCTTCATATAAAAGTTCATAACGAATTAAATCGGAAACACCACAAAATGCTTTTGCTCTATAATAATGTTCTATTAAATCCTGATTAATCCATCGTCTCTGTTTGAGCATGGTGTCGTCAAAAATACTATATTCCCATTCAGGGTGTTTATCTCTCCATGTATACATCCACTTTAACGGAGCTGGTTTTGGACCAACCCAGATGTGTTTCATTTTTCTTTCTATATTAATGTGCATGTATATTCACCAATTTTGAATAGGCTTGTGTTGCAGGGTCTTCGCCCTCCAATAATGTATATTTAATATCCAATATATTAAACTGATTTAATATTGCCTTATCAATATTTACACTTTCTTCTTCATTTTGTGCTCGACCATCAGATTCAAAGCCTTTTGGACGAGTCAGCAAAAAGTTAATGTTATCATACATATTATAACACTCTAAAGCCATTTTGTCAATTAAATCTGAATATAAAGGACCATCGTAAAGCTCTCTATAGATTGGAGACAATAATACTGGACTGTCAGTAATGACATAATCCACTTGACCTTTTAATCTTAAAATTTTACGATGTTGGTGTGCAAGGACCCATAATTGGTCTTTTAACATGGGAACATTTCCTTCCCATACACACTCTTTGGCGAATTCGTCGGTCAGCTCTACGCTATATCCCAACATTTTCATTTTATAAAATAATCCGGCAGCAGCTGTGCTTTTGCCGGAAGATGGACCGCCATAAAAATTAATTACTCGGGTCTTCTTTGTCACTGTATTATCCTTATTGCTTTTCAACTAACCATAAAAAATCATCTTCTACAGTATAATTACCTTCTCCGTATAACTCTTCCACTGCTTGTTTCACGGTTGGAAAATGAATATCATGTCCAATAATCATACCACCTTTGCGAACTTTTGGAGCCCATGCTTCAACATCTCGCATTACACCATTATAACTGTGGTCAGCATCAATAAAGACAAAGTCTAAACTTTCATCTTCTACTTGTTTTGCTGCTTCAGTTGTATAATCTTTAATGATTTCTGCTCTATCTGGATATTGAGAGCAAAAATTTACAAGGTCTTTATAGTAAGTCTCGTGGTCCCAGGCATGGCCATTCTCACCTCTGGTCCATTGTTCAGGTCCGTCGTATCCTGGCTGAGCTTCGTAAAGGTCAACACCAATAAGATGCAGATTGTGACAGGTACGAACAAGGTGTTTAAAAGTTTCACCAAGCCAAACTCCAAGTTCAGCTCCTTTTGTCCAGTTGTTCTTTCGAACATATTTTTCAATTGTTTGCCATCGCCAAATGTTTCCACCGTCGTGACCGCGGTCGCGTATTCTTCCCATTGTTTTCTCCTAGTGCTACTCATAGCAAATATTCTATATAATTTTATATATTATAATACATTTGGAAGTATTTGTCAACAAAAGACCAAAAAATCATAATATAATGTTGAAGTTTTTAGTTTGTGCTAATTGGTTCTCTTAAAAGTAAACCTTCGCTGAATACATTCATTTCGTGTGTTCCGCTCGAGGTTCTTAATTGAAACTGAATGTCGGTTTTTTCTGAATACTTAAACGGGAACCTTCGTTGAATATGCATATTACCTAAGAATGTTGTTCGAGCAACGTTATATTCTTGCCCACCATTTGCGTTATTAATTGATACATTTTTAAATAGACCAGGTTTAGCTGATGAGCTATCTGATGAAAAAGCATCGATACGATAAAGGTAATAACAATGGTCGGCAGGAACTGAAAAATGAGATGCTTGATTTCTTCCATCACCAACTCTAATACCTGCATACTTTTCTGTTTTACCAGCATTTTGTATTGTAATTAAACCAACATTTTCGATTCCACTTGTTAATATAACATCATTAATTCTTAAGAATGAATTATCTGTGACTACATCTCCACCACCAACAAGTGTGACTGTTTCTATTAAAACATTCCAATTAGCATCTAAACCTTTAATTAATAAACTCTTGCCGTCGTCACTACCACTTGCTGATGTGACAGTTAATGGAATCGCGCTTGAAGGAAATAATAAATCAGTAGCAGAAAATTCCCACATTACTCTGAATGTTGTATCTGCAGCCTCTTGATAACCAAAGATATTTCTTACTTCACCACCTTTAATTAATCCACGTGATGCATTAAGGAAAGTATCTTCAGTAGGATAATATTTTGACATTATGGTGTACCTTGTGAATTACGATAATCATAAAAGTCTTTATTGATTTCACCATTCACTAAAGTCTTACCTGGCTTTCTGCATTTTATATAAGTTTGAGTTGTGTGACCACCTGAATTAGGTACTGTAAATGTTCTGACACCATTTGATACGACGCCGGGAGAGTCAACATAGGTATCAGCAGCAGTTGCTGTATTCTCGTATTCCCATGTTCCATTACTTCCTGGTACCGTGACCCAAGCCATTATTTCTGCCACCCTTTAATATATTCAGTACTAAAGTTTGCCTTACTAAATTCTAATCTATCTACAATCTTTAGTGCGTTTTTACTATAATGGTCGATAGCAACAAAGCCTTCCTGGCCAGTGACCTCGAATCCACTATCTGTTTTCAGTAGAGTTGTAATTCCTTCTACCTGGTTTAGTTTATTTATTATCATATATTTTGCATCAACAAGTAAATTATACAGTTCGAAAATAGTTTCTACTTGTTTAATCTCTCGCTTGTTAAAGTATTGTAATAATACCTTACCTTGTGCGATTTTAGCATCCTTTGTTTTTTGCTGTTTAACTTTATCTGCTTCTTTCTGATAATATTCTTCGATGTATCGTTGAAGCCCAATCACAAATTGTTTTACATTTGTAATTCGTTGACCTTCTCGTACCTTACTATTAATGTATGTGTTAACACGAGCATTTAAATCAGTATTTTGATGTAATGCATTTAATTTTGCTGCTTTTGTTTTTCTGAATAATTTTCCAGCAGCCGATAACTTTGCTGTAATATCTCTATTTTCTGCCTTGGTAAGAGTTGCATTTCCTGATTCGTCTTTAAATGTTGCGTCTATTGACCATACGCTTTTAACCGAACTTTGTTTTGATGCAATCTCCTCTCCAAAACTTGCAGACATTGTTTCAAGAGTTTTTCCTCTGTATGTTGTGTGCCAGACCACACCGATTTCGGATTCTGATATTTTTTTACCGAGGTCTGATGTTTTAGGTACCGCGTAAACAATGGTATTAGGATGGAAAGTAATATGCGGTTTTCCATCAATGTTTTCTGTTTTGAGATCTGATTTTGTAAATAAGAAATCACCTTGTACTACTCCTTCAATTCCGAGTTTTGCAAACTCTTTTAAGGCGACCTTAAACTTGTCAGCAAGGTCTCCTTTTAATTCATCATCTATTTCACTATCCGTTTTATATAATTTTGGATTTTTATTAAATAGTCCTTTCTTTGCGACAAAGAATTTACCATCTGATGGGTCAACGCCGGCAAAAATGGCAGGAGCACCGTCCCATTTTGTGGTAAGACTTACTGGTGTTGCAGTGCTACCAGAAAGCATATCGCGAATGTTTCTTAAATAATTAATTACATTTCTTGTACCAGTGACACCACCATCAAGGACAGCATCTTCCAAGTGCGTCATATGAAGATTTGCACCTGCGGCCTCTGCGATATATTTTTTAAATTTAATCATTTGGGTCTATATCCAATTGTGTATTACCTGGAATACTTGGGTCTACTTTTTCCTTCTTTCTGTCTGTTTCTACAGCTTTATTCATATCATCTAAATTTTCACCACCAGTTTTATTGTGGTCAAATGTATGTGGTTTGCCAGCATCACCCGTGACCCATTCGCCGTCCATATAACGGACTTGGTCTTTTTGCATTGGGTAATCAGGTATTGCAAATCCTTCTACAAATTCCTTATATGTTTTCATTTCTGGTCCTTCATTCTGGAAAAGCCTTTATGTTTGGTATCTTTTTCCACTCTGTTCTTTACCAATTTTGCGATGTCATTTAAATCTTTATAATTGCCTCGTTTTAAATCCTTTTCTAATTTTTCAGAAACTCTGGTCAGAATATTATCAATAATTGCTCTATTTGGTGCGGATAATGTTGCCTCTGTTTGTAATTTTGTAATTTCAGCATCATCAACTTTTCCATCATCAAGTATCTTTTTACACATTTTATAGAATTGTAGGTAATGATATTTCTCTAACATTTTATAAACAACATTTTTAGGTAGTCTGTTTTTAATAGAGAATGTTTTAATCTGTTCTGGTGTCATATCAGTATCAAATGCGGCACGGCGTTCCTTGTCAACCAAGTCACCAACACGTACATAATCTTGTATTCCAGTTTCCACTTCTTTCAGTTTATCCTCAATTTTATCTTGCAAGTCTATTATATCACCTGGCTGAAGCTCTGTCAACTCTTTATAGTCAATAATATCGCGTTTTAATTCACCTTTGATAATATCAAGTTCTTGCACTTTTCGGTCAAATTCATGCATGTATAGATCTGGGTCAAATACAAAATCCTCTGGTCGTTTGATAAATGTGTCTGTTTCAATATCAAATACAGCATCTGCCTTACCATTCTGTTCGTCGTATATACCTTCACTTGTAATAAAGTAATAGTTAATTGGGTGTTCTGTTCCTGGAATTAATTTGCCCTGGATATTATCTGGATTCTTTGACGACAAATACTTTTTGGAGAGTCGTTCTCTTTCTGCCTCTGCCTTTTCTGGTGGTACATCAAACAATACATTAATATCCAAATCAGCATCATTCCTATATCGTTTTGTGAGGATAGAGCCGATTAAAGATGTTTTAATGATTGGATATTCTGTTTCAAATTCTTTTAATTGTTTATTAATTAATTCTTTTACGCTTGGTTTGATTTTTGGATTATCAGATTCCTCGTTATCAAATACAGCGGGTGCATATGTTCTTCTTGGGATATCAATGATACTTTCTACAAGTTTCATATCCTCCAAGTCCATGCAACCTTCCATTTGACCACTTCGGAATTGTGCAAGCCATTTTATTGCTTTGACATGTCGGACTGGTTTATTTGCAAATCGTTGTGCGAATTTGAATCCTTTCGTAGTAGCTTTCTGCCAATTACTACCAGTAGAATTGTCAACAATAATGAAATTATCTTTAAATAAACTTTGGAAGCGTCCAATATTTGTCTGCACATCTTTCCACATTTTAACAACAGCCGGTTCGGGTAATGTTCTTTCACGATTTCTATTCCTTTCCAACGCTGTATCTAAGTCTGTATTCACAAAAATCATGGCCACATCATAACCTAATGTTTTTAATTCTATAGCTTGATTTTTGAGTTTTAAATAATCGCGTCCAGTACCATCAATGGCTAAACCAAGACGACCTCTTAATAAAATCTTTTTCTTTATAGCAGTCATTTTCTTAGCTCTATCTCTCATTGCCTGACCAGTGACACTAAAGATATTTTCTGGATTCATTTCCAGAGCAGCATCTTTCATTGCCTTTTCAAACGAAATATCTGAATTGACAACTTTAAATCCAAGAATAGGTAAACCTGTTTTACCCGAAATAAAACTTTTTCCAGAGCCTGGACCACCCGCAAGAAATATTGCTTTAAAAATTGCTGGATCGTTTGGTCCTTCTTCGACATCAATAGGTGGTGTCTTTTTATACTCTAAAAAGCTTTTCATTATAGAGATACCCCACCAGGAATACCTCTCGTAGAAGATATATCCAATCCAAAGAATGCCATTAATCGTTTAAACATGCTTTTACCAGCCGATACAAGTCTTTTAAATACTTTTTTCACATTAGCCATAATATTATCAACTACTCTCTTCAAAAAGCCAAGTGCTTTTTTACCCATACTTCTAATTGCAACTCCTGCTTTTCGAAGCATATCAAAAGGTCCTTCTTGTAAAAAGTCCTCTGTTAATAATGATTGGAATTCTTTATGGCTATTTAATTCATTTAGAACTATGGAAGAAAATGTTTCAAATTCTTCATTTGTTTTTGATAAACCTAATCGGAATGCAGAATAGGCTGGACTTGCTCCACCCTTTTTAAATGCAACATAAGGTTTGACATTTTTAGCGTATTTTGAAATAATAGGGTCGTTTACACTCCTAATTGGTTCTATTACAACTGAACCAGATGGGTCAAATTTTCCTAATAAATTTGCTGCAGCCTTTGATGATGGAGAACCGAATTTATTATTACCAGTAGAAGCTTCAAATACAACATGTTTTGCGAATAAAGAATTTGCTGCTGTATTTTGGTTAATATAACTTTCAAGCATTATTGAAAGTTCCTTATTTTGAGCATCCTTTTTCTGGTAATCAAGTACCTCTGCTGTCTTTTTACCAGCCTTGGCCGCGTCTTCTAAACTACCAGTAGTTTCACGACTAATCAATTTAGTCATTTTTTCTTCCATTGCGTCTAAAAGATCTTTTGCGAAACCTGGTTGAGCACCCATTTCAGCAAGTGCAGACTTAACAATGGCGATACCTTCTTTTTTCTCAGCTGATGCCAATTGAGAACCACCTGTCTTTTTCAAAGATACCTTCTCTTTAAAGTCAGCTGATGCGATATCGGTTTTTGGAGTTTTATCTCCTGCACCTGTTTCTTTCCAAAATGGACCTAATTCTACTTTACCAACCGCGCCTCCGCGACCAGTTTGGACCATACGATTCGTTTTTAAGGCTCTATTGAAATTTTTAGCAATTGTTGTAGCATTTTCAGAATATAAATCCCAGTATTTTAATGCTACTTCAGATGTGGCTTCATCTGTGGGTTGATTATTAATCTTATTATAAGCATATACAATGAGATCTTCCCATTCTGCTGCTTTCGGAGGTGAGCCGGCCGCGGGTAGGTGTGTGAAATTACCCGATTTGGCCGACGCGGAGCCACCTGTGATTTTAATGATACGACCATCAGGACCTTTAAGGTGTTTTACAAAATCACCACCCTGTGGTCCAACCTCTAATGCATTAGGATTTTCAGATACAACCTCGAATATATCATCTTTCTTATAACCTAAAGCTAATAGCTCTTTAAAGCCATTACCTTTAAAAACAAATTTATGACCTACTACGTAGTCTGGTTTAAGAATTGAGCCTTCTGTAATATAATTGCCGAAGCGTTTCATCTGACACCCTTTAAATGCTATAATTTAGTATACTAGTACTAAACTATTTATAAAGTTTCTTTTATCTAAAGTCTACAGTGTCTGCAAAAACATTCTTGGATTTTCGTCTACTGAGCCTTGTTCCAATGTCTGTTTTATCAAACACTGGTCCATCATCAACTTGAATCTTTTTTCCAGACCCACCACCAGGTCCTTCAATGTCTATATTTTTCTGTGCTGATTCCTCTAATTCATAGATTTTCATTTTGGCACGTTCAATACCAACAAGGAACCTACGATAATAACTGATATCGCCCCAGCGATTTTTCAATTGTTTAATCATGAGTTGATTCAATTCATCAAGATATTCAGAACTGACCAGACCAAATATTGCATCAGCAGTATGAGTGATACCCATTGATTCCGATGTATTTGTCAAGTCAACATCTGAATTGCCATAACCATCACGATTGAACTGTGATGATGTGACAATTGCACAATTATATTCCATTGCAAGACCACGCACTTCCTCAGCAATAGATTTTACCAATGTATAACTATTTGCTGCAGCCGCGCCACGAACTCGAGATGAAGCACATATATTAAGATAATCCAAATATACTACATCAGGCTGAAAGCCTTTTTTCAAACGAAGTTCATTTAATAAATGTCTAAAGTGACCAGAGTGTACACTACCAGTTGGGAACTCTTTAATTACAAGTTTACCAGGTGTTTTGGTTTTATATCTTGCCATTCTCTTTTCATAAACATCACGTGGGATTTCATTTACTTCGTCTAACGTAATATCCATAATATTGGCATCGATACGGCGACCAATCTCTTCCTCAGCCATTTCCATTGTAATATACAAAACATTTTTACCATACATCAGATGATTAGCTGCCATGTGGCATTTTACCAATGATTTACCACCACCAGTTGTTGCCAATAACACAGTCATAGATTTACGAGGTAGACCGCCTTTGGTGATTTTGTTTAATATATCAATATCGAAAGGAATACGCTCTTCCTTTCTGTGGTAATGTTCATAACGATCATCATAATCATTTAGGAAATCATGACCAACTGATTGGTCAAAACTAATACCCAACGAATCAGATAATAGTTTTGGTATTTCGCCCTTGCCGATTCCAGAATCCTGACCATCTAGAATGTTGATAGACCTACGAATAGCATTATAAAGGTCCTTATCTTGACAGAATTTTTCTGTTTCAGATAAAAGGAAGTCAAGGTTTGTAGATTTATCTAATTCTAGATTATCAATCAGTTCAGATGTCTGTGAATATAAATCCTCATTTAGATCTGAACGGTGGTCAAGTGCAATACGTAAAGCCTCTTTTGAAGGAGGCTCTTTGTATTTTTCAACATAATCAAATGCAGTAGAAAATAGCTTACGATAAGCGGTATCATCAAAATAGTCTTCCTTTAAATAAGGAAATACCTTACGACTGTATTCTTCATTCAGTATCAGGTTCGATAATATCGTCTTCTCGAGCACTTTCTGCCTCCACCATAGTTAGTTTATATTTCTTTTCAACAAAAGCATTGAACTCTTTGTCAGCAATTAAGCCTTCGAAGAATTCATTATCAGATTCAATGTCTTTTGCTCTTCGTTTAGAGCCAAGAATTTCACCTGTTGATTTATCCACTACATTATACCATCCTTGTGTGGCCTTTGTCAACCACCCACCTTCAAGAGCGAGTTCAAATAGACTTGACCATTTTTGGATTCCAGAGTCATATAAGACTGTGAATGGTAGTTTTGATTTCTCTTTTACATATCTTGATTTTTCAATGTTGATAGTAAATTTAAATCCAGCAAGTTCTGTTCCATCTTTTTCCTGTGCTTTGGAAATAATAAAGATTTGGTTAGCTGAATAATAGATACCAGTACCACCTGATACAATGTTTTTAGGAAATAATCCAATTTCCTTGTAAGTGTGGTTGACCGCAATACAAGGAATGTCCTTGCCAGTCAATTTAGGTGTGACGATACGGAAGAGCGATTTCAATTGTTTCGCACGTGACATATCGGCAACACTTTTCTCATTTTCGGCATCCTCAACCTCTTTTCTAGAAGCAAGGTTTCCGATTGAGTCAATCATAACAAATACACGGTCACCTTTGTCAATCTCATTTAATCTTTTAGTGATGTCAAATTTTAATTGTTCAACATCTTCGATTGGAATGTGGATAACACGGTCTGTGTCAATGTTATAACTTTCCAAATATTCTGGTGTAATACCATATTCAGAATCATATAAGAGGGCAACGCCATCTTTATATTTGTTTAGGTAAGCCTTCATACAATAAAGACCTAACAAGGTTTTAAAACTCTTTGATTCACCCGCAACAACAGTTAATCCAGGAATTAAACCACCATCAAGCGAACCACTGAATGCAATATTGACAATCGGTAGTTCGGTTTTAATTGGGTCTTTTTCTTGGAAGAATGCTGATTTGGAGAGAACGTTAGAAGATTTTACTGAACCTGCTTTGAGCATTTTATCAAGTAAACTCATTATAATTCTCCAGTTAATATTTGATGTAATTTATCTGCAAACGCATCAAGTTTTGCATAACGGTCCGGCCAATAGATATAATCTTTTTCAGGATTCGCCTTAAGGTTATTTAACAGTGGCGTGATTGCGTCATATAAAAGTTGTGCTTTTTGTGATGCGATTTCAGCTGAGGAAGATGCAGTTTCTGCAGCCTCTCTAGTTTCTTGCACCACGGTTAACTCATCTTCGGTCATAGCTGTAAAGCCGAAATCGAAGTCAAGTACGGTTTCTGGTTTTATTGACATAGTTTCTCCTTAAAGGCGGCAGAGGTGGGCCGCGCTGTACACGAACTTAATCGCAAGCGCTTTTGAAGCCCACTTGCCTTATATACCAAATTAGCCTCTAGCAAGCTCTTTGAAGATTGATAGATCGTCATCATCGTCATCAGTGCTGGCCGCAGGGGTTTCAGCAACTGGTGCAGAAGGTTCTGGTGCAGATTGAGATAGATTACTCAAGTCAAGGTCATCAGAAGAGTCTCCTGTGTCATTATCAAAGCTTGATGTTGCAACCTGTTCGGTTGTGTCTGACGATAAATCCAGAACTCTGTAGAGTTTGGTTTTTAAATCAGCATAAGACTTGAAGTTTTTAGGTTCAAGTAGTTCCTGGAGGGAATGTTCTTCATTCCATACTCTCTCCAACTCTGCATCATCTTCGAATAAAGGTGTCGCAGGGTCAAATTCAGATTTGTCATAGTTAGGATAACCTTCGAACTGACGAATTTTCAGTCTAAAGTTTGCACCTTCCCATAAATCAAATGGATTGACAGGAGTTTCATCTTCGAATGAAGGATTCATTAAATCATTTAACTTGTCAAAGATTTTCTTACCGAATTGGTACATGAATACTTTGCCTTCGTTTTCTGGATTTGCTGAGTCTTTCACAACATAGATATTAGCAATGTACTTCAGCCTACGCTTCTGTTTTCTTGCTTGTTCCTTATCAGCCTCAATACCTGAATTCCAGAGTTTGGAATTGTACTCAGAAACAGGGTCGTCCTGTCCCAAAGTGGTTAATGAGTTTTCGATATACCACTGACCTGTAGGTCCTTGGAATCCATGGTCCCAAATCCTTACGAAAGGCATTTCTTCACCTTGAGGTGCAGGTAAGAAACGGATTACTGCGAATCCATTACCAGCTTTATCTCTAGTAGGTTTCCAAAATTTACCTTCGTTAGGGTCTTGGTAAGATGGTTTTGCGATTTTCTCGAGTTGAGAATTCAACTTATCGAGAGTATTTTTTCTGTTCTTCTTGAGCGAAGAAAAGTCTGTAAGTGCCATATTTAGTCTCCTTGTGTATAGCGTTATATTGCGTTATATTGCGATTAGAAGAAGTATTCGCGAACAATGTTCTTGAACCTCTTTTCATCATATGCTAGAAAAGGTTTATATTTTCTAACAAGTCTTATTATATCACAAGCTACAATTTTGTCAACCACTTTTTCGTTCCAATACGAAAAAATATTTGCAGAATGTGCCAAGATGGTCAATGTTTCAAGACTGATTTGCTTTTGCAAATACAGTGACATTATATAAGGGTGTTGGCCATCCCGTGATATAAAATTTTGTTGGTAATCCTCATTGAGTTTTCCCAACTCACTTTTGAAATTGTAGCCTAAGGCTTCAATTTTCTTCTTCCATAATATATATCTTTCTTCCGACTCCTCGTCCAAAATTTCTCGGACCCAGATGTCAGGCTTCCTGAGTATATTAGCAAGAATTAAGTTCTCGTAATCTTCTCTTTTTGCAAGTTTAGCGAAACTGTAAGCGTCATTTCTGCTGATAAAAGTATCAAAATTTGCTCTTACTTTTCCGTTATACTTGAAATAATCGTAGTTATCTGTAGTAAAATGTCTTTTTATTGCGTTAAATTTAATATACGCTTCGAATGATTTATCACTTGCAATGGTCTGTGATATCTGGCTCATTGTCTTTTTCTACCATTCGTAAACCTACTGCTTCAGTTTTAATCTTCTCTTTTAGTATAGAAGATTTCTTTACAATCTGTGCAATGGTTTCAATTTCAATTTCGTTCTGTTCAGCAAAGTGAACTAAAGCATCAATATAGGGAACTCCCTTGGATATATGTTTGCTTATCTCATGATGTATTTTATCTGGTGTTAATGCTACTACAGACATTTCGGATTCTTCCCCTTTTTGTTTTTGCATTGTATTTGGTTCTATTATATCCTACTTTGCCACTTTTGTCAACCGTTTTCTTAAAAAAGTTGCCAATATTGGCCGTGTATAATGTTTGTTATTATAACACGATTAAAAGAAAAAGTCAACACCTTTTTTCAGCTGATAAGAAGCCGAACCAACAAGTTTCCTCATTGGTCCGACCATTATACTACATTATGTCTGAATTGTCAACCTATTTATGCGAGTAGGGGTTTGTCGCAAGTAAGAGTTGGAAATTCAGCTGGGTGTTCCATTTCTGCTACGAGACACATAGGGACATTGTGTTGTACCATTGGGATATAGAACTGATGACGCATTAATTCAGCATATTGGGTGGGGTTTAAAATGGGATAGAGTAGTCCTGCAATTGAAACTACAGCAAAGAAACCAACAACAAAAATATTGCGAATTGTTTTAATCATTGTTCTGGACCTACCAGCCACCATTTTCAAAGTTTTGTAGAGTAGGTGTTGGCTGACCAACTTCTGTAATCAGGTATCCACGCGCATACCACTCTTCCAATGTACGACACTTAGTTCTTTTCACGGGAAGATTATTGACACCCAAGTACTCAATCCGAGCACAATATTCGCCTTCTTCATTTAATTTTGCAGTGTAAGAGTATAACTCATCTGCCTGAACCGACATGGTTCCAATACCTAAAAGCACGCACAGCGCGGCCACAAGCTTATTCATAGCTTTTTCTCCTGTAAGATTTGGGGATAAATTTTGTGTTAGGTGATACCAAAAGAAACATTGTGTTTCGGAAAGTATCATTCCCTAACGCAATTATATATACCGGAGGACCTCAATTTTGTGTTAATTTTTTGTTAATATTGCGTAATACATTATATTCCCGTTCGGAATAATTATTACAAAACCTATACAGGTGAATTATACTTCTTCAAAGAGTACATCTTCAACATATTGGTTCTTGCGCTCTTCAGATATCCCCATTGCAAGGATTGATGAATGAAGCATTCTATTCATTTTCTGATTACGACAATATTTGTTTTGAGCATCTCTTGTATTCAGCCCATCTACCTTTTGATGAACTGGGTTATCCATTTCCATACAATAAAAGGAAGCAAGATTAAAGGCCATCTGACAGAGTTGGTCTGTCTCCTCTCCTTCTCGTATTGAACCAGCACCTACAATATTAGGACTGAAAATTTCTTGAGCCCAATCTGGCATTTCTCTTGCTCTTGTCCAAGTCAAACCAGATGTTTCTAATTTAAACTTATCTAAGAAAGGATGGTATCTTTCAGATGTAGGTGAATAATCACAAAAGCAACCTGAGATCTTTTTAGGATTCGCTACTATATCCAAACCAAAGATAGGAAGGTCAACATCAAATTGTGGGAAAATATTAATGTGCATGAGCCAGAGTTTATTCTTTCCAACTGGCTCTATTGTTTTGAGGTGAGCTTTTCGAATTGTATCGCTTTTCCAAAATGCATCTTTCCAACCATCTAAATCTGCTGTATGTTTAGGATTGTCATACCGTGTCATACTTTTATCAAACAGCGAAACAAGTTCGCCTGACAATACCCTCAGCCTATCAAATAATTCACTTTCCATTATTCGTAGTCTTCTAGATATCCATTTGCTTGAGCAAGCAATGCAGCTTCCGGTAAATATTCTTCTGGATTTTCTTGGTATCGTTCCATTAATTCATGGAAAAGTCTTTCAGCATATTCAAAACAATTTTTTGCTTCATCAGCCATTCCATCATGTAATAGTTCTCTTACACCCTTAATTAAGCCTGGTCTATCATCAAATTCATACATTCTACCACTGCCGGGAACATTCTTTTTGATTATTTGGCCACCGTGGGCGTCACCAAAATGTCTTACATATAGATGTGCTATTAAAGCATCATTATTTCCATCTTCCATAAGTGTTTGGATATGATGGTTATATTCTATTGTTGATTGTAGATTATCTTCGATTTCGTCTAAATTGAAAAGATTCTCTAATTCTTGTAAATCATCTTCAATTAATGTAGAGCGAAAAATTGGTTCTAGCTCCATTGGGACACTTACAGCTGATTCCAATACCATATAGTTTTGAAGTTGTGCGTGTAGATATTCTTGGTATAATTTTGGACTAATTTGGCCAGACATAAGCATGTCTGCAAATTCTGTTCTTTCTGCACTATCGTGGTGTGCTCTTGTTAATTCTTTTAAGTTATTTGACATCAATTCACCTCTGTTGAGTTGTTAAATCATTGGATATACTGAAAGTATTTATAAATAATAGCACAATAACAAAAATAAAGGATATAATTGTGATTTCTTTTATACTTACAATCTTTAAGAATATTATATTAAAGTTGGCTACTACAGGCGCGTTCAGTTTTATGCAACCTTGGTTATTAAAGATTGATAAATGGGCTGAGGATAGACTTGGCATAGATTTAATTAAACAAGATAAAAAGTTCCATGAAAAATATCCACTAGTTTCTGAAAGGATTGCAACATTAGAGAGAGACTCACATCCTCCTGTTGCTCCTGGTGGTGCTACAGAATTAAAAGATGAAATCGCAGCATTACTAAAACGAATAGAGAAATTAGAAAAGAAAAAGTGATTGAATTAACAGATGCAGCAATACTTAAGGCGATTGAGAGAACGAAGGAAGGTGGCAGAGATACTATCCGACTTGGTGTCACTGGTGGTGGTTGTGCTGGCTGGGAGTATATTATTACTTACGCTGATACGACTCACAAAGATGATGTTCTCTTAGATTTTGGTAAATTTAAAATAGCAATTGATGAGTTATCCATTCCTTATTTAGAAGGTTCAACGTTAGATTGGATACAGGAAGGACTCAACGAATATTTTAAAATTGTAAATCCTAAAGAAGTATCAAGCTGTGGTTGTGGAGTTTCAGTAAATTTTAAGGTTTAAAAAATGATTGACGGTGTATTATTAGTTGCATTACTTGTTCCGACTTTTATAGCGATAGCAAGTTTCTTGTTTGGTAAAGAAGGAACAAAAGGTCTTACAAAACCTTATGTGACAAAAAATGGTGTTCGTCACACCGCTAAAAGAAGTAGGTCTGAACATATTGTTTAGAGCTACATAATAAGGAGAACTATATGTTAAATTTCGATTCATTAAAGGGCATGTGGCATCTTGGAAAAGATTGGGTACTTGCAAGATTAGGTGAGAGAACATCTTTAGATGGTGGTGTTATCATTGCCGTTTGTGGTGGATATCTTTTACTTGGTGGATTGATTGACCTAGTGGCATGGGGTGGTTTACTCTATGGTGCTTGGACATTATGGAAATCTGAGGTAAAATAAAATGGCAAAAGAAACAGTAGACACCGGCAAAGGTCAAGCTACCATTGATATTGAAAAATATACTGAAATGGTATTAAAGCTTGATGAAGCTCAAGATACAATCAAAGAAATGGAAAAAATTTCTAAGGAATTACAGATTGCAACTGCAGCTGCAAAACCTCAACAGAAATTTTCATTTGGTGCCCTGTTCCGTGACGAAAATGATATTAATGAGAAATCAATTATCGGGTTCATGAGTTTTGCGTTAATGGTTGCATTTGGTATATGTGACCTTGTGACAGCATTCTGGGGACAAGATTTATTGATTTCCGATACTATCTACACATCATTCGTTGTTGTGACATTAGGTGCTTTTGGTATATCTGAGGCTGGAAAAGCTTTCGGTAAATAATAAAAAGGGGCATTGCGCCCCTTTTGCTTAATCTACTTTATGTAGTGTTTCGATGGATACCGTATCATGGTAATCTCCATCTCTAAATTCTCTCTTTGCAGTTTCTTTCTGCAAATATCCATTTACGACTTTATAACTTACAACTTCTTTTCTAAACACGCCTTCCATTTTATCAAATGAAGTTCTGAAAGGTCCTGCTGAAAGCCCATTATAAGGTTGTGTTGCATCATCAATTATTTTCTTTTTAGCTTGTGTCAGTACTTCGACATTGTGTCCTTTGTAATTAGGCATAATATATTACTCGTAATGTGCGAAACCGTTGACAATACTTTTCGTATAACCGGCATTTCGCATTTGTTCTTCCAAATACTCATCTCGTTCAAAATCCGAGACAAGCTCCCAACCAAGCTCTGTTGAGCCTGGATTATCAGCCAACCATTTTTGTTTGGCTAATTCAATACACTCCAAAACAGGAACTTCCTCGTCTTGTCTATCTGGTGTTAAAATCTGTACATCAAGTCCACTGCTAGTAGTGACTATATTTTGTGGCTCCATAGGAGTTGTTTCAGCTGGTTCTGGTACATAACCTTCCGGCCATTCTTCATTCATAATCCTAATGCTCCATAATTTACTTTATAATAACCATTATCCATTTTGGCCACTGCTTCTGGCATATATTCCTGAACTTCCTGAGCAATCACACCAGTTGTTGGTCCTAGATTAAGACCATCTTTCCAGGTCCATTTATAAATCTTATGTCCATTACGTCTGCCAATAAAGCTGATATTTTCTTTTAATCTTCTATCGGAGGTATACCAATAATAAGGTAGTATTGCTCTATAACCACTTACATTATTGTGACATTGGAAGAAATAGTAGCGTCTTCCACCAAACCATCGCATTATATTACTCGTTGACCAAACGCCAGAAAATTGTGAGGGATAACT